>Ga0075154_10002516_pt1 | contig 11976 bp, 7 predicted proteins | sample JI71714BDNA_FD_70965 | JGI IMG/M metagenome (GOLD analysis project Ga0075154, IMG submission 70965) | Wastewater effluent complex algal communities from Wisconsin, to seasonally profile nutrient transformation and Carbon sequestration -... | ecosystem: Engineered > WWTP > Effluent > Algae... | reverse complement strand
GGGACGTTTGCCGTGGGGTGGTCGGCATCAGTAATGTGCGTTGCTCCTTCGCCAAAACCAATGTTCGTGATGAGATTTGCATTTGGGATAATGCCTAACTGTCCTTGCAGCCAGACCGCAAACGTAAGCTGATAATCCCACGTGGATTCCTTGCCCTCGTATGCTGATTGGAATGCTTTTGTCCAGTATTTCACGGAAAAACTATCGCCCAGCATCTCCGCCAGCAAGCCGTTATCACGCACTTCGGGAAAACGTGCCATATTGACGTCGTAATTCTTCCACACGCGCCGCCACGAAGCCCAGCCGGTGATAGGGTGAATCCGTGAAAAGTAGTAGCTGTACTGCGTTTCGCGTTTAATACGAAAATTTGCCGCCGAAATAAGACCGATGCGCTCATCATGACGATACCGCTCCAGCATTTCTTGGCAATACTGAAAAAATGTGGGGTGCGGTAGGCAATCATCCTCCAAAATAATTGCTTCCTCCACCGTTTGAAACACCCAATCCAAACCACTGGAAACACGACCACGGCAGCCCAGATTCAAAGGAGAAATGTTCGTCAGGACTTCGCAGTCCCAGTCCACATTGTTGAGCACAATGCTCCGTGCCTCCTCGCAGCGTTCTTGTTCGCCCTCGCGCCCCGTGCGTGCACCATCGGCAATGATAAGCAACTTTGGCGGCTGCGCCTTGCGGACTTCGGCAAAGACTTTTTCGGTGGTGTCGGGGCGATTGAAAATAACCATCGCCACGGGAGTTGTGAGTTTGAAGTTTGTCATAGTGTGTTTTTAACACGGATTGAAGAGGATTACACGGATTACACGGATTTTTTGCGTTCATTGCTCAATACTTTGCGGCGAATTTCGGCGCTGGATCCAAAATTGAGCAATAAACCAACCTCAATCGTTGTTGCTCTCAAATAATTTACCAACTGTGCTTCGTGTGCCGGATGAATAGTTGAAACCGCTTTTAGTTCCAGAATGACCGTTTTTTCAACAATAATATCTGCCTTAAACTCGCCTACAACAGAACCTTCGTAGTACACGGTAATAGAGAATTCGGATTCGCACTGCAAACCAGATTTTTGCAGCGCAAGCATCATAGATGTTGTGGTAGATTTTTTCTAAAAAACCTGAGCCAAGTGTGTTATGGACATGGTAAAACACCTTGATAATTTTCTCTGTTAATGCTTCGTGCTGCATAAAAAATCCGTGTAATCCGTGCAATCCTCTTCAATCCGTGTCAAAAATCACATCCGCGAGCGCTCGAAATCTATCACGCTCTTCAAAATCTGCTCAAGAGTGTGTGTCGGCTTCCAGCCCGTCAGCTCCTGAACGCGCGTGTTGTCGGGCATACGACGCTGCATATCCTCAAAGCCCGGAGGGTACGCTTCTGCATAAGGAATCAGAACGATGTCCGACGCGCTGCCGCTCAGTTCTTTCACTTTTTTCGCCAAGTCCATCATGCTGATTTCTTCACGGCTCCCAACGTTGAAGATCTTACCGGGGGCTTCGGCGTGAAGCGACAAGCCGTAAATTGCTTCCACCACATCGCGCACGTCGCAGAAACAACGGCTTTGCGTACCGTCGCCAAAAACGCGAATGGGTTCGCCGCGAAGCGCTTGCTGCACAAAGCGTGGAATTACCATGCCATAACGCCCTGTCTGGCGAGCGCCAACGGTGTTGAAAAGGCGGAACGGGACGACTTCCAGTCCATATTCTTGGTGATATGCCAAGCCCAAAAACTCGTCAATCATTTTGCTCGCAGCATACGCCCAGCGCGATTTACTGGTATTTCCCAGAAGCACGTCGTCGTTTTCGTTGAACGGAATTTTTACGCCTTTGCCATACACTTCCGATGTGCTGGCAAGCATCACACGGCAGCCGTAGCGCAGAGCGGTCTTGAGGACAACTTCGCTGCCCATAATGTTTGTTTCAATCGTATGCACAGGCTTTTCAACGATAAGCTGTACACCCACTGCTGCCGCCAAATGCACGACAATATCTACCTGCGAGGTGATGCGGTCGAGCACCATTTCGTTCATAATATCGTCGCGGACAAAGTGAAATTGCCCAGCAACATCAGGATTGGAGCGGATGTCGTTGATATTGTCTATCGTGCCGGTGGAGAGATTGTCGAGCGCAAAGACGGTGTGCCCGCGCTGCAAGAGATACTTCGACAAATGTGAGCCGATAAAGCCCGCACCGCCGGTGATGAGAAAGGTTTTGGAGGGAGCGTTCAACGTGGGGATTCCTTAAAAAAGTAAGCCAAACAATCGTGTTTTGCAAAGACTACAAATTTACGATGTTTATAGCTTCCACAAAACACAAATATCGACATGGCGTAAGGATAGCAAGAATAGAACGTGCACAAACGATAGGCAACAATGCCATTGTGCAAGAATGAGCAAAATTGTTTGTATATTTTCTGTCCAACCCGTTTCACTTGTTCTGCATTTTTCATCGGCATTCCATCCATTATGAGTACTTATTCTACCCACGATTTCATTCGTGAAGCCGAAGCACAACAGAAATTTTACCAAGAACAAGCTGCACGTTTTGATGCAGTCTTAAGCGACCAAGCCGAGCAGATTGCGACGCTTACGAAGAAAAAAGATGCAGCGCTTCGGGCAATGTCGGATATTCTTCTGCCTGCCTTCACGCACGATGATTGCACTACGCTTGCGACTCGCCTGCAAAAGCCGATGCTTGAGGGCTTGTATGCTGATTATCTTCGTGAACAAAAAAGTCTGCAAGAGCAGATTGCCAACATTGAACAGAACACGGGGTTTCAGAAACTTGATGCGCTCACCAACCCAAAGTCGGGTGTGCTGACCACGCAAATTGCTGAGCTGGAACCGCTTTACACGCAGGCAGAAACCATGCTCGAAAAACTGCGCTCCATGCAAGGTTTTGAGCGCTTGCGGACGAATAAGTATGGTCGTAAAGACTATGCGCATCAAGGAATGATGCGCTTTCTCATGCCGGAGTATTATTCCGACAACGCCGATGCTACCGCAATTGTGAAGCAGATGGGCGTGAACGATTTTCTGGACGTGCTCTCTGAGTATAACACCGCTCAAGACCGCATAAACACACTCGCTCCGTCGCTGCAGCGCTTACGCGAAGAATATTCAGCACTGCAAAAACTTGCGCACGAGCATATACAAGCCTCTGAGCGCCTTGCAGGGTTGGAGAATATCTACAAACAACGAGTTCAAGAAGCGATCGCGGAATACTGCACGCTCAACGACAAACAAACACTTGCACGGCTCTTTGCGGCGGTTGCCGCCGACGCGCCCGATGCGTACGCACGCTTAGAATCAGCCTTCAAGCAATTCGACGGCACGGAGCACCAAATCGAGTATCTGCGGGCGCTCCGGGGCAAAGTAACGGATGATACCAATGCTCTTGTGCAAAAATCTACCACTCTTGCCGAAGAAACCCGCCGATACACCGCCGACCCGCACCGCTTCCGCAATAAGCGCTGGACAAACGACCAATTTGCAAAAAAATTCAAACGCGACACCACACGCTACGACCGCTCTCTGCACCGCTACAACCGCACGGGAGCTGTGATTTACGGCTTTGACGATTACCATCGAATTTCGCCCTTTGAGGAATTTTTATGGTGGGATGTGATGAGCGACGGGCGTTTGGACGGGAATTTTATCCCGGAAGTGCAAGAGTATTACGAATCGCACCCCGACTACGAGTACAGCGCAAGTGATTATGCGCCCACCGACGGCACAAATGCTGATGATGTCGATAATTCATAATTATTGGGGCAACCGTATCTCACTATGAAATCTCCCACCTCGCTTCGCATTATGAACTATGCCGTTAATGGCATAGGACTGGGGCATTTGTCGCGTTTGGTGGCGGTCAATCGCTGGGTGCGGCGCTACACGGACGTTCTGGGTATTGATGCCGAACTTCTTTTTCTGACCTCCAGCGAAGCCGATGCGCTCTGCTATCACAACGGTTTCCCCGCGTTCAAAATTCCTTCCAAAACAATTATTAGCGATAACCACGCTTTTTCGGGCGCACGTGTGGCAAGGCTTTCCCGCGTACAGCACAGGCGGCTTGCAAAGCAGTGGGTGTGGAACTCGGTGGGTGTTTTTGCGCCCGATATTCTGGTTGTTGATACGTTCCCCAATGGTTCATTCCATGAGCTTGGCAGCATAGCAGATTTTGGAATGAAGAAAGTGCTCATAAGCCGTGCTGTGCGGGCGGAACAAGCGCAAAAGCCGGATTTCCGAGCAGCACTCCGAATGTACGACCGCATTATCACGACTGAAGAACCATTCCCCTTCGTGGACTATGTGCCTGAAGAAGCTGAAGGGCGTACCGTCAGCGTCGGGACAATCATGCTCCGTGAGCAGGCAGAACTGCTTACCCGTGAGGAGGCGCGTTTGCGTTTAGGCTTGCCCTTGGAGGCGCTTTGCGTCTATGTCAGCGCGGGCGGCGGTGGCGACAGCGATGCAGAATCAACATTTACAACACTTGCAGCAATAGCAGCCTCAGAGCCGCATATTTGCTTTGTTTTCGCGGCAGGAGCGCTTTATCGTGGTCGAGAATTTCATGCGCTCAACGTGCGGTGGCTGCAACGTTTTAACGCGATAGAGTTCATGCCTGCTTTCGATGCTGCGATTTCTGCGGGCGGATATAATTCTGTGTATGAATTGCTTCTCTGCGGCATCCCGACGGTATTTATTGCCCAAGAGCGTCTTTTCGATGACCAGAAAGCACGAATCGTGGCGCTTCAGGAACGGGGTTTGTGCGCCGTTGAATCCTCGTGGAACAAGGAATCGTGCCGTGCAGCATTGGCAATGATTCAGAATCCTGCATGGCGGCATGGCGTGAGCGCACAGATACAAGCGTTTGCCCTTGCCAATGATGCCCAAGCCGCCGCCCGTCTTATTTTGGAAGAAGTATTGAACGAAGACGTGTTGCAACGCGCCGATGAATTGCTTTCGGGAGGCGCACACTTTGGGCTTGTGCGCGAAGGCTTTGATGAACGCCTAGTGCTGCGGGTGTTTTTCGCGCTCGATTTTACCTTTCGCAGAAATGATCAGCGCCGCAAAGCATCGCAAACACTTGGCTTGCCATATAACGAACAAACAGAAGACACAGACATTCCCGACCTCGCTGCCACATTTCTCCGCGAATGCCACCGGCGTGGACTTGAGGCACTTGCCCGTGTGAATGCTTTGCCTACGTTTCTACCAGAAGTGCAAACGGCTTTGGAAGCCGTCGAGCGGCTTTTGTCAATGAGCTAACGCATCTGCACATTCTCAAAAGCTCTCGTTGTTCGGGGAATTGTTCGTATATTTGCGTCCGAAAAACAACGCTTCATTCTTCATTTTGTTTGTTCAGAAAGGTTGCAACAAGGTTCTATGGAACAGTTCAAGAATTATATCAACGGGAAATGGGTATCGGCTGCCTCGGGTAAAACATACCAAAACCTCAATCCTGCCGACCAACGCGACGTTATTGGCGAGTTCCCCCTGTCGGAAGCGGCAGACATTGACGCTGCGGTAAAAGCCTGCAAAGCCGCAGAACGTGCATGGATGCTCATGCCGGCTCCGAAACGTGGCGATATTTTGCGCAAAGCGGGCGATATTTTCACGCGCCGCAAAGATGAGCTTTCCCGCATTATGACCCGCGAAATGGGCAAACCTACCTTCGAGACCGCAGGCGATGTGCAGGAAGCCATTGACACCTGCTACTATGCCGCAACCGAAGGTCGTCGCCTGTTCGGGTTCAATGCGCCCAGCGAGATGGAAAACAAAATGAATATGTCGTTCCGTATGCCGATTGGCGTGTGCGGCATCATCACGGCGTGGAATTTCCCGATTGCCGTACCGTCGTGGAAAATCATTCCGGCATTGGTCTGCGGCAACACCGTCGTTTTCAAGCCGTCGGATGACTCCCCGCACTCTGCCAATATCTTCGCGGAAATTTTGGAAGAAGCGGGCTTGCCAACGGGTGTGTTTAACGTCGTGCATGGCGCAGGCGCAGCAGGAGCGGCATTGGTAGAGCATAACGACGTGCGACTCATTGGCTTTACGGGTTCGACTGAAACAGGTAAAAAAATTGCAGCAAAATGCGGCGAGATGAACAAAAAATGCTCGCTCGAAATGGGCGGCAAAAACGCACTTGCGGTCATGGAAGACGGCGACCAAGACCTCGCACTCGAAGGCGTTCTTTGGGGTGCGTTCGGCACAACGGGGCAGCGCTGCACAGCTACTTCGCGCCTAATTTTGCACAAAGACATTTACGACGAATTTACCAACAAACTTATCACTCGCGCTTCTAAATTGCGCTTGGGACCGGGCTTGGATGCTAACACGGAAGTTGGTCCCGTCATTAACGAGCGTCAACTGGCAAAAATCGAAAAATATATCGAAATCGGTCGTGAAGAAGGTGCAAAACTGGCACTGGGCGGCGGACGCGACGACGGTCCGAAACTCGGTATGGGCTGTTTTGTGAAGCCGACCATTTTCCTTGATGTTACGCCGAATATGCGCATCTTCCGCGAGGAAATTTTTGGTCCCGTTCTATCGGTAACAAAAGCTGAGTCTTTCGACCACGCCATCGAACTCATCAACGATTGCGCCTACGGCTTGTCGTCGAGTATGTTCACATCAGACGTAAACCGTGCTTTCCGCGCTATTCGTGACATCGAAGCGGGTATCACCTACATTAACGCTCCGACCATCGGCGCAGAAGCACATATGCCGTTTGGCGGCGTAAAAGGCACCGGCAACGGACACCGTGAAGGTGGCTGGACGGCATTCGAGATTTTCACCGAGTGGAAGTCGGTGTATGTCGATTTCTCCAGCAAGCTCCAGCGTGCGCAGATTGACAATTACTAAACCGTACAAGACCAATTTTTTAAGACAATGATGCAGGGTATCCCTCACTGGATGGGTTTCGGTGGGGGATTTTTTTGTGTTCCATTTTCGTTCCATCCCGTTCTATCCGCCTACAAATTTCACAGAACTTGAAGGACAGATGTTTCCGAATTTTTCATAGATTTGCACTGTTATTGCCGCCCTTATTTGCTATTTACGTTCTACCCCCTTATGCCTCATACTTCCCGTATCACAAGGCTTCTTGCGCTGTTGGTACTGCCGTTAGCGCTATTAGTTGTCTTTGCGCCTGTCCTTTTCATGGACAAAACGCTCCTGCCCACAGACCAGCTCAATACAATGATGCTGCCTTTTTCGGAGAAGCATGATTCGGTGCGGGTCTATAACCACTTCCTCACCGATGCCATTGCGCAGGTCTATCCCTACAAGGTGCGGTGGCGGGCAAATGCGCTCAGGGGCGAATTTGCGTCGTGGAATCCGATGATTTTTGGCGGTCATGCTCAGTATGCCTCCACGTCATTCACGCACTTCGACCCCACCAATGTCATCCTTTTGCTGGGCGAGATGCCATCGGCATATCACTGGCAAATGCTGGTAAAATTGCTTCTTGCGGGGCTTGGAATGTGGGTGCTGCTAGGCTTTTTTCGTCTGAACGCTGGGGCAGCGGGCATTCATCCGCTTCTGCGGGCAATGTTCGCGGCAGCATATATGCTCAACAGTCTCTTTATCACAACCCTGCAGCACCAGTGGCTTCTGGGTGCATTTTGCTGGACTCCCTTCGCGCTATACTTTCTTCTGCGCTGTTTGAATAATGAAACCGTCGTGCGGAATAGCGTCTTCGCGTCGGCATTTCTTGCCTTCGCTTGCTTCGGCGGTTCGCTCCAAACAAGCGCCATCGCGATTCTGGCAGTCGTCGTCGTCGCACTCAGCACCGTGCTTCAGCCTCACCGAAACTCCCCGCTTCAAAAACGACTTTGGAGAGGCGCATTGCTCGTCGTGGGCATTGGAGCACTTGCATTTGCGCTCTCGGCAATAATGTGGCTGCCGTCCTTAGAACTTTTTCTCTACAACGAAAATACACGCGCCGATGGCAAAGCATTTTCAATTATGAACAGCCTCAAGAGCCTACCCCTGCTGACTTCGTTTGCTATGCCGGAGCTTATTGGAACACCACGTGGCTTCGACCTTGCAAAAATCGCGCAAGCGGACATGAACGATTTTAATGCTTTCGTGGGCTTTGCGCCTTTTATTTTCGGTTTGATAGGCTGCTTCACGCTGTGGAACCGCAACGCTGTGGAGACACGTTTTCTGCGAGGCTTCATTGTTCTGTGCGCTCTTGGCGTGCTTGTACCACTTGCCACGCCATTATATAAATTTATTTATCACCGCAGTTTTATTCTCTACGTGCTGGGAATGACGGTCGTGGGGGCTGTTGCTGCGCAGGATATTCTTTTCGGCGAGGGGCGGCGGGTGTCGGCAGAGCGCATCAGAAGCATTTTGCGTATCGCCGCAATAGCGCTTGGCATCATCATTCTGGGACTGGTGCTTGGTAACGTCGTTTTAGCGTGGAAATATGATATTATTCACGCAAAACTCAACGCTTTTGTGCAAAACAATCTGCAAAGCGCACAACTGGCTGCCGGAAGCCGCGCATGGATGCTGGGGCGTATAGATGCCTTTCTTGCCCATTATTCTTGGCGTAATCCATTCCTCTGGTGGACAGCAGTCGCACCGATGCTTGTTCTTTGGCTTTTGCGGTCGTCCCTCAGCGACACGCTTTCGCAGTCCCGCCGCTTGCTTGCTGTCGGCGCAATGCTACTTATTACGGTGTGTCAATTATGGAGCAATGCTGTATTGTGGCTGCCCATGATAGACACAGAGCGCTACCCGCTTTATCCCGCGACGCAGACGACCGATTTTTTACGCCGCGACACAACGCTCCATCGTTTTTTGCCGCTCTTCGATGCCCAATCGCAGCGTGTTATGCAGCCGAATATCAATGATGTATACGGTATTGCTTGTGTGCAGGGCTATGAAAGTATTTTCTCGCGCCCCGCAGCACAGTTGGCAGGCGCGCTCTCACAGCCAGCCACCACGCAGCAACTTCGCTTGAGCGCTCTGGCAAATGTGAAATACTATGTCGCCAGCGCAAAAAACCCGTACACTCATCCGGCAATGAAACTGGTAGATTCCGGCGCGACGCTCATTTATCAAAACTTGCTTGCCGAAGACCGTGCGTATATGCGCTATCGCTACCGCGTGGTCAGCCAAAGAGAGCCGGGAAAACTCTTCTTTATGCCAGACCGCGAGACCTTTACCAAAATTTTCACCGAAGACTCCACGTTCCCCGCCCACACCGTGCTTCTGAGCGAGGAGCCGCGTGAAAAAATCATGCGAGAGACGGGTGAATATGTGAAACATTCGATTCGATTTTTGAATTATGAAAACAACCGTGTACGCTTGGAAGTAGAATCCGACGAGAGTGGTTTTCTGGTACTGGCAGACAGTTATTATGCGGGCTGGAAGGGATTTGTGAATAATCAGGAAGTACCGATAATGCACGCAAATTACGTCTTGCGCTCGGTCGTTGTCCCGAAAGGTAAAAGTATGGTCGAATTTCGATTTGAGCCACCTCTTTTTCGATTTGGTGCATGGATAAGTTTTGGGGCTTGCGTTTTGTGCGTTCTCTTGCTTATCTTGCAGACGCGCAAACGATGATAAGGTGCGCAAAGGTTTATTGCTTGTAAAACAGTCATTCTTTCACGTATTGCAACAATTATTATGGCACTCTCCACCGAACTACCCGTGTTCAACCACGAAGACAAGTCATCTCTTTACGCTGAGATTGTAAGCCGTATCGAAGGCTGCTTGTACAAATGCAAAATGGATGAGCACTCGACAATGCTGTATATTTCGGATTCGATAAAGCTGCACACCGGCTACGACGTCAGCGACTTTACCAAAGGCACCGTGAGCTTTCACTCTATCATCCATCCCGACGAAGCCGAACAGGTACGAGCAGACATTAAGCAAGCACTGCAAACCAAGACCATTTACGATGTGGAATACCGCGTCAAACACCGCGAGGGACACGACGTTTGGCTGCATGAGCGCGGCTACGGCACATTTGATGCCAGTGGCAATGCAGAGTATTTGCATGGCTTTATTACCCGCATGAACGCAGGAACGGGCGACTTACTGGCAACGCTCGGCAGTAAGAGTGTCGAAATCGAAGCATCCAGCAATGAAATTGAAAAAATCCTCAAGTCGCTCAATCTCTTGGCGGTCAATGCGACCATCGAAGCAAGCCGCGCCGGGGCGCAAGGAGCAGGCTTTGCCGTTGTGGCAAACGAGGTACAGAATTTGGCTATCCGCTCAAAATCCTCGCTGAGTAAAATTCAAGCACTCATGCGAGAATTCCGCCAGCTTCTCCGCCGACGTTAAGAGCCTTTTTGCAAGAGTTTTTTTGCGCAACCGTTCAAGAAATTCAGAATCTAATTATGTGCACCGCCCCTTCATACTGGGCTATTCTTACTATGTTCTTTTTGCCACCAAAGCGAAAAGCGGGCGTGTACGGTGTATTTTCTAGGATAGTGTTGCTCGTTCTCGCCTTTGCATCTTTCTGCGTTCCGTTTCTCCGTTCTCAAACAACACATATCCCCAACATTGAGCAGTACAAAAAGCCGAGCGGTCTCGACCCGACACGCAAGATTAACCAGTACGTCAGCACCATCTGGAAAGCTGAGCAGGGATTGCCGCAAAACAGCGCACTGGCATTGTGCCAAACCCGCGATGGCTATCTCTGGATAGGTACCGAAGAAGGAGCAGCGCGTTTCGACGGGGCGCAGTTCAAAATCTTTGATCAAGAGGTTGTTCCTAACCTCAGCGCGGGCTATATCATTTCGTTTTACGAACAGCGCGACGGGACACTCTGGATGGGAACGCGCGGCGGCGGGCTTATACGCCATCGGTACAATCAAGCAGGAAGTGAATTCGTTCCCTTTGACAGCACCAAAGGGCTGAATGCCGTTGATATCTGGGCAATTATCGAAGACCGTTCGGGAACGCTCTGGATAGGAACGGAAAACGGTTTGTTTGCGCACATCAACGGGCACTTTCAGCGTTTCACGACCAGCGACGGCTTGCCACATCTGATTGTGCAGAGCTTGCACCAAGACCGCATGGGCACACTCTGGGTTGGCACTCAAAAAGGTCTTTGCCGCCTGACCGGTTTACTCACATCTCACTCGGGTCAGGAAAAAATCTTTGTACGTGAGCCACTGCTCAAGGACACGAGCGACATCCGCTCTATTCTCCACGATAGCAAAGGCGTGCTGCGTGTCGGTTCGCGGAATGGTCTCTGGAGCCGCCCGAACGGCGGCGAGTGGTCACTCCTCAGCCAAAAAGACGGCTTATCCGGCAATTACATATTTTCTATTCTCGAAGACCGCAACAATAGCATTTGGCTTGCCACATACGATAATGGTATTAGTCGTATGACCGGAAACCGTATAGAAACATTTGACCGCAACGATGGCTTGGCAAATGAAAACACACTTGCACTTTTGGAAGACCGCGAAGGCGCATTGTGGGTCGGCACCGACGGCGGCGGCGTACAGCGTTTTATCAATGGAAGCTGTCTCACACTGACCACACGCGAGGGGCTGGCGGGGAACGTGGTACGGAGTTTTTGTCAAGACAGCACCGGCGCACTATGGATAGCCACAAGCAGCACAGGGCTTCATCGTCTCCAAGACGGCAAAATCAGTCTTTATGATAAAACCCGAACCCATGTTTTTGCAGGAAATGAAACTCGCGGACTGCTCACTGACGTTGATGGTACTGTATGGGTGGGCGTTCTGGGAGCGGGCGTGTACTACTACAAAGGCGGGCGCTGGGGACACTACACCACGAAGGACGGATTGGCAAGCAATGATGTCAACACCATCGTGCGCGACCGCGAGGGCGCTTTGTGGTTCGGCTGCTCACAAAACGGCATAAGCCGTTTCAAGGACGGTCGTTTTACATCATTTGGTATGCGCGAAGGGCTGGCAAATGAAAGTGTGTATGGACTTCTGCCGGACAGCGCAGGCGGTATCTGG
>Ga0075154_10002515_pt1 | contig 11976 bp, 3 predicted proteins | sample JI71714BDNA_FD_70965 | JGI IMG/M metagenome (GOLD analysis project Ga0075154, IMG submission 70965) | Wastewater effluent complex algal communities from Wisconsin, to seasonally profile nutrient transformation and Carbon sequestration -... | ecosystem: Engineered > WWTP > Effluent > Algae... | reverse complement strand
TGGTTGTGGTTTCAGGGCTGGACTCAGGGGACACTTTGGAGCGGTGGCAGTTCAATGTCACCGTTGATGAACCAGCAGGATCAAACGGTTCAACAGGAGATGAGAACAAGAGAATTTCCTCCATTTCATCATCTCTCGATAAAAAGGGGAAAAAGTCTATTCGGGAAATTCACAATGAAATACAGGCCATAATTCGACAAATTACAGCGAGCGTAAGTAAACTTTACTTGCTCGAATATTGTAATTCGCTTTATGATTTTATTCTCATCTCCTTTTTGCTGGACACGACGTAGGTAACGTTTTTGCCACTTTTGAATGAGCCTTGCTCATTTGATCTTTTGGTATACACTGATTCGGCAGCGGTAGTCCCACAAAAGTGGGAGGAATCTGATCCACAGTACATCTTGAATAGCCAGGAGGTCAAATTAAGAAGTTTCACAACATCTGTCCACAAGGTTGAGTCGATGGTCACATACAAAGAAGCTGATGAGTGGGAGTTGTAATACTTCGTTACAGAGCAGACCTAGACTATTTTCAAGAAATGCTTGATTTACTTCAATATGCACACTTATAGAAGTCCAACCACAAATTACCGATCCCTAAAAAGAGGTGCAAAGTAAATCTGGCCTTGCGTTAAACAAGCTATACTTTTACTAAGTTAATTCAAACTAGGCACACATTTCAGATACCATGGTTGAGCCAATAGGTTGAAGTTTTGACGGATGAGTCCAACTTGAACTAAATGAATAAAATCAGAATTACTCAAGTGGAATGAATGAGTGTTTACGAAAGCATAATGGCACCTTGACTCTGTCATGGAATAGAATTCTCTCGCTGCACATCCCACCGGTGCCTAAAGAGTTGTCAAATCCCTGAGATAAAACCGAGTTTAGAGTGTTCTTCAAGATCGCTAGTATAACAGGAACCATTACCTATAGAGGATTAAGCAGATTCTCCACCTTCTTCGACTTTCTTCTTTTGTTCTTGCTTCATTTTCCAGTCTTGCACAGCTGCCTTGATAGCATCTTCAGCCAACATGCTGCAGTGTAGCTTGACTGGTGGAAGCTTCAAATGTGATGCAATATCAGTGTTTTTGATGTTCAAAACTTCGTCAACAGTTTTCCCTTTGACCCACTCTGTCGCAACTGAGCTTGATGCAATAGCGGATCCGCAACCAAATGTTTTGAACACACTGTCCTCTATGGTTCCATCGGGGTTAACTTTGATCTGTAGTTTCATTACATCACCACATGCTGGAGCTCCAACCAAGCCCTGATAAACAATCAAAGAGCAACACAAGGTTTGTGATATTGCACTTTACAACTCTGGCTTACAATCAAGCTGCACCTACTCACCGTGCCCACGGAAGAATCTTTCTTGTCCATCGACCCTACGTTTCTCGGGTTTTCGTAATGTTCCACGATGCTCTCATGATAATATCTAGATGCAGATGCGTTGGGAATGCATCGTCTAAGCGCGCGAGACCCGAAACGTGATGTTGATGATAACATGGTGTTGCTAGTTCTGGTATTCTAGATTTTGAATTCAAACTAACGAACTCAACTACCTAGTTTTGCTAAAAATTTCAGAAGCGTAAAGTTAAAAGAAGCAAAAGTTTTCTCAGGACATCTTTTGTATGTTCGCACCGATTCTCCGAAGCCACGGTAGATGTAATCAGTGTCATGTACTACGAATGAACTTATATTAGACGGTACGGTAAGACAGACTCTGAAAAAAAGTGCAAGTACCAAAAGAAAGTTTATCTAATCAAGCTTGAATTAAGAAATGCTCCAGAAAAGAGTGGTTAATCTCATATGACAGTGTCTCTTGAGGTCTAGTTTGACTCACTTAACAAAATCCGATGCAAATTCTTAACATTTGTGAAGAACAGAACCATCCATGAAATATGAACACAAAACTAAATATTGTGGTGAGCTGATTTAAAAAAATAAATCATGTGTCTCTGTGATTTTTATAAGGGATAAGAAGGTATAAAAATGAAGAAATTTAGAAATCACTCAAAATTGAGTAGCCGAGTGAGCGGATCAACAATCCTAACATTTTTGATCCATGATCTCTCTCTAGTCAAAGAAATTATTCCTTGACGTAAATAGTAAATAGAATTTGATGTTGCTGTATTTGAAACAAGAAGTTGGAAAAATTTTGGCGCAAGAAAAATTCGCGCCCAGCGCAACTCCTCATTATTTTCAATTTATTTTTAGCCGCCATCAAATGGAACTGCTAATTGACAACCAATTCTACCACATCATAAAGTTTCACGTGTGAATAACAATGTCTTCGACTTTTCCAATAAGATTTCTCGGTGCATTAGTTGAAGACTGGAGTCTGAAATCGTTTGTTGTCTTCGTGGTTTGTGTTGTGTTGTCACAATTCATTGGGGCGCTGTGGTATAGTCCCGTATTCTTTGGTGACCTTTTTATCAAGCTGGCATATCCCAAGATAAAAAAGGCTGATTTAAACAAGAAATTTGCTGGACCAGCATCAAAGATAACCTACATGATTGGGATGATAACTGGCGCCGTAACAGTGTTTCTTATTCGCAGTTGTGTCATTTTACTCGATGCGAAGACAATTGGAGACGGAGCATCTATTGGCCTTTTCTTAGCCTCTATCGACGGCATATTTGGTATAGTCCATCCTCTTTTCGAAGCTCGACCTGTTCAGCTTTATTTTCTGCATCTTGGGTATCATGCGTTTGCTTTTAGTGTTCTTGGTGCTATTATCTCTGTCACACGAATATAAATAATAGCTGTGAACGATTTGATGGTTTGATATTCTGTTTCTTTTTGTCTGTAGTTTTAGTAGGGAAGAAGAAGAAATCTAAATCAGCAAAAAATAGAAAAAGGTGCAAGACAGCGGAAGGAGCCAATAGAAAAATCAAAGCACATTTTCTACTAAATTTCTCTGAAGTAATTCAAGTTCCTGCGTGAAAGGACCAGAATCTTAATGATCTCGCTTATCTGAAGTTAAAAGAAGAATTGTAAGGTTCACATGTAAGAAATTTACTGAATTTTTGAATAACATTCTTACTGAAATAACATCAATCCAGAGCTATGTATGATCTTGTCATCTAATCTCTGCGTTTTTTTTGTCTATCCATCCATTTTTGAAAACACACACCCACCCAACCAGAGTAGTTAGTCTGTTCATTATTCGTTAATGTTAATCAAACCCATAGACCCTAATAGAGTAAATATGTAAATCTCACTTAGCTATTAATAGCTGTTCTTCTAACAACTTCCCAATGGGCCCCTGACTCTGGGACTGTGATGCAATTGCAACAAGGAAGATCAGTCGTTTTGACCGTAATTTAAAAAAATCATAACTCAACACTTAATATACCTGCACAGAATATTCATCTTTCCTTGAATGAATTCTGTCAGATTAACAGTCTCGAAACTCATTTAACCGTCTGAGACCTCTGCAGTTTCTCTGAATCTTATTTTCGATTGTTATATTTGATTCAACTACTGCCAGCCTAGGCTGTGAATCACCTGTTTTTAGATGGTCCCGAATGCCGCTACTCCTGCTCTACAGCATGTAGACAGACCCATTGGCAAGGTCCGCAAGAGAGAAGGATTGGAAACAATCTATGGTTTTCTTGGTCTGTGGTTTGAAGAAGTTGAGATTCTCATGTACTTTGAATCTGATGGTATTACCATAACTTTGCTCACAGAAGACTCATTCTTGTTCTGCTTTCATTGTATGTTCATAGATACCAGCAGAAATCGCTTACCTCAGAGCAAGACTGGTTGCAGCTGACGATGGCTGAGTTTGATGAGATTTGAATTTGTATTGTTTTCACTCAGTCAACTGCTGATAGTGGGGAACCTATCAGATCTACTTAAGCTAATTGGTCTCGAGATACTGTCTATAAGTTCAAAAAAAATAAAAAGCGGGATGAGTATTCGTATACGTCTCTCAAAGAAGATAAACGGTTGGACAATTGACAGGGCACAACTCTGCACAGGCAAGAGCACAGGATGTATCTGAGATGTTGGAATGGAACTATATCCCCAAGTCTCTTACAGATGTTGCTCTTTTTTTATTAGAAGCAAAAGTAAATGCTTACTGTCTTGGTGAAAGTCCTGCAAAATGACTAAGGCATAGCTCTGGTGCGGATCAATACAACAAAATACGATACTGAGTCTATTTTTAGGGATTTTTATCCATATGTACTGCAATCAAAATAGCATTGCTGTACTCATCTACCATTTTATCCTACATCACATCTGTCGTCATTGTTATGGCTTGTGGAAAGACATTATCCATTCATTTAAAATACATTGGCATGATCAAGCTCGCATGTATTAAACCCCTTGTACTTGTCAAGGATCACTTTTCTGAATGCCAAAAGAGAATTATTCTGGAAAAGCTGTTCAGGCTGTCTCAGATCTTTGCGCTGTCAAACTACAAGCAGCACAAACAAGTCTCGCTCTCTGGCAAGGAATTCACCTGACTCCAATAGTGTAACCTTATTCTCTCTGTTTTGACTGAATCCTGCTCTTCAGTTTGCCCCAACCGTCGACAAGTTTATGAACAGCAAGAGGACTCTTGAATCTACAATGACTTTGATATTGCTGATCCAATTTTTGGTACTTCTTCTTGGAGCAATCTGAGAATCCCCCGTTTTATCCCCAAACAATGGTCTTAACTGACTGCTCAGGAATACGATTTCATGAAATCAACTTTCAAACAGAGCTAAAGCTACCATCATTGGTGCTCCTGCCACCCCTGGAGTATCTGCAAAATCAACATTTCCCACTTGGCCTGTTTGGTGAAACTTCATTAGATGAGCGCTTCTGAATTTCACTACCAAGTTCATTACTGTCACCTTATGGAGAGTGATAAAAATTACATGCCGTCTACTGATGCTGATGAAGGTGAAAAATCTTCACTGCTTGCACATGTTACACAGAAAAATATCCTTCCTACTGGTGATGCTTTGTCCAACACAATGTCCTGTCCACCAGCCACCGAGAATACAATACATCAACTATCAAGTCACCATCTGATACTAGTGAGATCACTGTATTGTCAAACTGATCTAAAGAATTGTAATACTTGTTGAAGTTTTGACTGTGTCGCCAATTGCAGGTGAAGTTATCCATTTGATAAACAAAACTGGTTCTCAAGTAGACATACAAGGAAGACCAATCCTCGAATTTATTCGCCCCTAGCACGTTTCCCAATGCCAGCAAGTTATGCATTTTAGTGATTGATATGCATTACGCATTGTTTTAAAAAGAGTAAGAAGTTTTATTTGAGGAAACCATGATATCTATTCCGAAAACACAGCAAGCAATATAATTAGCCTGAAATATTATGTCTCATAATAATAAACAAAAACAAACTAGCTTTACAAGAAATATTTCATTTAAATGAATTCCAAAGAAAGATCATTTTTTCTCAAAGCATAGACTTTGTTTAATTTAATCTCAAATTGAGTATATTTTGTTATAATGGATGTCGTCTAATTAAATGCAAATTAAGCCAAATAGACTCACAATTGCTACACTTCTACAATAAGGATCTAATCTCATAAAAGTTCAGCCTTTGAAACGTTGAATCAAGTTGAATAGTAACATATATTTCCAAGCAAGCGGAAAATATTATTCAGGCATGGAATTCTTCTATTATAATGGCAAAGCAAGTTACATGTATTTTAAACTTATTTTTAATCTAGGATAGCAGTTAAATCAAGTTGAGTATTACAAAAATTTCAAAACAAACTGCAAGTATTCTTCAGGCATGGATTTCATCTTTAACTTACATTTATTATTTACATGTTTTATCGGGGATAGAATTGGAAAGCTTTTGTAGTATTATTTTCACAACCACTTGATATTCAATCAAGTTTTTTTATTATATACATGTGGATCTAAGCCAGAATCAATGCCAGTTACGTCATGAGAGCTACAATTAACGTTTAAGATTTCTGCACATGGATTTGTTCGCGAGCATATGTCTCACATTTTATCTATTTAAGACTGGTTGTTTTGTTTAATGACAGGTAAATACCAATTACGACAAAGTGATTAGTCGCGCCAAACAGTCTTGGATTTTGCAATGGCATTGGGGATGGAGCGCATGTCATCTCCTAGCTGCAACCGTATTTATGCTATGCTCAACATTTGCGAAGGAAAACCAGTTGAGCTGTATTTGTATTGTTCTTGTTACTCAATCTTCGCACCCGAATATAAATGGCAGTTTCGCAAAATATGATAGGGTTCAATGATTTCATAATTTGATCGTTAGTTAGTCGAAATCTAACTGAAAAACTCCAACCATCAAATCAAAGTCACAAATTACTAAACGAAGATCGCAATTTACATCATACTAGTGTCATGGTCTGATTCTAGAAGTAGCTTTTCCGCCATAGCGATATTTCCTAGAGTGGATTTGACCATATCGTCTTCGTCAGACAGGCCCAACTCTTTGTATATGCTTAAAGCCCGCTTCCAGCAACCAAGAGCATCTGCATAGACTCGTCGTAGAGCGTGAACGGACCCCATGTTATGAAGGGTTTGACCAACCTCTATACTCGACTCGCCTAGCGTAAGTTCTCGTATTTTCAAAGCTTTATTGTACAATTTCATAGCTTCTTCATATTTTCCAGACTCTGAAAAAACTACGCCAATACTGAATAATGTATTTCCTACTTGAATATCATCGTCGCCCAAGTTTGCCCTTCTGACATCCAACGCCTCTCTGTAGCATCGGATGGCTTCATCGCACTCTCCCTTTACTTGGTATATACCAGCAATATTGTCAAGACTTTCCGCGATTTCAAGATCTTCGTCGCCAAGTAATTTCTTTTTAAGTTTCATAGCCTCTTCGTAGCACAAAAGGGAATCATCAAATTGATTTTGTTCATCGTATACACGGCCGATGTAGTCCAGAACTTTAGCTATAACTAAGCTATTGTCGCCTGGTAAAGACCTTTGTATACCTAGGGTTTCTTCAAAACCTTTCATTGCATCTTCGTGTTCACCTCTGATCAATCTACACGAGCTAATGCTCAAAAGAAGTTCAGCCACAAGCTCGTGATGTTCTCCAAGAAGAACGCGCTGCAGATTTAGAGCTTCCTCAAAAGATTCGATTGCATCATCGACTTCGCCTAGTGTTTCATAGAGGAAAGCTAGACTGGTCAGTGTATTCGCCAGATTCTTTTCGTCTGATGCAATTTTATAAATTTGACTTGCTTCCACATAACAATCGATAGCCTTTTGTGGCTTTTGAACCGAAAGTAAGGCAGCCTGCTGTACTAAGACTTCTGCGACATCAGGACAATCGTTCCCGAGAGCTAGCCTCCTGATCTTGAGGCCTTGTTCATAGTATTCCTTAGCCTTTTCTGTCATTCCGAGTTCATGACACGATAAACCTAATGCAAACAAAGTATGTCCAACATCAACGTCATCGATACCGAGGTGTTCAGTACGAATTTGTAAGACTTCTTCATAGCATTCGATTGCTCTCTGGAACTCCCCTTGTAGCCTATAACACTCTGCTATCTGGTACAAGGCATTGCTTGCGTCGACGGTTGTACTTCCGTTATTTTCTTTGTATATTTGCTGAGCCTCGAGATATTTTGTGAGAGCGACTCTTACCTCTCCGCGCTCGATATGGACGTTGCCAAGATTGCACAAAGTATCTGCAACATCCTCATGAGCTGTTCCGCTTAAGTGTTTCCTAATTCTAAGCGCCTCCTCGAGACACTTGAGTGCCAATTCGCCTTGACCTCTCTTGGCTTGAATAACACCGACATCGTTCAAAATAATGCCTACGCGAGAGTCATTTTTTCCGACATGTATCTTCATGATACGCAAGGCTTCTTTATAGTATATCAACATTTCCTCTTCATTTCCGTTTCTTATGTGAGCCGATCCCAAACTATACATCGTAACACCTACATCCATATTATCATGTCCGAGTCTTAATTTTTTTATTGCGAGAGATTCCTCGTAACATGATATCGCATGATTGTAGTCTGCAAGTGAATCATAGGCTGATGCGATAGAGAAAAGAACTTTTGCAACATTACTGTGAGTTGTGCCTAGCTTCTGTTCATAAATTCTTTTGCTCTCCTCGTAATACTGCAAGCCTGTGTGCATATCGCTCTTCAGAACAAAGGCCTCGCCAATAAGATGCAGGCAATCGGCTACCATTTCATGCTCGTCGCCAAGTTTCTGTTTCCGAATGCTCACGGCTTCTTGCAAATATCGCAGTATGTTGTCAAATTGTGTGGGGTTTCCTTGTTTGAGGCAAACCTGGGCTAAATTATTGAGGGTGAATGCCAAGTCAAGCGCATGAGCTTCGGATTGCTCTCGTCGGACCTGCAATGCCGCTTTGTAAGACTCAATGGATTTATCCAAGTATCCAATTTTGTCATAAATATTACCCATATTGTGCAGCGTCTTGCCAACGCTAAGGTGCATACTCCCGAGTTGCAAACTTCTTACTCGAAGAACTTCCTCGTATGCCTCCAAAGCTTTTTCAAGCTGATTGAGTTTTACAAGTGTATTTCCAATGTTGTGGAGAGTACTGGCGACTTCTAGATCATCACTGCCAAGCTCTTGGCGACGCAGTTCCAATGCTTCCTCGAAGCTATCTAATGCCTCGATGAACTGACCACGTTTAGCATACATGATACCAATTTTCATTAGTATCACGGCACTTTGTATATTATTGGAGGCTAGTTTTCGGATTCTCAAGGCATCCACTTGAAATCTAAATGCATCTTGTACATTTCCAGTTTTCTCATGACATAGTGCTAACGCCTGAAGATATTCGGCAATGCTCTCATTGTCCGGTCCGGCTACTTTTCTAATAAGTTCTACCAATTCACTATACATTTGAATAAGAGTCGACTGAGCCACATCTGGCTTGAGTTCTTCGATGCGAATTGCTTCTTTGAGACACTCAGCACTGTTTTCATATTCACCAATTTCACGATGAATCAAAGCAAGACTGCGTATCACCCTTCCTACCAATTCATGGTCGTCTCCGAGCTTCTTTCTTCTAGATGCCAATGCGTTTTTATAACACTGAAGTGCTTTATCGAAGTTCCCTTGGCTTTTGAAGAGGTTTCCTATGTCTTCAAAAGACTCAGCAACTTCCACATGGTCGTTACCAAGCTTCGTTTCTTTCACCCAAAGCGCTGCTTTAAAATGTTTCATAGCCTCATGTGTGTTTCCCATTTCGCTGTGAACTTTTCCAATACAGTTCAATGTGTGTGCTACATCTGGATGGTCGTCACCGAGACACTCTCGCTGGATTCTCAAGGAATCTTCGAGACACTCCATTGCGGTCTTAAAATCACGTGATTCACAATATACGACTCCACATAAGAACGACGCTTTAGCATACTGGACACTATTTTCGCCCAACCTATGCATGTACATATCTTTAGAGTCGTTAAAACATTTCATAGCATTGTAGTAATCCCTTTTTGCCATGTATGTTGAACCAAGAGCAAGCATGGTATCAGAAACTGACTCATGGTCGCGTCCGAGATAGAGGCTTTTGTATTTAAGAGCGCTTATGAGGTAGCCCTTCTCAAATTCCAAGGCACGGGCTGCTTGCGATCCTGAAAGTTGCGGAGTAGTGTCGATTTTGGGTGAAAACAGTTCGCCCCAAAGTGTTCCAAGAAAGTGATAGATATCCCCAGCCTCTTCCAACACCTTTTCTTTCTCGGGATCAGTGTCATCCATTTTTTCGAAAGACTCGATTTCTCGCTGCACGCATGACGACATAGTTTCATATGATTTAAAAAAGGTGTCTTCGGAAGTCGTCGATTTTCCTGATATTTGACCCATCACCTTGAAGAACGCTTTGCAGTCGTCAGAATGAATTCTAAGGCTTCTTTGAAGACCTAGTGCGCTCATTCTACGCTGAATGAACTCTTCATCAAGCAAAAGCCTGGTTACTTCATTATGTTGATGTGCCTTCATCATGTGAGAAAGCAACTTGGTGATTCCAAACCAATCAATGGTCGACAGAGAAGATTTCTCCAAAAAATAGGCACTGGAGCCTCGGCTTTGAGATCTCTGGATGGTGTCCACCAAAACGGTGTTCCATCGTACCTGGGGTGAAGAATCGCCGCTAGAAAAGATTGTTTGTGCTAAATGCTTGGCATACAGCGAATTAATGTCGTGTGTGATGCGAATGGAGGGGACTTCGGCGATTACCATTTCTATTAGACCTAAAGACAGCATTACGTGGATCGCCAACTCTGAAAGTGAAGCCCCTCCTTCCCTTGCAATCTTAAGACACCCCCGAAGTACGATCCTCTCGTCCTCATTAAGTTCGTTAGCGTTTGCTCCAGTCAGAACCTCCCAAAATAGAAATAATACTTCGCAAGGGACTGCTTCCCTTTCTGTTTTAACGTCGGGTGTTTGTTGTCCCATTATTTCAGAATCCTTCGCATCAAAAGTGACAGCAAGCGACGAGAAGCAAAGCTGAATTCCTTTAATAACCACTTGCTTTTTTGCTTGATTAGTAATCGGAATCGGTAGAATGTTGGAGGTTAGGAGTGATGCAAAGCTCTTGTCTAGTACTGCGAACATTCCAGTGTTTATGTCAATATTGCCACTAGGCTTGCCGTTATCGTCTTCTGCTGAATTCAGCTTGGAAGAGGATTTTGGCGGAGAAGAGCTTGCATTCGACTTAGTGATGGTGGCACTAATTTTTTGAGGTGAGGAGGACGCATTGATTCCTGAGTTAGTACTGATTCCGGAAGTTCGCTGAGGAATATCTTGAGAATAACTTGGAGGAATTATATTTCCAGTTTTCCTAGTAACTTTACGGTCAGATGAATGTTGAGGCTCATTTATTGGTGGCGCGAAAATTGGAGAAGCATCTATCTCAATTTGGTGCGTCTCATCAAATGATGACGACATGGAAGGCGAAAGTGATCGAGAAGAAAATTTTGAACTGGGTGTTTCTTGTGTGTTGTCGTCATCCTGACTTTCCTTGCGAAAAATTGAAGCAGATGCAATCCCCTTTCTTCCAATAATTGATGAATTTCCTGAACCTTGCTCTGCGATTAACGTTTCGACGAGATCATGACTTTTACGGCTTTTGATCTCTTTGCTGCTTTTTCTGTCACCCAACAAGCTTTCAATAAAATTATCAGCTTCAATATTACTGGATCCTTCAGGTTCATCGGCCAATAAACTTTCCAAAAAGTCGTCATCAATCAGGCTCTCGCCTGTAGCACTATCTTGTTGGCTTCTTGAGTACATGACTTCCTCCGCTCTAAAGTGAGGATCCTGTATAGAGATTTTTTCAAATAGCATTACTTAAAGCTTAGGTTGCTTCGTTAGATAAATAATAAGCATCATCAACTGAGCACAAAAAGTATTCAAGCTTAAAACTCTGCTCAATTTTTGCGCAAAGCAGGGCTTGTCTTTTGTCAGGGATAATTCGCGACCGGGCCCAATCAAGCTCTGCGTTCAATAGAAATTTTAACAAATTGCCATGACCTACCGTCAGGCGTTAGTATGACCGCTATGACTCAAAAGCCCACGAATAAGAAAATACCGTACAAATTGAGTTAAAAAATAGGTAACCATCATTTGAAATTAGTGCTGCTATTAGTTGAAGGTAACGTTAATTTGTAAACAGATAGCCAAAAAGAGTTCTCAGTGACAGCATTATTTAGCTTTGCGTTAGTTGTCGTTAATTAGAAGCCAGATAAGTTCTCGTCACTTCAATTGACTTTTTATATCAAATAAATGCGTTCAAGGGAAATGAGAAAAAAATACAAAAATTGTTGCAAAATTATGATATATTAATTAGTCATCTTACTTCAGTTATATTGTATTTATCTGGTAATAAACGTTAGTTTTTCATTCTGTTGTATCGGCCACCCAGAGGGGGGAACCTTCTTATTTGTAGAAAAATTTCACTTTAAGCTAAATTTTCTTAATCTTGCAAAAACATGAATAACCT
>Ga0075154_10002513_pt1 | contig 11977 bp, 9 predicted proteins | sample JI71714BDNA_FD_70965 | JGI IMG/M metagenome (GOLD analysis project Ga0075154, IMG submission 70965) | Wastewater effluent complex algal communities from Wisconsin, to seasonally profile nutrient transformation and Carbon sequestration -... | ecosystem: Engineered > WWTP > Effluent > Algae... | reverse complement strand
TGCGGGTTGGCCACCGTGACGGTGTAGCGCTTCCAAACGCGGTGCAGCCCGGCCGACATCAGGTCGTTCATGACGTCGTACTTGGACGCGACCGAGTCGAACACGCCACGGACGTGGCGCGCCTTTTCCCGTTCGTCCACCTGCTGGAAACCGAAATGTGTCTGGCTCATGCTGCAATGGTAGGGGATCGCCTGCGGGTCAACACCAAATCAGGGCATTTCTGGGGGAATCGGTCACCCAAAGCGTCCGTCAGGCACAAAAATGGTGCCCGTTCGTGACTCCCTTGCCACACCCGCCGGTACCCGCCGGCACCCGGTGGGCGGGCCGGATGAAGAAACTCAGTGCTTGTGGCTGGCGCAACCGCCACCACCGCCGGACGAAGCCGCCACCATGGGCGCATCGCGGCTCACACCCGCGGCCTGCAGACGCTCTTCGTACTCGGCCCACAGATCGGCCTCATTGGCGCCGAGAAAATACAGGTAATCCCAGGAAAAGATGCCCGACTCGTGGCCGTCGGAGAAGGTAGGTTGCACCGCATAGTTGCCCACCGGCTCCAGCGCCACAATGCCCACCTCCCGCTTGCCGGTCTGCAGGACTTCCTGGCCGGGGCCGTGGCCGCGCACCTCGGCAGACGGGGAGTAAATCCGCATCAGCTCGAACGGAATGCGGAAATGGGCACCGTCAGAGAAGGCAATCTCCAGCACCCGCGACTGGCTGTGCACCGTCAGGGCTTCGGGGTGGGGCGTCTGGGTATTCAGGCCGGCCATGGGGTTCCTCGTTGCTCTTTGCGTTGTATGGGGCAGGGCGCCGAAAAATTCAGACCAGCACCCGCTCGATGCCACCGTCGTTGGCCTTGGCCACGTACTCGGGCAGCCACTGCTCGCCCAGAATCTGGCGCGCCATTTCCACCACGATGTAGTCGGCCTCCAGCAGGCCGTTCTGCAGGTCGTCGCCGTAGCGTTTCAGGCCCTGCAGGCAGCTGGGGCAGCTGGTGAGTATCTTGGTGGCGCCACTGGGGTCCAGAGCGGTACCGTTCTTTTCGGCCAGAGCGCCGAGCTTCACCTCGTCGCGCTGCAGCTCCTCTTCCTTGCGGAAGCGGATCTGCGTGGAAATGTCGGGACGCGTGACGCCCAGTGTGCCCGATTCCCCACAGCAACGCTCGCTCTTCACCACGGTATCGCCCACCAGCGCCTTCACGGTCTTCATGGGGTCCTGCAGCTTCATGGGGCTGTGGCAGGGGTCGTGGTACAGGTAGGCGCCCTTGCTGGGCAGCACAATGCCTTTTTCCAGCAGGTACTCGTGGATGTCGATGATGCGGCAGCCCGGGAAAATCTTGTCGAACTCGTAGCCCTGCAGCTGGTCGTAGCAGGTGCCGCAACTCACCACCACGGTTTTGATGTCCAGGTAGTTCAGCGTGTTGGCCACGCGGTGGAACAGCACCCGGTTGTCGGTGATGATTTTTTCCGCTTTGTCGAACTGCCCGGAGCCGCGCTGCGGGTAGCCACAGCACAGGTAGCCCGGCGGCAACACCGTCTGCACGCCGGCGTGCCACAGCATGGCCTGGGTGGCCAGCCCCACCTGGCTGAACAGACGTTCGGAACCGCAGCCCGGGAAGTAGAACACCGCCTCCGTGTCGCTGCTGGTGGCGCGCGGGTCGCGGATGATGGGGACGTAGTCCTTGTTCTCGATGTCGAGCAGGGCGCGCGCGGTCTTCTTGGGCAGGCCCGCCGGCATCTTCTTGTTGATGAAGTGAATGACCTGCTCCTTGATGGGAGCAGGCCCCAGCGTGGCAGGCGGTTTGGCCGTCTGCTTGCGCGCCACGCGCTTCAACACGTCGTGGGCGAGGCGCTGGGCCTTGAAACCCACGCCGACCATGGCCGTGCGCATGGTCTTGATGGTTTGCGGGTTGGTGGCATTGAGGAACAACATGGCCGCCGCATTGCCCGGCCGCCAGCTCTTCTGCCCCATCTTGCGCAACAGGTTGCGCATGTTCATGGAGACTTCGCCAAAGTCGATGTTCACCGGGCACGGCGTCAGGCACTTGTGGCACACGGTGCAGTGGTCGGCCACGTCCTCGAACTCTTCCCAATGCCGGATGCTGATGCCACGGCGCGTCTGCTCTTCGTACAGGAAGGCCTCTACCAGCAGGGAGGTGGCCAGGATCTTGTTGCGCGGGCTGTAGAGCAGGTTGGCGCGCGGCACATGGGTGGCGCACACCGGTTTGCACTTGCCGCAGCGCAGGCAGTCCTTCACCGAATCGGCAATGGCGCCAATGTCGCTCTGCTGCATGATGAGCGACTCGTAGCCCATGAGCCCGAAGCTGGGGGTGTAGGCCTGGCTCAGGTCGGCGGCGCGCTGGTCGGGCTGGCCAAACACCGGGCTGGTGCGCAGCAGCTTCCCTTTGTTGAAGCGGCCTTCGGGGTCTATGCGCTGCTTGTAGTCGGCAAACGGGGCCAGTTCGGCATCGGTCAGGTATTCCAGCTTGGTAATGCCTATGCCGTGCTCGCCCGAAATCACGCCGTCCAGGCTGCGCGCCAGCGCCATGATGCGGTCCACCGCTTCGTGGGCGGTCTGCAGCATGTCGTAGTCGTCGCTGTTCACCGGCAGGTTGGTGTGTACGTTGCCATCGCCGGCGTGCATGTGCAGCGCCGCCCACACGCGGCCCTTGAGCACGCGCTGGTGTATGGCCTGGCACTCGGCCAGGATGGGCGCGTAAGCCGAACCACTGAAGATGCCCGCCAGCGGCGCGCGCAATTGGGTTTTCCAGCTGGCGCGCAGGGTATGGTCCTGCAACTGCGGGAACAGCACATCCATGCCCTGCAACCAGCCGGCCCACAGTTCGCGCACTTCCTGCACCAGCGCCAGCGCGCGGTCCACGCGCTCCTGCAGTTGCTCGGGGCTGGGGACTTCGGTGGCGTCCTCGCTCTTGCCCAGCGGCAGGTTGCCGCGCTGGAGGAACACCTGCAACTCATCGCACAGCTTGATCTTGTTGCGCAGGCTCAGGTCGATGTTGATGCGCTCGATGCCCTCGGTGTACTCACCCATGCGGGGCAGCGGAATCACCACGTCTTCGTTGATCTTGAAGGCGTTGGTGTGCTTGCTGATGGCCGCCGTGCGCTTCCTGTCGGCCCAGAATTTCTTGCGCGCCTCGGGGCTCACGGCGGTGAATCCTTCGCCCGAACGGGCGTTGGCCATGCGCACCACCTCGCTGGCGGCGTGGGCCACGGCGTCGGGGTTGTCGCCCACGATGTCGCCAATCAGCACCATCTTGGGCAGCGTGCCGCGCTTGCTCTTGGTGCTGTAGCCCACCGCACGCAGGTAGCGGTCGTCCAGGTGCTCCAGGCCCGCCAGCAGGGTGCCGGTGCGGGTCTGTTCGGCGAACATGAAGTCCTTGATCTCCACGATGCTGGGCACCGCGTCCTTGGGGTTGCCAAAGAACTCCAGGCACACCGTGCGGGTGTGTGCCGGCATGCGGTGCACCACCCAGCGCGCGCTGGTAATGAGGCCGTCGCAGCCTTCTTTCTGTATGCCCGGCAACCCGCTGAGGAATTTGTCGGTCACGTCCTTGCCCAGGCCTTCTTTGCGGAAGGTCTTGCCGGGAATGTCCAGCCGCTCGGTGCGGATCAGGGTCTTGCCATCGGCACGGAAGTACTGCAGCTCGAAGCTGGCCACCTCGGCGTCGTGGATCTTGCCCATGTTGTGCCCGATGCGGCGCACTTCCAGCCACTCCGCCTGCGGCGTCACCATGCGCCAGCTGGCCAGGTTATCGAGCGCGGTGCCCCACAGCACCGCCTTCTTGCCGCCGGCGTTCATGGCAATGTTGCCACCCACACAAGAGGCTTCGGCGGAGGTGGGGTCCACCGCGAACACGTAGCCGCCGCGTTCGGCTGCATCGGCCACGCGCTGCGTCACCACGCCGGCCTCTGTATATATGGTGGCTACCGGTTCCGCCATGCCGGGCAGCTGCACCATTTCCACTTCGGTCATGGCCTCGAGCTTTTCGGTGTTGATCACCGCGCTCTTCCATGTCAGGGGGATGGCACCGCCGGTGTAGCCGGTACCGCCCCCGCGGGGAACGATGGTCAGCCCCAGTTCTATGCAGGCCTGCACCAGACCCGCCATCTCGGCTTCGGTGTCGGGGCACAGCACCACGAAGGGGTATTCCACGCGCCAGTCGGTGGCATCGGTCACGTGGCTCACGCGGCTCAGGCCGTCGAACTTGATGTTGTCGGCCGCCGTGCAGCGGCGCAGTGCCTTGCGGGCGCGCTGGCGCAGGCGGGCCATGTCCTCGAAGGCTGCAGCGAACTGGCGCACGGCGCCCCGCGCCGCCTCCAGCAACTCGGACACCAGCGCATCACGGACCCCATCGGTCTGGGGCTGGCGCCGTTTGTCCACCTCGCCCAGGCGGTGTTCCATGGCACCCACCAGGGCCAGGCGGCGCTTGGGGTTGTCCAGCAGGTCGTCGTGCAGGTAGGGGTTGCGCTGCACCACCCAGATGTCGCCCAGCACCTCGTAGAGCATGCGGGCAGAGCGGCCGGTGTGCCGCTCACTGCGCAGTTGCTCCAGCACCTCCCAGGCACGCCCGCCCAGCAACCGGATGACGATTTCCCGGTCGGAGAACGACGTGTAGTTGTAGGGAATTTCGCGCAGGCGCGGCGCGCCATCGGTGGCGGCAACAAGGAGCGACAGCGGGGTAGGAGCGTTCATGTAAGTAGTCGCAGCGCCGGGGCTGGCGCAGGGTCGGTAATGGTACCGCAGTGCACCATACACCCACCTCCATCATGGAAACCCTGATTGTCACGTTCGAGGAATCCGGGTGAAATATTTTTGTCACAATCCCCGGCTACCTTACAGAGTCCGACAACGCATCACGGAGAACCTATGCAAAAACGTCTCGCCCCTTTCGCCAGCGCTCTGGCACTGGCCGCCCTCATGAGCGGCACGGCACATGCCCAGATCGAAATACAGTGGTGGCACTCCATGGGCGGCGCGCTTGGCGAGTGGGTCAATGACCACGCCAAAGATTTCAACGCCAGCCAGACTCAGTACAAAGTCGTACCGACCTTCAAAGGCAGCTACGACGAGTCGATGACGGCGGCCATTGCCGCTTTCCGCTCTGGCAATGCACCGCACATCCTGCAGGTGTTTGAAGTCGGTACCGCAACGATGATGGCCAGCAAGGGCGCCATCGTCCCCGTGGGCAAGATCATGCAGGACGCCGGCGTCCCCTTCAACCCGGCCAACTACGTGCCGGCCGTGGCAGGTTATTACACCGCTCCCAATGGCCAGATGCTGAGCTTCCCGTTCAACAGCTCCACCACGGTCTTCCACTACAACAAGGACGCGTTCAAGGCCGCTGGCCTGGACCCCGAGAAGCCGCCCACCACCTGGCCTGAAGTGGCCCGTGCGGCCGCGGTGCTGAAAGCATCGGGCCACGCTTGCCCGTTCACCACCAGCTGGGTCAGCTGGACGCAGCTGGAGAGCTTCTCGGCCTGGCACAACACCGAATTTGCCACGCTGGGCAACGGTATGCGCGGCCTCGACGCCCGCCTGACCTTCAACAGCCCGCTGCACGTGCGCCACATCGAAAACCTGGCCAACATGGCCAAAACCGGCCTGTTCGTCTACAAGGGTCGGGGCAACGCGGCCGACGCCACTTTCGTCTCTGGCGAGTGCGCCATGACCACCGGCTCCTCGGCGCTGTACGGCAACATCAAGCGCAACGCCAAGTTCGCCAGCGGCATTGGCGCCCTGCCCTACTACCCGGATGTACCCGGCGCGCCGCAGAACACCGTGATCGGTGGCGCCAGCCTGTGGGTCATGGCGGGCAAGAAGCCCGAAGAGTACAAGGGCGTGGCCCAGTTCTTCGCCCACCTGTCCAAGCCCGAAGTGGACGCACGCAGCCACCAGCGCACCGGCTACCTGCCCCTCACACCGGCCTCGTTCGAGCTGACCGAGAAGAGCGGCTTCTACAAGCAGAACCCGGGTACCGATGTGTCGGTGAACCAGATGATCCGCAAGACCACCGACAAGTCCCGCGGCATCCGTCTGGGTAACTTCGTACAGATCCGCACCATCAACGACGAGGAACTCGAACAAGTGTGGGCGGGCCGCAAGTCGGCCAAGGAAGCGCTGGACAGCGCTGTGCGCCGCGGCAACGAGCAGCTGGAGCGCTTCCAGCGCGCCAACCGCCCCTGATGCGGACTCCGCCGGCCTGACGCACCGTTGGCCTCGGGCCAACGCACCGCTGGCCGACCCTCCACCGCCCCTGGGCGCCCCTGGCGTCCGGGGCGGTTTTCATTGAGAGAACCGTATGGAAAAGCGCGTCCGATTCAAATCCGCCTGGCTGCCGTGGGCGCTGGTGGCACCGCAAATGGCGGTGGTGCTGGTGTTTTTCTTCTGGCCCGCCGCACAGGCGCTCTACCAGAGCCTGCTCACCCAGGACCCGTTCGGTCTGTCCACCGAGTTCGTGGGCATGGAAAACTTCCAGCGTCTGATTGACGACGAGACCTACCTGGCCTCATTCAAGACCACGGCGGTGTTCTCGCTGCTGGTGGCGGTCATCGGCCTGGCCATCGCGCTGCTGCTGGCGGTCATGGCCGACCGGGTGCTCAAGGGCTCGGGCATCTACAAGACGCTGCTCATCTGGCCTTATGCCGTAGCCCCTGTGGTGGCGGGCGTGCTGTGGCTCTTCATGTTCGCCTCGCCCATGGGCGTCATTGCCTACTACCTGCGCGCCATGGGCATCGAGTGGAACCACCTGCTCAACTCCGACCATGCCATGGCACTGATTGTGGCGGCGGCCGTCTGGAAGCAGATTTCCTACAACTTCCTGTTCTTCCTGGCGGGGCTTCAGTCCATTCCCAAGTCGCTCATCGAGGCGGCCGCTATCGACGGTGCAGGACCATGGCGGCGCTTCTGGAGCATCGTGTTCCCGCTGCTCTCGCCCGTCACGTTCTTCCTGCTCGTCATCAACGTGGTGTACGCCTTCTTCGATACCTTCGGCATTGTGGATGCCACCACCCAGGGCGGCCCGGGCAAGGACACGGCCATTCTGGTCTACAAGGTGTACTACGACGGCTTCAAGGCGCTGGACATGGGGGGTTCTGCCGCGCAGTCGGTGGTGCTGATGGCGGTGGTCATCGCGCTCACGGTGGTGCAGTTCCGCTTCGTGGAAAAGAAAGTGCAGTACTGACATGATCGAGAAACGCCCCGGCCTTACTTTCATCGCCCATGCCGTGCTGATCCTCGGCGTGGCGGTGGTGGCCTTCCCCCTCTACCTCACGCTCATCGCATCCACCCAGTCGGCCGAACAGATTGCGCAGGCCTTCCCCATGTCCCTGCTGCCTGGCGGCAACATGCTGGAAACCTACCGCACCGCGCTGTTTGGCGGCACCACCAGCGCGGGCAGCAGCATCCCCGCAGCGGCGCCCATGATGTGGGTCAGCCTGGTGAGCGCACTCATCATCACGGTGGGCAAGATTTCCATTTCCTTGCTCTCCGCGTTTGCCATCGTGTACTTCCGGTTTCCGCTGCGCAACCTGGTGTTCTGGATGATCTTCGTCACGCTCATGCTGCCGGTGGAGGTGCGCATTGGCCCCACCTACGAGGTGGTGGCCAACCTCGGCATGCTCAACAGCTACGCCGGCCTGACCATCCCGCTCATCGCATCGGCCACCGCCACCTTCCTGTTCCGCCAGTTCTTCCTTACGGTGCCCGACGAACTGGTGGAGGCCGCCCGCATGGACGGCGCCGGCCCCATGCGCTTCTTCAAGGACGTGCTGCTGCCGCTGTCACGCACCTCGATCGCAGCGCTGTTCGTCATCCAGTTCATCTATGGCTGGAACCAATACCTCTGGCCCTTGCTGGTCACCACGCAGGAGGACATGTACCCTGTGGTCATGGGCATCAAACGCCTGATTGCGGGCGAGTCTTACACCGAGTGGAACGTGGTCATGGCCACCGCCATTCTGGCCATGCTGCCACCGGCGGTGGTGGTCATCCTCATGCAGCGCTGGTTCGTCAAGGGCCTGGTGGACACCGAAAAATAACGTATCTGGACACACAAGCACATGGCTTCCATTTCTTTGCGTAACGTCGTCAAGCGCTACAACACCGGCAAGAGTGAACTGCAGGTCATCCACGGGGTGAATGCCGAAATTGCCGACCGCGAATTCATCGTCATCGTCGGGCCTTCGGGCTGCGGCAAGTCCACCCTGCTGCGCATGGTGGCAGGCCTGGAAGAAATCAGCGGTGGCGAAATCGCCATTGGTGACCGGGTGGTGAACAACCTGGAGCCCGCCGCGCGCGACATCGCCATGGTGTTCCAGAACTATGCGCTCTACCCGCACATGACCGTGTTCGACAACATGGCCTATGGCTTGAAGATCAAGAAAGTGCCGCTGGCCGAGATCAAGCAGCGTGTGGACAAGGCCGCCGGCATTCTGGAACTGGGCCACCTGCTGGAGCGCAAGCCCCGCGAACTCTCGGGCGGGCAGCGCCAGCGCGTGGCCATGGGCCGCGCCATCGTGCGCCAGCCGCAGGTGTTCCTGTTCGATGAGCCGCTCTCCAACCTCGACGCCAAGCTGCGCGCCCAGACGCGTCTGGAGATACAGAAGCTGCACCGGGAATTGGGCATCACCTCCCTGTTCGTGACGCACGACCAGGTGGAGGCCATGACGCTGGCGCAGCGCATGATTGTCATGAACGGCGGCAACATGGAGCAGTTCGGTACCCCCGAAGAGGTGTACACCCGCCCGGCCAGTACCTTTGTGGCCAGTTTCATTGGTTCGCCGCCCATGAACCTGCTGAAGCAGGCACCGGGCGGCAAACCTGGAGCGCTGCTGGGCATACGCCCCGAACACCTGGACATGGCCGACAGCGGCTGGGCGCTGAAGGTGGAAACGGTGGAACTGCTGGGCGCCGAGCGGCTGGTGCACGCGCGCCTGGGCGAGGAGTCGGTCATCATCCGCACCCACGAAGACCAGGGCGCGCCCGAGGTGGGCAGCACCATCTACGCACGCCCCCGCGAAGACCGCCTGCACTGGTTCAGCGCCGAGACCGGCAAGCGCATCTGACACCACACGCCGCCACCATGACGCTGACCCGCTCCCCCGTTGAACTGCAGGTGGTGGACCGCACCACCCCCTGGCCCTACCCCTTCTGGGTGGCCCACCGTGGCGCTGGCAAGCTGGCGCCCGAGAACACCCTGGCCGCCTTCCGGCTGGGCGCCTCCTTCGGTTGGCGCATGTTCGAGTGCGACGCCAAACTGAGCGCCGACGACGTGGTGTTCCTGCTGCACGACGCCACCCTGGAACGCACCACCAGTGGCACCGGGCTGGGCGGCGACCTGCCCTGGGCGCAGCTCAGCGCGCTCGATGCCGGGGCTTGGCATTCACCCGGGTTTGCCGGCGAGCCACTGGCCACGCTGGAAGGTGTGGCGCGCTTCTGCCTGTCGCAGGGGCTGGAACTGAACATCGAAATCAAGCCCACGCCGGGGCTGGAAGAACGCACCGGTGAGCTTGTAGCGCAGGAAGCGCTGCGCCTGTGGACCCAACCGGCGTTGAATGGCGCGCCCAACCCGACGCGGCCCCTGCCGCCTTTCCTGACCTCGTTCCGCCCGGAAGCGCTCATGGGCGCCATGAAAGCCGTGCCGCAATTGCCGCGCGGCCTGCTCATGCACGAGTGGTGGGACGGCTGGCTGCCCATTGCGGAGCAGTTGCAGGCCGTGGCCATCGTGGCCAACCACGAGATATGGAACGCGCAGACGCTGGCGGTGGTGAAGCGCGCCGGCATGCGCGCCCTCACCTACACCGTGAACGAGGAAGCCCGCGCCGAGCAGCTCACCGCCCTGGGGCTGGACGGCATCATCACCGACGCGGTGAACGTTTTCGGTCCAGCCAGGCGGCCACCAGCCCGCTGACGAGCACCAGCGCCGCGTACGTGGCCATGGCGCCATCGCGCCCGTGGAACACGAAACCCAGGGCCAGGGTGAGTACACCCGCGGCCATCAGCCAGCCGAATGCATGCACCAGTTGGGTGCGGCGCAGCCCCGCCTTGAAAAACAGAACGGCGGTGAGCAGCAGGGCCACGCCCAGCGCGGGAGCCATCCAGCCAGTCAGGTGGGCCAGGTAGAGGGGGAGTGTCACGGGGAAGCGCGGGCTCCGGTAAGGGCAAAACCAGCCCATTGAAAAGAGGCAGGACAGCCGGTGCAAGGCGATTTTATAATCCGCGCATGGCAGTCTGGGCCCTAGGCATCAATCACCAAACAGCCCCGCTGGACCTGCGCGGGCGTTTTGCGTTCGCCCTGGACCAGCTGACCCCCACTTTGCATGGTTTCCGCACCACAGTGATGCGCGAACCGGAAGCCACGCTGCTGTCCACCTGCAACCGCACCGAGATCTACTGCGCCGCCCCGGAACCTGCGCTGGAGCCCACGCTGGACTGGCTGGCCCAGACCGGCGGCGTACCCACCCACACCCTGCGCGAACACGCCTATTTGCTGCAAGACGACGAGGCCGCCCGCCACGCCTTCCGCGTGGCCAGCGGGCTGGACAGCATGGTGCTGGGGGAGGCGCAAATTCTGGGCCAGATGAAAGACGCCGTGCGCGTGGCCAACGAGGCTGGTGCGCTGGGCAGCACCTTGCACCAGCTGTTCCAGCGCTCCTTCGCAGTGGCCAAGCAGGTACGCACCTCCACCGAAATTGGCGCCCACTCCATCAGCATGACAGCCGCGGCGGTGCGCCTGGCCAGCCAGCTGTTCGAGGACCTGAAGGACATCAAGGTGCTGTTTGTGGGCGCCGGCGAGATGATCGAGCTGGCCGCCACGCACTTTGCGGCCAAGCAACCCAAGGGCATGGCCATTGCCAACCGCACGCTGGAACGCGGCGAGAAACTGGCCAGCCGCTTTGGCGCCGAGGTAATGCGCCTGGGCGACCTGCCCGAGCGCCTGCACGAGTTCGATGCCGTCATCAGCTGCACCGCCAGCACGCTGCCCATCATCGGGCTGGGCGCGGTGGAGCGGGCCCTGAAACGCCGCCGCCACCGCCCCATGTTCATGGTCGATCTGGCGGTGCCGCGCGACATCGAGTTCGAGGTCAAGGGCCTCGACGACGTGTACCTCTACACGGTGGACGACCTGGCCACGGTGGTGCAGACCGGCAAGGAAAGCCGGCTGGCGGCTGTGGCGCAGGCCGAAGCCATCATCGACGCGGGTGTGCAAAGCTTCATGCACTGGATGCAGCAGCGCGACCCGCAGGGCGGCACGGTCAACCTGATCCAGCAGATCAACGCGCAGGCCGACGCGTGGCGTGCCGCCGAACTGCAGCGCGCCAAGAAGCTGCTGGCCAAAGGGGAAGACGTGGAAGCTGTGCTCGATGCGCTCTCCCGCGGACTGACCCAGAAGATGCTGCACGGCACCCTGGCCGAGCTGCACGCCGGCGATGAAGTGGCCCGCAAGGCCACCGCCGAGACCGTCTCACGCCTGTTCCTGCGCGGCTCTGGCCGCGGTTGACCCGTCTGGAATGAAAGCGTTTGTCCGGGAGACGCTCGAGCGGCAGCGTCTGCGCCTGCATGAACTCGATGCCCTGCTGAGCGCACCCGACGCAGTGAGCGACCTCGACCGTTTCAGGAAGCTGACCCGCGAACACGCCGAAACCGACCAGCTGGTGCAAACCTACCAGCGCTTCCTGCAGCGCGAAGCCGACCTGCGCGACGCCCGCAGCATGGCGCAGGACAGCGGCTCCGACCCCGAACTGGCCGACATGGCCCGCGAGGAAGCCCAAGCCGCCGAGGCCGAGCTGGAACAGCTGAACCTCGCCCTGCAGACGCTGCTGCTGCCCAAGGACGACGACGAGGACCGCAACGCCTTCCTGGAAATCCGCGCCGGCACAGGGGGTGATGAAGCCGCGCTGTTTGCCGGCGACCTGGCGCGCATGTACACCCGCTACGCCGAGCGCCAGGGCTGGCAGGTGGAGCT
>Ga0075154_10002510_pt1 | contig 11983 bp, 7 predicted proteins | sample JI71714BDNA_FD_70965 | JGI IMG/M metagenome (GOLD analysis project Ga0075154, IMG submission 70965) | Wastewater effluent complex algal communities from Wisconsin, to seasonally profile nutrient transformation and Carbon sequestration -... | ecosystem: Engineered > WWTP > Effluent > Algae... | reverse complement strand
TCCGGCGGGTTGACCAATGCCGTTGTGTCCTCCAATACACCGGAAATATCGCCCGGGTCGGCCCCCACTTTGCCCGGAACCGGGACCCAAACCCACTTGGAAACACCTTCCATTCTTACCCCTGCAACACCAACGTTTTCCACCCGGCCATCCTCCTTTAGCCGTCGCCAAGGCCCGCGCCGCGCCGCCATAAACCCGATTTTATCCCCGGAAAACACGGGGGCCGGGGAGGCGACTAACCCTTCTACAACCGCGCCCGATTCCGGGTGGGGTAATCGGATTTCACCGGAATTACCCGCTTCCAATGCCGACATCAATGTGCCCATAATAACCCCCAAAGCCGCCGATACAACACCGTTGGTACCCGGCCTGAATCCGCTTCCCGGCACTATCAGCGAACCCCAAAACCGCCCCGACGCGCTTCCGGCCCCGGTGTTACCGCCCGCGCCGCTGCGCCCGTTGCCCGTGATTATGGCGCCGTTACCAGTGCGGCCTTTACCCGCCCCGAGCCGTCCGTCGCCCGTGCCACCGCCGCGTCCCGTGCCACCGACGAAGGCCATTTTGGCGGGCGTGGAAACCGCCACTGGTGGTTGGTTCATTCGGCAGCGCGTGGATAGCCTGACGTTGCCGCACACCGGCGAAACCCGACTGGAATTTGTGGATATTGGGGTGCATTTGCGCCTGCCCGTTTACCGGCGTTGGCACCTGACCACTGGCGTGGATTACGCCCGCTACAATTCGGTATTTCGCTGGAAACAGGCGTGGTGGGGTCAGGATACGGTATCGGTGCCCATTTTATACGTCAATGGCACGCAGGATAGCAGTGTGCTTATTCGTCCCGTTCGTTACCAGCGAAACGTGGCGCATTACAACCGCGTAACAGCGTTGCGCATTCCCGTGGAGGTGCATTACACGTTCCCCTGGCGTACCTGCACCATCGCGCCATTTGCGGGCGTGCAGGTAGATGTACTCCAACGCGCCAGTGGCCGAATGGAAGCACCGAATGGCGCATTCACCAACGAATACGCCCAAGAATACGAACGCCGGGTAGTCGTGGGTTTCCGAGGCGGCGTTACCGGAATGATCCCCCTCCGAGGTGGCTGGTACGGCACCGTCAGCCCGTTTTTTGCCGCTGATTATAGTCCCCGCAGTACCAACGGTCGGGAGCGGTTTGCACAATGGGGAATTCGGTTGGGGGTTTGGAAAAATGTGCGTTGAGTTTTTATCCACTCAAAAGATAATTTGGCCATTAAAATGGGCGGTTACACTCATTGTATAACCGCGTATTTCATTTTCTGATTTACATTTGGCCAAATTATTATTTCATGAAAAAATTATTCTACGTTCTACTCTGCTTTTTTCCTACCGCGGTTGTGGCCCAGGATTGGCTCGAATACAGCCCCACCAAAGCCATTTTTCAACTCACCAATGCTGAAGCAAGGGTTTTGTTGGTAGACGGTACGCCAGTGGACAGCAGTTTTTTGCACACCCTGGTTACTTCGGTTGCGGCAACGGACCCAACGGCGGTGCTACCCGATTTTTACGCCGGATTGAAGTCCGGTTATTACGCCGTCGTTTCGGCGCAGGGCGATGCTTTGGAGGTGGAAATATTAACAAAACCCGCCTTTGAGTTGCGTTTATTCAACAACAATCGCGATTTTACTTTTAGTATCGTGGATTCGACGGGAACGCCCATTCGGGATGCGGTGGTACTTTGGGAAGGACAAATAATGCCTTTTGACCCAAAAACGGAGGCGTATCGCCGCCAACAACCACCCAAAGCGCGCAGTGGGACCTTAACGGTAACGGCCCTGGGCATGACGCAATATTACAATGTGACCCACGATGCCGCAAAAATTCACCATTACCGTTTGCGAAATTTGTCCCGGTTCAAATGGGCAAAACCCCTCATTAAAACGCTCAATTTTGCCGCCGCTTTTCGGGTGCATTCCGAGCGGTTCCGGCATCCGTGGCGGGGGCTGAAAAAGACCTGGCGCGAGCCTGCGTTGCGCGACCAAACCACCCCGGAGTTTCGGGGGTATTCGGCGTTTTCAAAACCCCTGTACCGCCCCGGCGACACCATTGAATTAAAAATGTGGATCACCGACGAAAACGGGAAACCTTGGAAAAAAGCGGTGGAATTGACCGTAAAAGAAGAAGGAAATAGTAAACAATGGCAGCAAACGAACCTCACGCCCGTGCGACCCGGCGTTTTTGTGACCAAATTGGTGGTAGAAAAAGGTATGCCCATTGATAAAAATTACTACTTTTATTGTAGTGAATTAAATCCGGCCCAAGGCACAGCGAAGCGGCAAATGATAGCCCAGGTACGGGTGGAAGATTACCGCCTCGACCAAATCAAATACCAGTTTAACCTCGATAAAAAGGAGGCCTACCGGGGCGATACGCTATTGTTTACCCTGAGTGCCAAGGACCTGAACGGCCAATCCATCGCCGATGGCACCTATAGATTAACGTTGTTGGCGCAAGAGTTAACCCAAGTTCATACCGATTCTTGCTTCGTGCCGGATACCCTTTGGCAACAAAACGGCGTGGTGGAAATAAACGGCGATACCAAAATTAAATTCAATACGGCCCAATTACCCCCCGTTTCGATGACATACGGCGCTCACATGGAATGTTTGACCGCCTCCGGGGAGTTGCAAAAATTTTCGTTGTCGGGTAATTACCTCCACGAACCCCGTACGTTATCGGCCCAGGTTTTGGGCAAATACCTCCTGATTGATTGGCCCGATAGTGTTTCCCGACCCGCTACCTGCACCGTAAAAAGTACTTTTTCGGTGGTGCCTTCCCGGACTCAGGTGTACGCCCTGCCCGTGCGCTTGCCCATATCGGGTTACGAGCAGCATTTTGACATTGAAGCCGGTGATAAGTCGTTGCAAGTCACCAACCCACGGCCGACGGCGGCGGCCAATGCTTTTTGGCGGACGGATACGGCTTGTTTTGAACTGGCCAATCCATATCAGGCCGCCGTTCGTTATTTTATTTTTTCGGGCAAAGACCTGATTGACGAAGGCGTTTTTACCGAGGAAAACTGGCGTTGGCAACGCGTTTTTCATCATAAAAAACCCTTGGAACTGCGTTATAACTTCCCCAACAATTCCGATTATTCCATCAAACTGTACGAGCGTTCGAATAAACTGGATGTTCATATTATCGCCGCCCCGCAGGTGGAACCCGGAGAAATTGCCCAGGTCGAAATTCAGGTGCGCAACCAGCGCCAAAAAGCGGTGGCCAACGCCGAACTGACTGCCGGGGCGTTTAACGCGGCCTTTACCCACAACGGTGCCCGTTTGCCCTTTACCGGGCCGGTCGTAAAGGCCCAACACTTACCCTTTGCTCCGATTTCCGGGAAATACGCAGCGTATTTGTACAACAGATTGGGCAAACCGCGGCGTATCGCCCTATTTCCGGCCATATATCCTATTTTGCGGCTGGATACTATCCCTTTTTATCAATTAAGAAACCTATCGGTGCGGCCAATCAAAGCCATGTCGGCCCGGCAACCCATTCCCGCTGATGATCTTGGCCCTTCGGATACCTCGTCCCTTGTTCGACATTACCACACTGATTGGAGACGACGGACGCAGTTCGCGCCTTATATTTTCGAAAATGGCCGTTCGGTCGCCGTTGAAATGATTTGGCTCGATAATCGTTTGATCTATTACGCCGGAACAACGCACCCCGTTCCGTATAGTTTTACGGCATCTTCGGGCCGACACCAAATAAAAATCCGCACGGCCACGGGACTTTATACGCTGGTGAACGTGCTTTTTGAAGAGGATCAAAAACACCTGATTGCGTTGGAAGCCAAGGGATGGGCGGCGGAGACAAAATTGGAAATAACTGGGATAAACGGCGATTCCTGCCTTCAAAACGCCGTTTTGCGCTATTATCCCATGACCGCCGCCACTACCGAAAAAGAACAGCAGGATTTGGCCAATTCATTGCTTCTCCTGCGGGGATTCATTCGATCCAAAGGAACCCATCACCTGTTGCAGGATTACCGGGGGGCCGTGCAGGTGCACCAGGAATATGGCAACCAACCAGTAGTTTACGGCCCTTTTACAACCTATTATCCTTTAATAGTTATGTCAAATGGCCAAGTGTGGACCAACTTTCATTTTACACCCGGTTTTATTTACGAATTAGAACCCCGTCGCGAACGCTTGTACGCTACGGATATGGTTAAAAAAATAACGGAGATCCCCGCCCGGCCTGCACAATTTACGACCAATGAATGGGCTATTCGGGCGACACGGCTGGGGAAAGCGCAAAGTTTAGAAAAGTATATTTTGGTGAGTAACTTTTTTAATCCCTCTGCCGAGAAGGGTAAACTTAAAATTGATTGGGTGGGAGAATGGAAAAAAATTGGTTACATTATTTTACACGACGACAAAGTGAGGGGGCAGTTTGAGTCTCTGCCCAATCCATTAATCGGGCTAAAAGGGGGCAACTATCAACTACTCATTTATAAAGATGTAAACCAATATCGCGTTGTTCCTTTTACCATTAAACCTTTTACCACCACGTATTTAAAACTCGTCCAAAATGATTCGTTTGTAACGCCTCCGAGCCAGTTTGCTTTTGATAAAGTATTTGGGAAATATACCTACGAAGGATTGGACAAGATGGAACAGACGTGGCAACCCAAATACGAACGCAAAGGCAATCAAACCACAAAAACAGGCATTATTGTGCATTTGGTAGATGCGGAAACTGGCGAGGATTTGATCGGGGCATCCGTAACGGTCATACAATTGTCTAATCAAACAGCCAAGGGGGGAGTGACCGATGTATTGGGGCGATTTCAGGTTTCGGTTGGCCCTGGTACCTATTCGGTATCGGTTGGTTACACCGGCTACAGTCCCCTGCGGGTAATCCAGGTGACCGTGCAAAGCGACAATTTCTCCGTTGTGGATGCGGCTATGTACACCAGCAATAATTATTTAAGTGAAGTAGTAGTTACCGGTTACAGCGTAGGATTAATCAGACAAGACCAAACCAGCAGTGCCAAAACATATACCGGCGAAGGTATTTGGCCACTGTCTACCAGAAGTGTGCATTCGATGGAGATGAACCTGATTCAACCGGGGCGGACCCAGGAGATCCTTCAGGAAGAATTATTAACTGGCGTGAACCGGCCCCAAGAACCACCCATTTCCGGGGTGCGTACCCATTTTCAGGACTTTGTATATTTCCAGCCCACCTTGCGCACCGACCGGGACGGCAAGGCGGTGTTCAGGGTAAAATACCCCGACGATATTACCCGTTGGACGCATTATGCCATTGCCACAAAGCCCGGCGACAAAGGCGGTTACGTGTACGCGCAAACCCGCTCGGCAAAGGCACTGACGGCGCAATTGGCCGTACCGCGTTTTGCGCTGACGGGCGATCAGTTTACAGCGTCGGCCACGACCACCAACCGCAGCGGAGATACCCTTGCCTTGCGTTCTCAGTTCCGGGTGAATGGGCAAGCCCTGCGCGAACGCCCGTTGCGGGTTGGGTTTGGGGTGACCGAACGGCTGCCCATTCAGGTACCCGAAGGCGATTCTTTGACCGTAGAATACCAGGTGTTTAACGGCGAAATAACCGACGGGGAACAACGCAAAGTCCCCATTTCGCCCGTTGGGATTGTTGTACAGGATGCCAAATTTGCCATTTTACTGCGCGATTCATCGGTGCAATGGCCATTTGACTCCAACGGTGGCCCCATCACGGTGCGCGTTGAAAATAATGTCTTCAAATGGTTGTACGAAGGGGTTGATTACTTGCGCACCTACCCACACGGCTGTAACGAACAAACCTCCAGTAGATTAATCAGTTTGTTGTTGTACAAAAAAATACGGGAAAAACGCGGCCTGCCTTTTACCGACGATGAATGGGTTCGGGAGGGTATTCAGCGGCTTCACTCCAGTTACCGGGACGGTAGTTGGGGCTGGTTTGCCAACGACCAGAGCAGTATCTGGATTACCTGTTACGTGTTGAAAGCCCTCCACATGGCCCAAAAAGAAGGTTACGATATCCCAAATTACGATCAAGCCTACCGGTCGCTCCGGGAGCAACTGCCGACAATGAAATTAGAAACCGTTTTTGAAGCGTACGACATTATCGCCCCGACGCTAAGTACCGCTGATTGTAAAAAACTCTTGGACCAAACGCAAATCCGGTACCAAAAAACAAATGCCAATTCCGATTGGATAGCGGTTAATTTAATCCGAATGCGGCAAAACTGTGGACAACCGGTGCACCGCGATAGTCTATTGCAGTACCTGGTATTAACGCCCGACGGTGGGTTAACCAGCCGCCAAGCGTCGGACTCTTGGTACGAGCGCAAAAACAGTATCAATTACGTGGCTTATCAAATTGCCAAACAAGCGGGCTGGAGGGATATTTTGGACAAAATTGAACGGGAATGGTTGATCATTACCTTAAACAATGGTACTACTTTTGATCGCGCCCTGATTCTTTGTGAATTGGTTCAATCGTCTGATGAGGGGCAAAATTCGGATGATTTGGCCATTGAAGTGAACGGGCAAATCATCCAGAAGCGCTTCTATCAGCGGGAGTTTTCCGCCAACGAAACCATTCATGTGCGCCAACTGGGGGGCACGAGCCGGGCTTTTGTTAGCGCCTATCAGCAGTATTTTGACCCGCAGCCAGAACCAAGAAGTGATGTTTTTGAGGTACAAACATCGTTTCATCGCGCCGATGGCAACGAAGTAACAACCTTAAAATACGGTGAATCGGCCCGAATTGACGTTGAGGTAACCGTAAAAAAAGATGCCAGTTACGTCCTGATTGAAGTGCCCATTCCCGCCGGTTGCGGCTATGGGAATAAACCATCTGCTCGTTTTCCGGAGGTACACCGCGAATATTTTAAAGATCGCGTGGCCATTTATTGCACCAGTTTGTATCGGGGCGTACACCGTTTTTCCATTCCGTTGGAGGCGCGGTTTTCGGGTAGTTTTACCCTCAATCCCGCGCACGTGGAGGAAATGTACAACCCACAAAATTTTGGGTGCAATGCCCTAAAAAGGGTGGAAATAACGGATTAGCCCGTTTATTTTCCCTTCTTCACACCGCCGCCTTTGAACGACTTGCCCCGGTTGTTGGGGTTCCCGGCTTTGGAGGAATTAAAATGGTTGTTTTTGCCCCCAAACGGATTCACCGGTGGCTTTTTGGGCAACACGGGTTTGGGGAGCGGCTTGGGAGCGACGGGTTGTTGTTCTTCGGGGACCGGGGTTTGTTCTGTTTCTTCCGACATAGTAGATATTTGTGTGTAAATAAAGTTAAACACTCAAAGTTAGCGCTTTTTGGGGATTTGATTTGCTTTATTGGGTTATTTTGGTGTAAAATGCTTTAAGATTGGCCAATTTTGGCCAATCTTAAAGCACGTGCCGCGTCTGTCTCACAAGACAACACTTCACTTCAATATTAAAAATTCGGTGTTCGCTGTTCGACGGTTCGCTGTTCAAAATTCGCTCTCTATTTACTTTTAAGTTGACGATCAATCTCCTCCACCAGTCCATTCGTGCGGGTATCCTGGCTGAGTTCCCAAAACATAATGCCGCCCAATTGTTTCTTTTTCAGGTATTTTACCTTGAGCGCAATGGACTTTTTGTCGTCAAAAGTGGCAAACAGGTAATCTTTGGCGTTGTAGTAATAAGGCGCTTTTGATTTTTTGTCAAAATAATATTGGTAGCCTTTTTCGGCGCTAAAATACGCATCGAAGTTTTTGTACGGCACGCTGGTTTTAAACTGCCCACCCTGGTACAAACCATGTTCCACGTCGCGGACATCCTCCCAAATTCGGGCGTAAAATGCCGCCCCGATGATGAGTTTTCCCGAAGGCACCTTGTGTCGCAGCAACCACTGAACGCAATTGCTGGTGGACTGTTTTTGTTTTTTGTTGGAATGCAACGGCGTGTGGTGCCCCGTGTATTTGCTAAATCCGCTGGTGAGGTCGTAGGTCATCAGGTTGACAAAATCGAGGTGGGGCATAATGGCCGCCCAATCCACCGATTCTTCCAAAAATTGGTCAAAACCACCGGCGGCAAACGTCAGCAGGTATTTGTTGCCCATTTCCTGGCGCAGGGTTTTGACCAATTCGGTGAAATTTTGTCGGTCTTCGGGTGTGTATTTGTGCCCCGGATAGCCTTCAATGGCGGGGTATTCCCAGTCCAGATCAAGGCCATCTACACCGTACTGTTCAAATAGTTCGACCGTTGTTTTGGCAAACGTCTTGCGGTGTTGCGCCGAAGCAAACAGATCTGAACAAGGCCCACAACCGCCCCACCCGCCAATGGACACCATGATTTTCAGGTGCGGATACTGCTTTTTGTACGCCACGATTTTTTTCAGGTTTTCCGCCTGTTTTTCGTTCGCCACCGTCAAAGTGTCGTTTTTCAGGCGCATAAAACTGTAAATCACGTGCGTCAGTTTATCCAGCGGATGCTCCGCGAGGGCCTCGGCGGTACCGGTGTAATAAGCAATCACTTTGTAGTTTTGTTGCTGCGCCGTTGCCGGGTTAGACAGGAATAACAAAAGGGTTGCGAGTATGAAAAAAAATCTCATCGTAAATATTATAACAATAAAAAAAACGACCGGCCGCCCCACAAAACGGCAAAAAAACAAGAGGCTTAACCCATAATCCAACATCTAAAGTCTTGTGTCTAAAGTCTTTTGTCTAAAAAAAACCTAAGCCAATGACTGCTGAAAACGCTGGATATCGCTTTCGATTTTGGTAATCATGGCGTTACAGGCGGCCAGGTATCCTTGTTGTGAATTCACGATTTTGGCTTCTTCCACCGCAATTTCCTGTTGGAGTTGAGCAATTTTAGCGGCGGCTTCTTCCATTTCTTTTTGCAATTGGGCAATTTGTTGTTGCTTTTGAGCGGTAGCGGCTTCCATCTGTTGGATGCTGTTGCGGCGACCCGCAATTTCGGCATCGGCTTTTTGTTGCACTGCCGCTTCAAAATTGGATTTATCGCGCAAAATTTCCTGTTTGTACTTACTCGCGGTATCAATCAGGTGGGCTTTGTTTAATCCCTGAATGGTCAAAGTGGCAAAAACGGCCTGGATTCGGGCATTTTCGTCGGGAATATGCGATTCGAGGGTATCCATCATTTTCCAAAATTCGTAATAATCGGGGCCGGGCAAATTGGCATTGTCAAACAATTGTTCAAAATGTTTGACAAATTTGCTCAAATCAGCCTGCGTCATTGCCGGGTTATTGGCGGCCGCCGAAGACGGCGAATACGTGGTTGTTGGGGTTTGTGGTGCCGGGGTGGTATTTTCAGCGGCGGGCGCGGGGGCCGCACCGGGTTGTTCTTCTTCTAAAACAACAAAAAGAGACAGTGCTTTTTTGAAAAAACTCATATTCAGGGATGGGAACTTTTGATTTAGAAACAGTTTCTCGTGGGCAAATGTACTCACAGAAAGTCATGCCAGTGTAAAAACGAGGCTATTTTTCCACATTCGCCGTCCGGCACCCGCCGAAAGGGCCAAGGGCAGCATCTATACCTCGACACAGCAGGTTTGGTGTATGAAAATACCGGATGCTCCTTTGGTGTAGTGCACAAAACCCAGGGACGTCCTCGTATTGTGGTGCACAAAACCAAGCAGCGCTCAGTATTTATACTTAAATTACACCGCGCTTATTACCTTTGCCGGGAGCGCATGACACGCGGCGGCGGAAGCAAAGTACCAACGCCCGCACAACCACCATACTATTTATGTCAACAGATGATCGTATCCGCAAGAAAATTCGCTTGCCTTTGCTCATTACCGGAGTAGTAATGACGTTATTTTACCTCGGCGTCGGCAGTTATATTCTGCTGGACCCTAATTTTTTACCCAAAATTCCCGAGCAATTCCGCTCCGTTTTTGGTGGTTTGCTCATTGTATATGGCCTTTACCGGGGTTGGCGCCTTTACGCCGATCACGCGTAGAACAAAAATCAACAAAGATGAAAAATAGTGCTATTGTATTCTTGTTTGTTTCGCTGTGCTTTATCGCCTGCGAAGAACCCAAAGTCAACGGTGTTGTACTGGATACTCCCACCAGCGGCCACCTTAAACTGATGGTGGACGAAGGGTACCAACCCGTTATTTCGAGTGTGCTGGATGTATATGATTCGGTCTATTCGCGCACCACCTTTGATGCCAAATACGTTCCCGAAGGTGACGCCGTGCGCGCACTACTCGACGACTCCATTGAAGTCATTATTATTCCCCGCCCCCTAAAAGACGAGGAAACTGCCTTTTTTAAAAGCCAGGGTTATATTCCACGGGTAAATTTGGTGGCGTACGACGCGGTGGCCTTTGTGGTGAACCCCGGCAATAAAGATACCCTGCTGACCGAAGACCAGGTAAAGGGTATTTTAAAAGGCGAAATCACCGATTGGAAACAAATTAACCCGCGCTCGGGAGCGGGCAAAATTTCCCTCGTTTTCGACAACGCCAACTCCTCGACCGTCCGGTACTGCCGCGATTCCATTGCCGGTGGCGCGCCTTTGCCCGCCAATGCTTCGGCCCTTGAAAAAAACGAAGAAGTAATTAGTTACGTTGGCAAAAACAAAGGTGCCCTCGGGATTATTTCGGCCAACTGGATTTCCGACAGCGATGATAAAGGCGTGCAGCGATTTTTGGAAAATATCGAACTCGTTGATATCGCCCCCGGCCCCGGCCGGGAAGGATTTGGGCCGTATCAGGCGTATCTTGCCACCCAAAAATACCCGTACCGCCGCGGCATGTACCTCATCAATTGCCAGGCGCGTTCGGGCCTGGGCCTGGGTCTGGCCAATTTTCTCATCAGTGATCCCGGCCAACGTATTATGATGAAAGAGGGACTTTTTCCCACCAGTGTGCCCATTCGGGTGATTCAGGTGGTCAGAGAGTAGTTGTTTCACCCGTATGACGCAAAAAATCCTCTATATTGATGACGAGCCGGAGAATTTGTTCTCCTTCAAAGCCGCCTTCCGCCGACAGTTTGATATCGTTACTGTTGATAGCGGGGAGGCGGCTTTGGCCTTGTTGGAACAGGGCGGTATCGCCGTTGTGATGAGCGACCAGCGGATGCCGGGCATGACTGGTGCCCAGGTGCTGGCGGCCATTCGCGAACGCTGGCCCCACGTGGTGCGGATATTGGTCACCGGTTACAGCGATATGTCGGTGGTGATTGATGCCATTAACCTCGGACAAATTTATTATTACGTTACCAAACCCTGGCGCAACGAAGATTTGGGGCTTATTTTGACTAATGCCCTGCAAAATGCGCAATTAACCGCCCAAAACACGGCATTAACCCGGGAAAAACACCGCCTCGAAATGGAGGCCATTGCGGCCGAAAAGTCGGCAATGGAAGCCCGCTGGCAGGCCCTGAACAACAAATTGCAACCGCATTTTTTGTTTAATGTGCTCAATACCCTCCCGCCACTCATCAAGGCCGATCCTGGCAAGGCCATTCGGTTTTCGCAGGCATTGGCCCGGCTGCTGCGCAAATTGGCCGAAGACACCAGCCAACTCACCCAATCGCTGACCGATGAAGTGGATATTGCCCAAAACTACCTGCTGTTGCAAGGTATTCGGTTTGAGCAAAAACTATTTGTCCAATGGGATCTGCCCGACCCGCTGCCCCGCGCCCATTTGCCCCGGCTCGCCTTGCAGTTGATGTTGGAAAATGCCATTAAACACAACCAAATTACCACCGAACACCCTTTGTTTATCCGGTGTTATCTCCAAAATGATTGCCTTTTGGTGGAAAACAATTACCAACCCCGGCAGGAAGCCGAACAAGGGCTGGGGATTGGCCTCGACAGCATTCGGCAGCGATACGCCCTGCTGGGCATTACCCATTTTGAGGCCGGAACCGTGGCTGATACCTACACGGTGGTCCTGCCCCTCATTCCCGCCAACGAGCCATGAACTCCATCAAAGTTATCCTGATCGAAGACGAACAT
>Ga0075154_10002509_pt1 | contig 11988 bp, 2 predicted proteins | sample JI71714BDNA_FD_70965 | JGI IMG/M metagenome (GOLD analysis project Ga0075154, IMG submission 70965) | Wastewater effluent complex algal communities from Wisconsin, to seasonally profile nutrient transformation and Carbon sequestration -... | ecosystem: Engineered > WWTP > Effluent > Algae... | reverse complement strand
CAAATTTAGAATTATCATTTTCAATTTCAGAATCTTTAGTTTCAAACTTGGAATTTTGAAACATTACTTTTCTTGTTTCATTCTCTCGACAATCCTCTTGGCTTTTTATTACAAAAAAATGATAACTTAAATATTCTCACGAATTTATGTCTTTTCATCTGACCATTCACATGTTCACAACAACTCTTGTTTTGTCAAAATTAAATTGATAACTTTATAAGATCAGTCCATACTAATATTATTTCTCTCTATTCTCGTTCGCAGAATCTTGATTGAGCACAAGTCTTTAAGAAGTTGAGTAGTTAAATTAAGTGCGTAGAAATCAAAGTAACGATTTTATACTTGAAGAAGTATTGGTAAGCATCTAGATTTCTTATTACCTTAATCTGGTCATAATATATTATAAAACTAATTAAGAGATACTTTTAGAATGATTTCAAAAATTTTGGTAATAAAATCAAGCATTCTTAGGTGTCAAATCAAAAAATGAAGGATACTGAAAATGCTTTCAGATTTATGATCTAAGATGAGCGAAGCAGCTATGCTTCTAGTTTGTCTTTAACACTGTATCATTCAATTTGGATGAAAATTTAAAGAAACTCAGAGTATACTACTCCAACTGATCAGCTCAAGCCAATATTGTTGTCCACACGTCTCGACGCGTACAAGAATGTTAGTAACCGAGGTTCATTCGGTATGATAGAGCATGTGATGACTTGCAGGTTCTCTATGTTCCGAATTCATGCTATGGTTAAAGTTTTGTACATAACTACCTCCGATTTATACTTAAACCGATGTCTGTTAACACAAGACAAGTTTGCATGCGTGCTTCGGTGCAGACAAGCGGAACGCTCAATTTTTCAGCCGTTCGTACGAGAGTGTACATATTTGAATTGTTCAGAACCCTAACCAAGAGAAACAGAACAGGACGAATTATATTCAATCAACTCCCTGTGAGAGAACAGCCACGATGACAGAACATAAGATATTATCCGGAAAGGACATTGAACGCATTCTGGAGGAAAAGGGCAATGTGGTGCAGGCTGTGTTGCTTCGCTGTGGTGAACAGACGACCAAAGACCGTTTAGCTGATAAATCATATTTCAAAAAAGACTCTCTTTTAACGCCTCTAGTAGTTATCGACAGCCACGAGCATGCTGAAATCCCAGAGAATTTCCAGCAAGAAGAGAAAAAAGACGATTCCACCGTATCTCAGCACACTTTTAGTGAGTCATTGGATAATTTAGAGGGTTGTGAATTGGAACATCTTGTGGAACAGATCGAAATCGACACCACTCCGAAAGAACGCGCGGTGGCAAGGTTGCTTACTGGTAGTGATTCAGGCCAAATTACATTTCTAGGCCAATACGAAGACGAGGGAATCGTCGTGATTGCGGCAAAAGATTACTCTGAAACTGCCAAGTTAAATCCACACACCATGCCGCCACCTCTTCACAAGCTTCCACCCGTACGTGGAGACATTTTGCTCGTGCGCGTACGTCCCAACGACGATCTGGAAGAGGAGGAGGAAGCACCAGACGATTACAGCGACAGTGAGGCAGAGGACGAAAGCGAAGCTCTTGCCGACCAGAATGATTTGCAGAGTTCCAGTATTTGCATCGCACATATTACTTTGCCTGTTTGTCCTGCACAGGTGATGACTGATTCGCTTGCTAGTTCGGGTTTATCCGATGGCCAATTAGCAGAATCCGATGAGAACAAAGAAAATGATGTCGTTTTTTCATCCGCCCAAACACATGGGTCCAACAATCCAACAGTAGCCGTAGAGGGCAGTGTCCAAGACGATCAACCAAGAGTAGAAGCCACATTTTTCCAGGATTACACTAAAGCCGAATATCTGACGTTTATCAAGCGAACAGACTATTCCGAAGAACATGATCCCTTAAAATGTGAAGACGATGCAGATGAACAAGATGACGGTGATTATGACCCAGAAGATGACTCTGACAATCTTCTAGAAGAGGAGTCCCCAATGGCAATGTTTCACATGGTACTGGGGCATTTGATGAGACAGTTCCAAGAGCTTAATGGTCGAGGGCCTGGGAGCATGGAGTTGTTACGAATGCGTGCTCTACTTGCTGAACGCATGGGAGTTGAATTAGAAGGCGCAGCTGCAATTGTTTTGTCGGAGGAAGAAAACGACGACGACGATATCGTAAAAGATGCAACACCTCACCAAGTGCGATCAAGCAAGAAGCGCCAGCGAGAACAGGACATACATGAAGACCTTGCAGATGATACGACTAATCCGGCCAAAAAGCGCTACAAGAAGCGAATCCAATGGAAAGAGAATCTTACTCATGTGCAAGAAATTCCGGCCTATTCAGCATCATCGGACGATGAAGATCCTGCTCACATCAAGGCACAACATGCAACGGATACCGATGATGATGACGATGATGAATTTGAACTTCAGCTAGATGAACAAGAAGTTTGATCTCACGTACACGCAAGACACAACTTACAATAAATGAAACCTAACTAACATTTACCACTCTTTTTTTGTTATTGTGACTAAACCTCGATATTGATCTTGGCAGTATAACCTAGAATCGTCCTGTAACTTTGCTTTGGTGAAGCAGAACAGAAACTTGAGTTTATAATTTGGCCTAACCTTATTCCAATTTGCCTATGGCAATTTGATCTAGTTTCAATTTTATTGATTCCAATGCAGCCATCAATACAAACACTAGTGTCATTCTCCATTCAAATTAGACAAAATACCAAACGATAGTGCTATTCTCTTTACCAATCAAATAAGTTTAGATCCTTGGTGTTTACAAGAATCATCCTGAAAAACTGTCTCCATTTGATAATGGCACAGAATGTTATGTGGTTCAAACATTCGATTAGCCATGAGGAGATGGGAATTCTTGATTGGTAACTAATTGACAATATTACCATACAGATCAAATTTGTAAGGAGCAACCTTGCTAGCAGTCTGCACTTTTGTTTTCACACCAGCTTATATTAAATATTACAGGTTCCAAGAAATGTCTTGTGAATCTTATTTTCATGTCAATTTGTTGGGTGCAGACATTTTGTCAACAATGGCAAATGTTTTCAATATTTGAATCTGATGAAAAGAATATATTAAGTGGTAGATTATCTATATAGTAGTGATGAACTTGATAGATTTGCAAGGGGCATCATTCTCCCAATATTTGATTATCCGGTTTTGTGAAAGCGGAATCATTTTAATTTGTATTTGAAAAGATTGACGAGGGCAATTTTTTAGAGAAATAGATGTAACGAACCTTCGCATTTTTTGTCAGAAACAAACCAAAAAACTCTTGAACGCGGGCAATCCTTAGACAACGTGCGACATCGTTGCCGGCATAAAGAATTTATTGAGCGCAACGGTTCGTGTTTTGAGTCAAGTCCCTTAGCGATTGTAAGATACAGTATAATAAATTTAATACGGTGTCAATGTGGTACTAATTCGTTCGAGCAATGATACGTAGTTAGAGTATCCTTCATTTGTGGCAGATGACCTGCGTAGAAGTCAACTTTGTATGACTATATGTGATCATCCATTCGCACAAAATTATGCAGATCGTAGCAACAATTCTTGTTTATTCTTCGAATTAGTACTTTAGTATTTTACTTCGGTACGTACAGTTAGCTATTTTCGAACTATTCTTATATTAATCCGCAGTTGAGAGGTGGTTTGTACAAAAAGAGACTGTTGTTGTTAAATTTCAGAATCTTTCAAAGATTTACTTATCGAGACAAAATGGGAGTTGACAGAGATACACTCGTTTACAGGGCCAAACTGGCCGAGCAGGCCGAACGTTTTGATGAAATGGTGGCCGACATGAAGGAGGTTGCAAAAGATTCACAGGAGCTGAGTGTTGAGGAGCGCAACTTGCTCTCAGTCGCGTACAAGAATGTTATCGGAACTCGCCGAGCTTCGTGGCGTGTCATCTCAGCTATTGAATCTAAAGGAGGGTCTGACGAGAAAAAGACATCTTTGACAAAGGAATACCGGTTAAAAATAGAAGAGGAGCTGTCGGGAATATGTACAGACATCTTGGCCATTTTGGATGAAAGCTTGATACCCAACTCAAACTCAGACGAGGCCAAGGTATTTTTCTACAAGATGAAGGGTGACTACTACCGGTACTTATCCGAATTCCAAACCGGAGGCTCTCGCAAGGAGTCTGCATCTTCAGCCCTGGATGCTTATCAGGCTGCTTCTGGAGTTGCTTCTGCAGAACTTGCTCCCACACATCCGCTTCGCTTGGGGCTGGCACTCAACTTTTCCGTCTTTTACTATGAGATTCTCAGCTCACCGGATCGTGCCTGTCACATTGCGAAACAAGCGTTTGACGATGCAATCGCTGAGCTCGATACCTTGTCCGAAGAATCTTACAAGGATTCTACTCTAATCATGCAACTTTTAAGGGATAATCTTACACTCTGGACAAGTGAGAGTGGTGATGGTGATGATCCAGCACAACCAGAGGGCGAGTAAAACATTGTTGTTCTGTTTCATGTCTTGTATGACTTTGAGTACGCTTGAAAATTTATTGATTTAATTCGGCTCTTAAGTTAAATTCAAGCTAAATACGGTTCATCTTTGAGAGCAGAGCAACAAAAATGAGTTACTCAAGGGGTTGGATGAATACTATCTTAAAATGTTTAATTTCTTTTCTGAATTTTGTTAAGCATCGCAAAACCAGTGTTTGTCTGTCGCCTTATCTTGGAATCTTATTAGGATTTCACGCTGAGCATGCGCTTTTTTAGCGATGATCTCAAACTTAGGCTGAGTGGAATTGACGAAGCTGATGGCCTAGTATAATTAAAGCTCGAGTTCTGTTTTTTAGCTTTGTTTCATGTCTTGCGTGATCCTGTGATTATCTAGCTCTTTCGTGCGGCTGAGGTTGATCTCAAATAAATATGAATGAGCGCAACAAACATGGCTTATTTGAATGAGGTAAAATACGATTTAAAATGATTGAAGACTAGTTATTTTCGGGGTTTCATGAGAATAATCGCAATGCCTGCAAATGCAAGTATTGATCCGAGTCCTACTGCGATAAAAATCATTTTATTGTCAACAACTTCGGAATTGGTCACAGAAGTAGACCCCATAACAGAAACAGAAAGCTTAAGTGCGTTCACTCCAGATTTTTTCGTTACAGCAATGGCATCAAGAAGCCCATCATCGCTGGAGATGACAACAGTATCACCTTCATCATCAATGAATTTTATTTGCAAGGAAGAAGCGTTGACGCCATCACCAAGCTTTGCAGCAATGTTTATCAGCAAAGTTGCTAGAATAGCTTCACAGTTAATGCGATGAATGTTTCCCTCAACATCAACAACTTTGAAGACAAAAGTTTGATCAGCAGACATTGCAAGTAAACGAATATCACGATCTTCTGACATGCTCTCATACTTCGGCGGCCTGCTTCTTAAGTCACTTATGATGCTACCATGAAAACTGGCTTCTTCAACCTCCGCAGCAAACTCAATAGTTTCAATTGGTTTGGGCTCCTGGTACATGAGAGGTTTCTCCACTACAGATGCAACATTGAGCAAAGGCCTGTTAGATACTTTCAGTGATCTTACAACTGATTCTTCAAATTCACTCAGTGTGTCTGTTGCATCATCGGCCTCCATTGCTCTATCAAAAATTGACCTCCATCCAGCTGCTCCACCACATCCATAAATTAAATCCATCACATCCACCACCCCTAACAAACTTCCGTCTTCTTCGCATACTGGCAATGTAAGAAATTTGTTATCATGCATAATTTGCATGGCCTCTACAACTGTCGTGTCCGGGGTCACATTTTCTGGGTATGGTGTCATGATCACAGACACAGCAGTTCTGTCTAGCTGAATGCATTTGGCCAGAGCTCGAGACATAACATCCTTAAATGAAACTATCCCAATCAGTTTACCATTTTCAACAACTGGTATTGCTTTATGTGAATCCGCCATTTTGATACCTGCTTCCAAAATACTTGTTTCAGGACTTGCAAAGGAGACTTGCTTGCCAGCCAATAGAGATCGTAGTGTTGGAGATGATGCCCCTCCAAACGCTTGTGCCATCATTGGTTTCAATAGCATTTTCAATGCCTCTGCATGAGGCCCTTCTAGTCCACTTAAATTTTTCAAATGTGTCTCCACATCAGCTCCTGTGGTGTGACATTTCTCATATGCTCGCTCTAGTTTGGTTATGGCGTCATATAGAACCTTCCCAATATCTAGAAGTCCCACTATTTCATTGTTGTTATCATCCATGACAGGCAAATATCTATAATGGTTTTCTATCATTGTAGTCAATGCGTCAATTGCAGAATCAGACATGGCAATGCAGTAGGGGTCACGTGTCATCACCTTTGAGACACAAGTGGTGGATGGATCAAGACGTTTCGCAACTACACGTCGAACAATATCATGATCAGTTAGAATCCCAGTAATACCATGGGATTCTTGCATAATTAATGATGCAGCACCACGTTTGTTTGCTAGAAGTTGACAAACATCAAGCACACTGGCCTTGTGATCAATAATAATTGATTTTGCGGGACGAAGTTTTGAAACAGGTTTGGCACTTGTCCGAGCCTCAGATACTCGCATGTTAGGTGTTTGAGAACGACTAGTAGACTCAATAGTACGAGATGTTTTTGCCAATTTCATCAAACTCTGACCACTTTGATGCGAACCAGCTTCAGATAGATCATCAGCTGCATCCAAAGCATCATCAAAAATTGATCTCCATCCTTCTGTACCACCACATCCATAAATCAAATCCATCACATCCACTACGCCAACAACTGTGCCATCATTTTCACACACGGGGAGAGTCAAAAACTTGTTGTCATGCATTATTTGCATGGCATCTACAACAGTCACTTCGGGAGTCACATGCTCAGGGTTTTCAGTCATGATCTCAGATACCGGGGTGCAATCCATATTCACTGCTTTAGCCAATGCCCGTGTCATAACATCTTTGAAAGATACAATTCCAACCAATAAATCCTGTTCTACAACCAAAGCAGCCTTATGAGTTTCAGCCATTTGTATAGCGGCGGCTAAAATAGTGGTACTTGGATCAACAAAAATTTTTCGTTTACCCGCTAAGAGACTTCGCAGAGTGGGTGATGATACACCACCAAAAGCTTGCGCCATCATTGGTTTCAAAAGCATTTTGAGTGCTTCAGAGTGTGACCCTCTAGTTCCTTGCATTGCTGCTAAGTTGTTAAATGCCTCTTCAGCTGCACTGTTGGACTTCTCATATTTGCGTTCAAGCTTGGAAATTGCATCATTAAGCACTTTTCCAATATCAAGAAGACCAACTATAGCATCACTTTTGTCAAGCACAGGAAGATAGCGATAGTGATTCTCAATCATAGTAGAGAGAGCATCTATCGCTGATCCACTAATTGATACACATTTGGGACTGCGTGTCATTATTGAAGCGACGGTTGTTGACGCAGGGTCTACACTTTTTGCGACTACACGACGAACAATGTCATGATCAGTTATGATGCCCACGAGGGCTCCAGAACTGGAGGCCAGCAATGATGCACGACCGCGATTTTGCGCCAACATCTTGCATACGTCAACAACTGTATCTCTCTCATCTGCGATCAATGGCTTGCTTGGACGCAGTTTAGAAACTGGTCTATCCTTAGCTTTATTCTCTTGGACATGCTTAGTAGTAGTTGTATGTTTGGTTTGCGAGCTCTTGACAGATTTGAAATGACTACCTGCACTTAGGACTGAACTTGTGTCTGTCATATCATCATCTGCGTCCATGGCACTATCAAACACGGATCTCCAACCCTCTGTACCTCCAGAGCTGTATATCAAATCCATGACATCAACTAAGCCAACAACTTTGCCATCACTTTCACACACAGGCAAAGTTAAAAACTTGTTGTCATGCATGACTTGCAAAGCTTCGACTACAGTAAGTTCAGGTGAAACATATTCTGGATTGGGTGTCATTACTTCAGAGACATCAGTTTTGTCGATTGGAAGTTCTTTTGCTACTGCTCTAGTCATCATGTCTTTGAAACCAAATATACCTACAAGCACTCCACTGTCTACAACCAAAGCAGCTTTCCTTGATTCAGCCATCAACTTGGCCACTCTACGAAGCTTGGTGCTAGAAGACACAAGAGTCTTAGGCTTTCCTGCAAGAAGGCTTCGCAATGTTGGAGACGAAGCACCCCCAAAGGCTTGTGACAGTAAAGGGCTCAATAACATTTTAAGAGCAGCGGCTTGAGCACCTGCTGCACCCTGCATACTTATCATGTCTTTTACGGCGTTCTCCGCATTAACCTTTCCTTTGGTGCCTGCACGCTCCAGTTTGGATATAGCATCATTTAAACACTTTGCAATATCTAGAAGCCCAACAATTGCCCCGCGCTCATCCAAAACAGGTAAATGTCGGAAACGGTTCTGCACCATGATTCCAAGAGCATCCATTGCAGAATCATTCATTGAAACACAAGTTGGATTAGGGGTCATAATGGCAGAGATTTCAGTTTTCGAAGCATCCAATCCTTCAGCTACAAGCCTACGAGTAATATCAGTATCAGTGATGATACCCGCAAGTCGACCATTGTTACCTGCAATGAGGGAGGCATCACCTCGTTTTGCGGCCAGCATTTGAGTCACACCAAGAGTACTATCATTAACAGAAGAAATCAAAGGCTTTTTAGGGCGAAGATCAGATACAGGTCTTTGAGGAGCCTCAAGTTTCACAACTTTATCTCGTGAAGTGCGACCAGACTTTACAGAGGGATACGCGCTGCCACTACTTCTAACCGAACTTGTGTCTGACTCATCATCTGCACATTTGATGGAATTGCTGAAAATCGATTTCCATCCTTCCGTTCCTCCACAACCATAAATCAAATCCATCACATCTACTAATCCAACAACTTTTCCATTACTTTCACACACCGGTAGTGTCAAGAATTTATTATCATGCATTATCTGAAGCGCTTCTGTCACTGTAATATCGGGTGAGACGAATTCTGGGCTCGGAGTCATGACGCTAGACACTTGAGTCTTGGCTAAGACTATTCTTTTGGCTACAGCACGAACCATCATGTCTTTGAATCCAAATATTCCAACCAGCTCTCCATCGTCAACGACAAGGGCCGCTTTGCGACTTTCTGCCATCAATTTTCCGCAACTTGCTATATCTAGGTTTGGAGAAACAATCGTTGCCGGGCGACGTCCAATCAGTGTTCTAAGAGTCGGCGATGTCGTGCCGCCAAAAGCTTTAGCCATCAAGGGACCCAAAAGCATTTGCAACGCAGCTGCTTGATTGTATGCTCCGCTCTGTGTGGTTGTCACTCTCTTAAAAACGTCATCAGCTATCATTTTTCCTTTTTGATGTGCTCGTTCTAACTTGCACAACGCATCATTCAGACATTTCGCGATGTCAAGTAGACCAACAATAGCGCCATTATCGTCTAGTACAGGTAGGTGCCGAAAATGATTCTCTACCATCAAATTCAGTGCATCGGTCGCAGAATCGCTTGTAGAAACACACTTCGGATTCAGCGTCATGACCAAGGACACGTTTGTTGACGCTGGGTCTCTATCATGTGCTACTACCCTTCGAGTGATATCAGTATCAGTCAGGATCCCGGCTAGTCTACCATCTTCTCCAGCAACGATTGTGGCATCGCCGCGCTTCGAGGCCAGCATTTGTGTTACTTCAAGCACTGATTGGCTCAACTGGCATATTAAAGGCTTATTTGGGCGTAATTTGGATACAGGTCGCTCGTCGTTGCTTTCCTTCAACGAAGACAGGCCAGATATGACACTGCTTTTTGTTCTAGTCGATTTCACTGATCTTACTGATTGGGATTTGCTTCCACGGCTTCCCACCGATGCCACATCAGACAAATCGTCGTCGCAATCCATAGCGTTGCCAAAAATGGAACGCCACCCATCAGTTCCTCCACAGTTGTAAATCAAGTCCATTACGTCAACAAGTCCAACAACGGTACCGTTGCTCTCCCTTACAGGCAATGTTAAGAAATTGCTATCATGCATAATCTGCAACGCTTCAATAACTGTTATGTCTGGTAACACTGTTTCTGGATTAAGTGTCATCACCTCTGAGACTTCAGTGCTATCGATCGGGAGCTCCTTAGCTACTACTCTGGTCATCATATCTTTGAAACCGAAGATGCCTACAAGTTCGCCATCTTCAACGATCAAAGCCGCTTTCCTCGATTCTGCCATAACAAGCGCGGCATCTCGAATAGTCGAGTACTTATCGATTATAGTCTTGGGTTTACCCTGTAGTAGACTTCGAAGGGTGGGTGAAGTTTTCCCACCTAGGGCTTGTTCCATCAGTGGTCCTAGCAGCATTTGTAGAGCTGCCGCCTTAGCTTCTCCTATGTCTTTTAATCCCACCACTTCTTTGACTACATTCTCTGCATCAACCTTGCTTTTGGCATTGGCCTTCTCAAGTTTGGATATCGCGTCATTCAAACACTTGGCGATGTCCAAAAGTCCAACAATAGAGCCAGTATCGTCCAACACTGGCAAATGGCGAAAGTGATTTTCAACCATTAATCCTAACGCATCCATGGCGGAATCATTCATGGAGACACATGCAGGATTCGGTGTCATGATTTCATGTATTTCAGTTTGAGACGGATCAAGAAATTTAGAGACTAATCGACGCGTAATGTCCGTATCGGTAATGATACCAACAAGACCCCCTTCCTTGTCGGCTATAAGTGCTGCGTCACCTCTCTTTGATGCAAGCATCTGCGTCACACCAAGAACACTATCATTAAATGAAGAAATTAATGGTTTCTTAGGCCGAAATTTAGAAACAGGACGTGCATCTGAACCAGAGGCTTGAGCTGGAAGAGATGTCTTTCGTATAGAAGCAAAGCTCTTGACCGATGAAACACTGGCATCGCTTGTAGCACTTTTCAAAACATGAGATTTTGTTCCTGTGTTAGGATTGAATTTTTGTGCGACCACTGTCTTGGAAACTGAAGGTTTGTTCGAAACGACCTTTGACTGATTATGTATAGCATGTACGACCACTTGTAAATCTTTCTTTTCGCTACCAGATGGCTTTAACTCTATTTCTTTCCGTTCAATTTCGAAGCATTCAGTCAATTCGCTACCAGCTTGCTTCAACTCAATTTCTTTCTTACGTTCCTTTTCGAACCGTTCTGTCAATTCTTCTATTTTATCGTTCAACTCCTTTGCAAACGAAAAGTTCTTAGATGAGATTGCATTTTCCATTTTCGATCTCTCGATTTCTAACTGTTTTTGGATTTCATCTGCTGTTGGATAATCCGATCGCAGTGAAATCAGAGATTCTACTTCGTCTTGCTTTTTCTTGGCAACTTCGAAATCTTTTCTCTCAACAGCTTTTTCGACCTCCTGCGAGAGCTTTGAAATTTTCAATTCAAGCTCTGCACGCGAAGCAAAAGCCCCAGCATTAATATCTACGATAGTAGTTCCTGACGAATTATCACACTGTTCTTTCTCAATCTTGGCCTCGATAGCACTAATCTTTTCGTGAAGTGTACCAGCTAGCACAAAATCTCTTTTTGCAACGGCTTCGTCCGCCTCTTTAGTGAGAATCTTGTATTCTTCCCGAAGTTCTTGTAAACTAGGATAAATCTTTCGAAGCGATTCGATGGCTGTCAATTTGGCTTGCACTTCATTTGCTTTTCCAAAGTCTTTAAATTTCACGAGATTCTCCAGCTCTCGTGAAAGTTTGTTTACTTCAGTTTCAAGTTCCGCGCGGGAGGAGAACTTCCTGTGTAACTCAAAAGAAACAAACTCATCGTTTGAGGTAGTCTTCGGATTTTGTGCTTTGAATTCTTCTTCATATTTCGCCCGTGCTTGGTCCAACGCTGCTTGTAAAGCTGCGGCTCCTGCGAAATCTCTTTTTGCGGCACATATTGAAACAGCTTCTTCTGCTTTTGTAACGCAATCTTTCAGCTC
>Ga0075154_10002508_pt1 | contig 11997 bp, 7 predicted proteins | sample JI71714BDNA_FD_70965 | JGI IMG/M metagenome (GOLD analysis project Ga0075154, IMG submission 70965) | Wastewater effluent complex algal communities from Wisconsin, to seasonally profile nutrient transformation and Carbon sequestration -... | ecosystem: Engineered > WWTP > Effluent > Algae... | reverse complement strand
AAGTTGAAGCCGGAATTCCGGAAGATCATCCATTAAATCCTGCAACAATTGCCGATAACGTAGGTGACAACGTTGGTGATGTAGCCGGTATGGGTGCCGATTTATTTGAAAGTTATGTTGGTGCCATTGTTGGTACCATGGTATTAGGAACTGCTTTTATGGCTGGGTCTATAGCTGAAGGTGGAAGTTTTAGCGAAGACGGGTTTAATGGTTTGTCTGCCGTTTTATTACCACTCGTTTTAGGTGGTGTGGGTATCCTTACATCTATTATCGGAACATTTTTTGTTCGAGTAAAAGAAGGTGGTAATCCTCAAAAAGCATTAAACGGTGGTGCTATTGGCTCATCAGTAGTAATGGTGATTTTATCTTATTTCATTATTACCTGGATGTTGCCCTCATCATTTAGTTATGAAGATGTATTATATGGCGGTAAAGAACGTACCATTACTTCATTAGGCATTTTTATTGCCACAATAGTAGGTTTGGTTGCAGGTACTGCTATAGGATTTATCACTGAATATTATACCGGAACAGGTAAAAAACCGGTAATGAAAATTGTGCGTCAAAGTTCAACAGGTGCTGCTACCAATATCATTGCCGGCTTAAGTGTTGGTATGATGTCAACCGCATGGCCTGTGCTTATTTTAGGTGCTTCTATCATGATTTCATTTGCTTGTGGTGGTTTATATGGTATTGCGATTGCCGCTGTAGGTATGTTGGCAAACACAGGTATTCAATTAGCTGTGGATGCATACGGTCCTATATCGGATAATGCAGGTGGTATTGCACAAATGGCAGATCTTCCTAAAGAAGTTCGTCAGCGCACTGATAAGTTAGACGCTGTTGGAAATACTACCGCTGCTATCGGAAAAGGATTTGCTATTGGTTCAGCAGCCTTAACTGCATTAGCATTATTTGGTGCATTTATGCAAGTAACAGGATTAACCAAAATAGATATTTCACAAGCACACGTAATCACCGGTTTATTTGTTGGTGCTATGTTGCCATTTTTGTTTTCGGCAATGGCTATGCAAAGTGTTGGTAAAGCTGCCATGGCCATGATTGAAGAAGTGCGCAGACAATTTGCATCTATTCCTGCATTAAAAGCGGCATTGGAAGTAATGAAACGCAATGGCGAAAAAGAAATGAATGAATGGTCACAAGCAGACCAGGATACTTTTAATGCTGCAGAAGGAAAAGCAGAGTATGCAAAATGCGTTGAAATTTCTACAAAAGCTGCTGTAAAAGAAATGGTATTACCAGGATTAATGGCTGTTTTAGTTCCTGTTATTGTAGGTTTTGCACCTAAAGTTTTAGGATTAAATACAGGTGAAAATGTATTGATGGGACCTGAAATGTTAGGCGGTTTATTAGCAGGTGTAACCGTGAGCGGTGTATTGATGGCGATTTTCCAGGCAAATGCCGGTGGCGCTTGGGACAATGCTAAAAAAATGTTTGAAGAAGGCGTTGAAATTAATGGTAAAACCTATTACAAAGGCAGCGAACCTCATAAAGCTGCTGTTGTTGGTGATACAGTTGGAGATCCATTTAAAGATACTTCAGGACCTTCCATCAATATCTTAATAAAACTCATGAGTGTTGTAAGTCTTGTGCTTGCCTCATTAATGATTTAATTTATTTTTTAAATAAAGTAACGACCCCGGAAGCAAATTCCGGGGTCGTTTCATTTACGCAAGACAAGCCTTGGTGTGGGTCAATTGAGCACCTAACCTTACGGTGGATGTCATTTTAGCATGAAATTTGGTAGTTTAGTAGGCATGAAACACATCGTCATTGCATTTTTTATAGTGTGTTTTACTACACAACACGTAAAAGCACAAACCGATACAGTTGAACTCAACTACATTGCTGATTATTATTTTGAAAATTTATTACCCTATTCAGCATATACTTCCTGCTTTCACGAACAGGGCGAACCATATATTTATGCAGCCTGTCGCGACTTAGGTGTAGTTACTTTTGATATTACTGATGTAGCTAATCCATTGCCCATTGATACAGTTGCTTTATTTGCATTAAATGGATTTAAACCAACTAATTTATCTCAACACGGCAATTATTTATATGTTGCAACAGGTGGTTTTGATGGATTTGCTCAAAATGCCGGTTTAACCATTTTAGATATTGGTGATCCAACACATCCGGTAATTAAGGATTTATGGGATTCAATCGCATTTAATCAGGGGGCAGCAATTGTAATTACTGATGGCGATTATGCCTATTTAGGAGGCATGGAAGAAGGTGTTATTATTTTAGATGTTAAAGATAAAACACATATTAAATATGTTTCTTCAATTTTACCCGACCCTAATTTTCCTGAGGTGCCAGGATTATTTTCGGTGCCAAATGCTAGAGGTTTAGCATTTTATGGAGAGGATAAATTATTAGTGGCAAATGATGCAGGTGGTTTGCGTGTAATTGATATCAGTAATAAATTAATTCCTGTTGAAATTGAAAAATATGTAAATACCGATATCGAAGATATTGCACAATCTGCTTATAATAATATTGTTGTTGTTGACCACTATGCGTATATCACAGTTGATATGTGTGGTATGGAAGTAGTAGATTTAAATACTAACCCAATTTCAAATGTAATGTGGTTTAATCCATGGGATTGTGATTCTACAAATTGGATAGACCGCCCTGGTCATACCAACGAAATTAAATCGGTAGGAGATAGCTTATTATTTGTTTCAGGTGGTGATTCGGAATTATTAATTTTCGATATTACAGAAAGGACGAATCCTCGTTTGGTGGGAAGTTATGCAAATGTTTTAGACAGTATAGCTACATGGGCAATTGATGTGCGATATCCATATGTGTCATTGGCATTAATTAATAACGAAATTTTTGGGGTTCCATTTTATTCTAATGTTGGTGGTATTGCGCTGTTGGAATGGAATGCAGTGCCTGTTGTAGGTATCGAAGAAACATCAATTACAGCCTTGCAAATGTATCCCAATCCGGTTATCAATACTTTGCATGTTATATTAACTAGTGGAGCTAAATATTATTTAATTAAAGATATCAGCGGACGAAATATATTTGAGGGGACAACTAATAATAACAACATCGATTGCACTTCATTAAATGCCGGAATGTATATGATTAATTTGTTTGATACACAAGGCGTTTTAAGTAGTTCAGGTGTTTTTATCAAACAATAGTTGCGAAAATATTGGGCAAAAAAAGATCCCGCATTGCTGCGGGATTCCACATCAAAAATGAATAAAGCACCTGTTTATTTTATTAAACTGATTTGCTTTATTGCTACTGAGCTACGAGAAATAAATCTTAACATATATTCACCTGCAGCTAAATCGGATAAATCGATTGTAGTTTTTCCACCGATTATGGTTGCATTTTTAATTTGCTGGCCATTAATATTTAATACACTTAATTGAATATCATCAGCAAAATCAGTAACGTTAATTGTGATTGAACCTGCACTTAATGTTGGGTAAACAGTTATCAATTCATTTAAGGTTGGTTCTTCAATACCGGTTACTTGTGTTATTTCAATTGTTTTACAATTTTGGTCTTCACCATATTTATTCTCTGCATTTAAACAAACCAAGTAAGTACCTATAGCCGGAAAAATATGTGTAGGTTCGGCAATTACAGAACTTCCTCCATCACCAAAATTCCAACTGTATGCATCTGCATCAACACTTAAATTGGTAAAGCTTAAAACATTTGTGGCGCCTGTATAGTCATATTCTGCGGTTGGGTCATAAGGTTCAAATCTGTTGTAATCGAAAGCACGATATAACATGGCATTTTCAGTTGTAATTGGATCTGGTGCTTCTGTTTCTAATGAGTTACCCGGTTCTTGATCTTGCATCCACATTACATGAACTTTATCATTTGTAGTTGACCAGTATACGGTAGGTACAACGTTCTCAAAATTTAAATCAGCAGTATAGGATAAATTAATTGGAGTTGACCAACTCACACCATTGTCGGTTGAATAAAATCCAAATAAATCCCTGAATGATTCTGCAGTTTCAACGGTAGGGTCACCGAAGTAATCAGTAAATTCAACAGGGTGTGTATATACTACATATAAATTTCCGGTTTCAGGATCAACTGTTGCACTTGGTTGTGAAGTAAATCCGCAACCATAATTTGGTAAATTAGCTCCAATACCTAAAAACGGATCACCATCTTCATCCCAATCAACTAATGTAAAATCTAAATATTGAACGCTGTCTGCACCAAATGTTTCATTCCAGTACCACATTCCTGTTGTTCCCGGAAAATAGGTCCATGCATTATCACCTGCTTCCACATCTAAAATTCTGGTAACACCTGTCCAAACATGCATCATACCATCATTATCAATAGCTAATGCAATTGCACCATCATGATTCGGTAAAGTATCAGCAACTCCATCACCAGTAATATCAGAAATTTCGTTGCCATCGAAATTATCAAATTCAAAATCAATTAATCGTGTTCTTGTCCATGAACCAATATCACCATTGCTGGTAGATTTCCAAACAGATAAATCAGTAATACTTTCGCCGGCGGCAATATATACATTATTGTCAATAACACGCATTACATAACATTCACCACCCATTACAGAAATTCCTGATGCTGTATCAATTCCCGGCAAACGTAATTCTTGTATATCCCATGTTGCGCCATTATCTGAAGACCGATAATACAACATGTAATTATTAGTATTTGAAGGATCGTTATTGGCGGCTAATAAATGCACATAATTAGAACCTTCTGAAGCAGCTGCTCTTGGCCAGGTGCCATGCAATAATAATGAATTTGGATTTTCTGTCCAGTCGTTAGAACCAATTGATTCATTTTCAAAAATGACAATATTATTATTGCCATCGTGAGCAAAATACATTTCATGATCACCAACATTAATTAATGCAGGAAAACCTGTTCTGATATCCTCAATTCGAGAAGTAGGTAATGTTCCCCAAGTACTTCCATCGTAAGTATTATAAAATGTTCCGCGGTCAGGACGTGCATCGGTAGTATTAGTAGAGCCGGTATAAACTGCACTCACTTTACCATCGGGATATACTAATAAATGATTTGGAGAACAACCATTGGTTACTAAGTCGTACGATGTGTATCCAACAACATCGCCACCTGCGCGTGCACCACTTGATTGTTTGTAAAAAACATTATTATCAATAGGTGTTGCATCAATAATATTTCGATGCACGGTATAACTTTGATTATTTACTACTTTAATCTGGCGTAATAAATCTTGATTTTTTGCGGCCGTAGCAATTTGAGCATTTGCATGTAAGGTTAAACCTAATGCAGTTAGCAAGTAAAAGATTTTTCTCATAACAATTGTTTTTAGTTATCAATTGTCCGCAAAGTATTTCATCTTTTCATTTAATGTGCATAGGGTTTGTCATTTAAGATTTCATTAATGTTAATTAACAAAAAACCCCGGCTATTGCCGGGGTTTTAACTTAAATATTTTAAGTTAATTATTTGCTAACAGTAATTTGACGGCTAGTAAAAGCACCATCTTGATTAAATACTTTAACAATATAATTACCAGCAGCAACTTCAGAAAGGTCGAAGTTAACGCTACCGTTGAAAGATGTAGTAGAAATCATTTTTTCACCTAATGCGTTATACATTTCAGCGAATAAAGTTCCAAAGTTTCCGTTAACTTCTACAGTTACGTTAGAAGAAGCAGGAGTTGGGTAAACAGTTAATGCTTTGTCTAAAGCGTAGTCAACTACAGCAACGTTAATGCTGATAGTTTTACAAGTGTTATCGCTATCATATTTATTATTAGCAATTAAACAAACGTTGTAAGAATTAGAAGCGGCATAAACGTGAGCAGGGTTTTCTAAAGTTGAAGAACCACCGTCACCGAAATCCCAAGAATAAGAGTCTGCATCAACAGAGAGGTTGCTGAAGTTTACTAAACCTGTAACGCCATCTGGAGTATAATCGTACTCAGCAGTTGGTGGGTAAGGGTTAAAGCGAGCTTCATCAAAACATTTGTATTGCATATTACTCATACCTGGAGCATCAGGAGCATTAGTATCTAATGAAGTACCTGGATCTTCATCTTGCATCCAAAGTACGTGCATACAGTCACCAACTATTCTAGCGTAAGCATTAGGGAAAGTTGATTCTTGACTTTCGTGAGCTGTATAAGTCATGTTAATAGGAGCAGACCAAGTAGCACCACCATCATCAGAATAAGTTCCGAAAACATCGCGGAAAGACTGAGCAGCTTCATTTAATGGATCTTCGTAAAGGTCAGTGTATTCAATTGGGTGAGTAAATGTTAAATAGATACGACCAATTGTATAATCAACTGCTGCAGCAGGCATAGAGGTGAAAGTTACACCGTCATACATACCAAGGTCAGCACCAATACCTAAGAAAGGATCACCATCATCATCCCAGTCAACTAATAAGTCGATCCAAGTAGGTTCACCCATAGCCATAGTTGAATTCCAGTACCACATACCGTAGATACTTGGGAAATAGCTCCAACCTTCAGCAACATCATCATCTAATAACAGATAATAACCAGACCATACGTGTAAGATACCAGCATCGTCGAGGATCATTTCATGGAAACCATCAGTAGTTTCAACTGTATCAGCGATACCATCACCGGTTACGTCTGAAATTTGATCAGCATCACCTTGATAGTTATCAAAACCTGTTTCAATAATTGATTGAACAGTCCAAGTTCCTTCAGCACCATTTTCGGTAGAAGTTAAAAGGTATAAATCTGTCCAAGAGCTACCGTAAAGGATATAAATAGTGCTTCCGTCAACAGCTATTTGATAGCAGTCTGCAGAAATTGCACCAACACCCATTGTAGCATCGATAGGTAATACCTGATTTTGGATAGCAAAAGTAGCACCACCATCGTCAGAACGAGAGAAATTCACAGCAGTTGGAGTTCCTGAGTTAGGGCTAACAATATAAATATCGTCAGTACCTGCAGGACAAACTGCGCGAGGCCATAAACCGATGTGACCGCCTGAAATAGCTAATGCAGCCCAATCAGTAGCGCCAACAGCAGAGTTAGCATAAACGCCAACGTTAGCTCCATCGTGAGATGCAACTAATTCGCGACCATCAAATTCATAAATTGAACCAAATCCTGAACGTGCAGTTTCAACACGTGCAGTTGGAGCAGCACCCCAAGTAGCACCATCGTTGTGGTTGTAAAACATACCACGGTCAGACCAAACACCATCAGCTACAGTTGATCCAGTCCAGATTGCAGATACATCGCCATCAGGATATGCGATAACACGATCCATAGCTGCAGAGTTGGTTTGCAGCGGATAACCGGTAGAACCGATAGTTTCACCGGTACGTGAACCGGATTTGAAATAAAAAGACTCAGTATTCACTGGGATACCGGTGCCATCGTTTTTAAGCGATGGGTTGTAATGAACGGCTTTAGCGTTTTTGAATTTCGCTAACAACTCCGCTCTGTTGTGTGGAGTCGCTGTAATAGACGACTGCGCAAACATGCTCAGGGTTATGAAACCCGTTGCCAAGGTTAGTATTAATTTTCTCATAGCGTAAAAATTTTCGTTAGAAAACAATTTTTGTAAAGATATAAAGTTACTGTTAAATTATGCAAAATGTTTTAAAATGGGGTTAAAAATTAACGGTTGAGAAAAAATAACCGGCCCCTGCAACGCCCACCAACAGGGGAAAGCTATCATTTGGTATATGTTAAAAAGCCAAATTTAACACAAAGAACATAGCCTGATTTGTCTGAGATGCATAGGATAGCTACTGCTAATCAATTACTTGTAAGATGATAAAGGGAGGTGATTTAGACCAGCTAACAGAAGAGTTTTTTAGGCATACTCAGACCACGTTATCGTATTTCATATTTCAGTCATTTTTATTCCAAAAGCAGGTATTATTAAAAAATGGAGATAAAATGAGTTAAGAGGACCGTGTAAATGAGTTTACTCAAATGGAATATTGTTTTGTTTAAAAACTGCTAAAAGGTAATTGCTAAGTTGTATAGTTGTGAATAAGATATGTCGTAAACAACTTAGTCGCGATTTGTAAACTAATATTTTCATATAGGGATTTCTAAAATAAAAAAAGGAGACCAAATTGATCCCCTCTTTAAAATTTAAACTACTTGTTAATTAAGCAGCACCGTTTCCGGCAGCTGGAGCAACAACTGTAGCTTTAGCTTTTTTAGCAGCTTTTTTCTTAGGAGCCGCTTTCTTTACTTTTTTTGTAGCTTTTTTAGCAGTAGCTTTTTTGGCAGCTTTTTTAGCAGCCGGACGACCGCGTTTTCCTGCTTTTTTAGCAGCAGCTTTTTTAGGAGCAGCTTTTTTAGCAGCTTTTTTAGGAGCGGCTTTTTTAGCAGCTTTTTTAGGAGCAGCTTTTTTAGCTACTTTCTTAGCAGCTTTTTTTGGAGCAGCTTTTTTTGCTGCTGCTTTCTTACCGGCAGGACGTCCACGTTTGCCAGCAGATTTTTTTGTTGATTTTGCCATTGGAAAAATATTTGGTTATTGCAAAATTATACATAAATTTATATTATCAAAAAAAATTAAAAAAAAAATTGTTGATTTTCACATGTTTTGCACATTATTATATACAACAATGTTATAAATAAGTACTTTTTACCACATATTCGTTGATAAACCTACTTTCAACAATTAATTTTCAGCTCCATTTATTCCCTAAATATCCTTTTTTAATTCCTGATTTACTTTTTTGATTGCTCTTTCGGTATTGCAAATTGTCGAAATGTACATCGTTAGATAGCCAAAATCATTTTCATTTAACCCAAATTGATATTCATTTTTTGTTTGAACAGGATATTGATTAACCAAAAATCCGGTTTGAGCTTATCTGTTTCCTCCTGAATAGTTTTCTTGAACACTCCTGTTGTATTCGATAAAATCGGTTGAAGGTAAAGTGACAACTTCCAAATTGCGCAACATAGTTATAATTTGTCCTCGGTGATAAGTCGAATGATTCATGCAATGTAAAACAATGTCGCCATTCCTGGTTTGAAATTCTTTCCCGCTTATTGCCCGGTAATAACAAATCGATTCGAAAAAACTTTCATGTCGAGTTTCTACAAACTGAATAAAATCTTCACACTGCCTGATGAAATATAAATCATATCCGGCAAAGTCATCGCTGTATTCAGCGCTGGGCCAGGTGCTGAGCGAGATACCCTGCATGCGGCTAAGCCATATCACCTGCGCATCCCAGATGTGATATATAGTTTTTCTTATGCTGGTAAAACTATTATTCACTTGTGCATCAACAATATCATTAGGCAATAATTGCAAGGTGTCAATTATCTTTTTGTTTGCCCAAAGATTATATCTGCAGAAAGAAACCAGTAGTTGTTTCATACAATAGTTATGTTTGAGCAACTAAACTACTCTTCCTTCATCTAATTTACAATTGCGGATTTGTGGATAATAATTTGGTTCTGCTTCTTGAAGGTTAACTCATTTAATAGAATTCATCTGGTAATACCCAATCATTCTATCATACCCAACACTGAAATCATGTTGGTATACCAAGAGCGAATAGTCGTTTTCAGTTTCAAAACTATTTCCCTCGGTGTACGTGAAATCGGCAAATGAAGTTCCAATAGAACGAACAGCATATGCATAATTGTAATAACCCTGCTTCAAGTAAAGTTTGCCTACATATTGTTGCTTGTCGAAATCGTAAGTCATTTTGTTGAGTGGGGTCATGGTGTTATTGCTTAACTCACCAAATACATATACATCACCTGAAGTAATCATGTATGGATATTGTAAAACAAAATTCACCCAGGCATAATCACCCTCGGTTTCAACATTGTTTGCCAAGTCGGCATGAATTACATACTGACCATTTGCATCTTTCTCAAAAAAGTACTTTTGATAAACTTTACTTTCATCTGTATTCACATATACCTCGTAACTGCCTGCTTCTTTTTCAATTTTAACGATACGGTCAGATTGAAATTTAAGCGTTTTGGTGTCAAAACGTCGATATTCTTTCCCTGCAGGGAAAACAATATCGTCAATATCGTAATACAACATGTCATTTGATATCAATCGAGGTTTAATATCATACTTGATATTATCAAACCGGCCATTTTGCATTAAACTGACCTTCATTTCATCAAATGCAGCTCCAATATCCAGGTTTTGTATATCGATTGTGAAATTGATTTCATGATATTCGTTCCGGTAGGGTATCAGGTTAGGTCGGTAAACATCACCATTGATGGCAACCATTTCTTCCCTCACAAAAAAACGTTTGACAATTACCGGCTTATCGCGATTGTCTTCTTCCCATACCTTAATTACATAATTTCCACTTATTCTAAACTGCACATCGTTATTCGGGAAGGTAAGACTGTAATGCGTGTATTTTTGGAGAGTGGCAAATGAGAAGCTATAATCGTTGATTCTGTTTTCTTCAAAACCTTCAATATAATCGTAGCTACTCAGTTCGCTGCTTTCCCATTGTTGTGAGCAATGTTCAAATGTATAATAATAGTTTTTTACAGCACCCGATAAATCATCGAAGCCAAATTTGAACTGATCCTCGGATTGTAACAAAATGACAGGAGCTGCTAATTCAAGATCGGAACGATTGAGTTGTACAGTTTTTATAAATGGATCATTTATCTGCTCAGCTAATGGATGTATGCTGTTGTTTTGTATTAATGAGTCGACAAACATACCAGGCTCATTTTGACCAAAAGTAGTACACCTATATATATATATGTGTAAAATCACTAAAACCAGTATCTTGAATTTATTGTACAATACCATGAGCACGCAATTAAGATGCCAATATAATTATAGACCTTTGCATTTAAAACTAATTGCTTATGAATATTTCAGTGGAAGCAAAACTTGAAGCCTTTAAACGCCTCCTGAACATTATGGATGATTTGCGCAATCAATGCCCGTGGGACAAGAAACAAACAATTCATACCCTGCGCAATTTGACCATTGAGGAAACATATGAATTGGCGGAGTCGATAACGGCAAACGATTGGCAAGGTATAAAAGAAGAACTAGGTGATGTTTTGCTGCACATGATTTTTTATAGTAAAATAGGAGAGGAGCAGGAACAATTTTCGATAGCTGATGTATTAAACGCACAGTGTGAAAAATTGATTCACCGTCACCCACATATATATGGTGATGTTAAAGTAAAAGATGAAGAAGAAGTTAAAAAGAATTGGGAGCAATTAAAATTGAAGGAGGGCAAAGCATCAGTACTGCAGGGTGTTCCACAGGGATTGCCTGCAATGATAAAAGCGTTCCGAATTCAAGAAAAAGCCGCACAGGTGAAATTTGAATGGGAAAATACCCAGCAAGTTTGGAATAAAGTAGAAGAGGAAATGATGGAGTTAAAAGAAGTGTTTACAACACCAGATTATGATAAACTAAGATTGGAGGATGAGTTTGGAGATTTAATGTTTTCGATGATTAACCTGTCAAGGTTTATTCATGTGGACCCTGAAAATGCACTTGAGCGCACAAATAAAAAGTTTATGCATAGGTTTCAATACATCGAGGCAAAAGCTAAAGAGCAAAATAGGTCATTAAAGGAAATGACGCTGGAAGAAATGGATGCGCTTTGGAATGAAGCAAAGTTGCAGGGATAATTATTGAGTTGATTCTATTTGATATCCTAATTTTGATAACAAGCCTTTATCCAGTAAAGTATTTATAGTTACAAAATCTTCAGGGCTTATCTTTTGTAGATAGGACTTATGGAGAAAGGCGTCCTTTTTATCGGAAGTGAATCTGCGAGAGGCGTATACCTTCTTCGTAGTTTTAATTTTTTCTCGAACAGGCAGATTCAATGCATTGGTGATTTTTTGTAACACCCGCTCAGGGTTAGTTAAAGCCTCCGCATATTGAATAAATATAATACGTTTATTTTCTTCAGCAAACGCCATCCATTTACCGTAAAATAAATTGTATTCCTCTA
>Ga0075154_10002507_pt1 | contig 11997 bp, 5 predicted proteins | sample JI71714BDNA_FD_70965 | JGI IMG/M metagenome (GOLD analysis project Ga0075154, IMG submission 70965) | Wastewater effluent complex algal communities from Wisconsin, to seasonally profile nutrient transformation and Carbon sequestration -... | ecosystem: Engineered > WWTP > Effluent > Algae... | reverse complement strand
TTGGCCATGGAATGGGTTAAGATTACTTCTTTTTCAATAGCTTTGAGAAGGTCCACATTTCGCTGCCATACTACGCTTGCATCTTGATCAGGCATTGTCTCGACAGCACGCGAAACATCACATTCTCTCAAGATGTGAATCATTGGATACGGAGAACGATTTGTGTAATTGTCGACATCGTCGAGCGAGGATCCACGAAACTGATAAAAAGGGTGGAAAGCGACAAGTTGAACCCATCCTTCTAGGTCTTTCCCTGCTGCTTCAATTAACAGAACAAAGTTCAAATAGGACATGAAGTCGTCGGCGTAAAGATTTGGCGTGACCAAGAGCGTTGTCTCCACCTGTCTTTCATCAATTTCAGCCAAGCGATGCATTTCATCAAGGACTACTTTTAAGATGAATTCTTCATCTTGGGTCAATAATACCTGAATATTCAATCCTTTTTGTCTGTATGGCTTGGCAGCAAACGGACAAACATCCATTCCTATAATAAACATTTCTAACCACTTGGTCGTAGCGCGGTAAATTTGGTCGACTTGATCGTCAAATGGGTTGTTCAAGTCGTCATCTACTGGCTGTTTTCGTGGGATATTCTTACGTTCAGCGGCATTGGATTCTGAGTTAAATAAGATTGATGTTGGCGAATATGATCGAAATGGGTTGAGTTCCCTTTTTTCTATACCACTCCGGCATTTTTGTACAGATCTGTTCGCTTTCGCCGTCGTGAATCTTCCGCGACAAAATGATTTTATTAACGGCGGTGTACTCAAGTAAGATTGACACAGCAATAAATCAATCAAAATGACAACGTGTAAATAGCGAGACTGTAACATCGTCTTTTCTCAAGATAGAGTATTAGACTTTAGAATGCTCGTTTTTACTGCTTGTTTTTCTCATTAGCATCACCCATGCTATGACACCAAGATTTTTCATCGTATTTTTTTTTGTTACGTTTGTCCGGGAATTCCGTAGGCGTTTTTACAGCTCGTTTTTCTTATCAGCCATCATACATGACACCAAGATTTTTTATCGTAACTATTTTTTTAGCCGTTTATGTTTGTATGTACATTTAGTTAAACGGAATTCCGTAGATGTTATTCATTGAGAACACTTGTTCCATAGATTTCAACCATCCATTTTAAAAAGTTAGAAAAGAACTTGTCAACAAGCAAAAAATTCAAAAAGCGTCCGTAATTTTCAGGTAATTTTATCCAAAACAAAATATAACGTTGCTTAACTTGGCACACATTAGTTTTTTTGACAATGGGTTATCATAAATCAAATTCGTTTTGTTTTGAATCTGCAGCAACTAAAAGAAGATGTCAGAGTTTTTTATTCATCGTATTATGGACGATAGGAGGCTCCATTCAAGTTAGGTCGTTCAGCTACATCGGAAACATGCACTCTCATGTAAGGCTGCAATTGGGCTACATCTTGCCCCCACTAAGAGCATACAAGGACAGAGATACTGAAACAACAACAAATAAAATTCAATCGACAGAAAAGTCCGCGATCTCAGAGTCGGGATCGCATCTAGGGATAAATTGTGAACATTTTGGTTCTTGTTCTGGTTGTGTAGTTAGTGAAAATGTGTTTGATATTCCAGTATTAGACAGTGCACGACGCTTTTTTACTTCGCCATCAATATTGAAACATCGCTGGACATCACAAGACGACGACCAGGAATTTTTCAAAGTTATTTTACCTACATCGACAACAACTCAATGGAGGACACAAGCCAAGCTGGCAGTAACATCAGCTTCTTCAGCATGGGGCAGTCGCGACGGATGTGCATTTGGTTTGTACGAGCGTCAATCTCATCGTGTGACAACGATACCGCATTGTCAAGTGCATCACCCCCGAATAAACCAAGCAGTTGAGTTACTGCAGTTGGCCACTAGAAAGGCAAAAGTTGTGCCTTTTGATGAAGCAACTGGATCAGGGCAACTGAGATACATCCAGTGTCAAGTAGAGCGCTTCAAGGGGGAAGACAAGGTTTGCTTGACACTTGTGTGGAACGCTGAACAATATAAACAGACTCAACCAACATTATCTCGATTGGTCAAGGAGCTCAAACGCATGGAAAATTTGGAACGTCAGAACGGCGATGATTCATTTCGTTGGCACTCTATTTGGCTCCATTTGAACACGAGTCTAGGCAATGCAATTTTCTCACGCGCGGCCAACAGTTGGTTTCTTGTTGACGGTCCCGAGTTCGTGAAAGAGGAGATCCCACACGAAAAGTCATCTGACAATGCGAAGAATGGACTTTTATACTTTACACCAAACACTTTTAGGCAAGCCAATATGGATGGTTTTGAAAAGATCGCGCTACATGTCGCAAAAGCTATACCACCAGGAAGTAGTGTTTGCGAGCTTTACGCTGGAGTTGGCTTGCTTGGTCTTACAGCACTATTGTATTCCCATCAGCATCATGGGGATTCTCCAATTAAATGGCTCAAATGTAGTGACGAGAATGACGCGAATCCACGATGCTTCGAACGCGCTGTCCAATCGATGCCAACAGAAATTACAGGTCGGGAACCACGAAACTTTGATTCCAAGTTCAAAGGAACGAAGCGAAAAAGACAACCTCGGAAGGAACCAACAATCGCAGATTTGCTTAAAGGCGATGTGGTCAATGACAGCGACAATCTAGATAAGGTATCTTACATGGCATCCTCTGCCTCAAAGGCCTTGCATGAAGGTCAAGCTGTAGGTGCCAGTGTAATTGTAGTCGATCCTCCACGCAAAGGATTAGAGGAGGATATTTTGCTTGAATTGTGTAAACCAATCAACCCAAATCAAGATGATTTTTCAGTCATGTTTGAAGAGGACAGCAGCAAAATTAACAGATGCAATGAGGCAACCACTTTGATATACGTAAGTTGTGGATTTGAGGCGCTAGCGCGAGACTGTGAACGATTATTATTGGCAAAAGATTCTGGTTGGAAATTGGAGAGCGCTACTGGCTACATCCTTTTCCCAGGGACTGATCATGTGGAAACGGTTGCTATATTTCATCGTCATGGGCGAGAGCAAAACATCTCGGTAAAAACCCCAAAAAGAGGCAGAAAGAATCGTAAGTAGTTTAGAGCCCCAAAACGATGACTATCCTTCTACATCAAAAAGACGACAGACTCTGACAGATTAAATTAAAATTGAAGTATCATGCATCATGCCACTTTTTGATCTAATCTCATATTTTTTACATTAGGCTACGTAACTTCTTTAGAAATTGATACATATGCTGGTCTATATCTTAACACGATTTGATTTGAATTCGGTCACATACTACGGTAGTTTTCTTTGTCAGACTAACGTGATTTACAATATCCCATAAACAACGTGCTACGATGTTCATTTAAAACATTTATTTGCCTTGAACCTTACAGGATTATCAATTCTATATCCAGAGAAAATCCTTAATATGAGCCCCACTTACATCCTTAACACGTTTTTATGTTCTCATTAGAATTTGAATATGCAGAAGGCTTTTACAGTAAACAGAGTGTCTCCCTATCAACAATGTGAAAGGTGTGCATTTGATTTACATAAGGAAGCAGACCTGAATAGTGAAATAAATTGGAATTGGAAATTCTAAGAAGTTGAAAACATTTGTTTTATATAAGAGATAAACTCAAAAATATAATTTTTTGCCAGATATAGTATACACACTGGATCTAAGCCAGAAAACACCCCATATGTCACAATGTGAGCTGAGCCAAAATCCACCAAAGCTTTTGTATCAAAGCTAGTCAAAGCCGACTACCGGTAGGGTGAGCCCATGATTGCTGACAAGGGAGTGCACTTAAGCGGTTTAGACAGACCTGATTTTCCTCACTTTTGGCACAACAATTGATTGTGATTTTCAATCCTGTTCTTTCTCTTAAAGTTTCGACTGTAGGATGTATCAATGGGTCAATATGAAGATCATTGATTACAGTCATATGTAAAGGATCAGCTCCTTCTGCAAATCCTGCAAGAACATTACAATCCGAAGCTGGAGACTTCTATTTGGATATCACATGATCATTTATGGAGCAAGAGTGACGCCACAGTCCTGATGAGAGATGTTCTCCAGTCTTTGAGCTACTAACTTTGAGATAAAAGTGACAGGGTGAGTGTGCACACTTAATATGGTAGTGATTACCCTGTGAGCAGACCACATCAAAAGATTGCTGAATCTTGTACTGATATAGTCTAATTAGGTACATTGCTTCTTCTCTGGATTGGAAAATCTGCAGAAGACCACTTTCTTGCCTGGTAATTGGAATTTGATTTTACTATAATACTCAACAATCCTCAAATTTTCATCAAATCTAGCCTGCCGAAGTGCAATACCCTGTAGGCAATTGTGGGATCATCCTACCAGTAGTCAGCTTTAACTAGCTTTGGTACAAAAGCATTGGTGGATTTTGGCTCAGCTCACATTGTGACATATGGGGCGTTTTTCGGCTTAATAAATATATCTTTGCGACATACCCGATGTGTATTCTATATCCGGCGAAAAATTATTTTTTTGTGTCCTTTCCGGCTTTATCTCTCGTACAGTTTAAATTAAAATGAACTATCTCACGGTTGGGAGAAATATTCTTATCTGAGTCAAATTTCAGGCCATCAACGAACCTTACTCAGCGCCAAATAACATTCGTACCTACAGTTTCAGGCGTGACACGATACAGTGTGAGGTGCGTTTCACTCGGTATATATGTCTTCAATCGGATTGAAAGGTACGTACGAGAACTGCGACATGAAGCCGATATCTCACATATGTGCATAACGAAGCGAAATTCCTTCATGTTAACTGGATTCTGAAATTCTCTTACGGTACGGTACATCAATACAAGTAGAAAAAGAGATTGTATTGCTTTTAACTGAACCTCAATACTTAACAACTGCGACAAACTCCGTATCCACAACCAAACTTGCCTTGCAGTCTAAATCTTTCTTGTTTCGCAAGTTGCAATACCAAATGAGCTGTTTGTCCATCGTGCGTTAATACGAACAAGATAATAAGGGATTTGTGAATATGAATATTTACCAGAAAACGGTCGCCTTGTTGGCCTTAATTGCTGTCATTGCGGATGCATTTCACGTGAGTTTAAGCAGCTCAGTAAGAAGTACGACAATCAGAAAAAGCAAACCTGGATTCCGATCTTCTTTAGGACGACAATCTTTTGGTCCAATCCCTGGTGAAGCCTTAATTTCTAATCCAACAAGAAATATTTTGCACATGTCAGGTCCTATCCCGTCATTAGATTTAGAGGATGAAGATGAGTTCATGGGTATGAAACCTAAGGTATACCCAGAAAGATGGGTGCAGCTAGCATACTTATCCTTATTGGCATTACTATCAGATTGGGTCTGCTTTTCGGTTGCAGCAGCTCCAAGCGTTTATGAGTCCATATACCCAGGCCATTCAGCAGCTTCTCTCATTGACATATTTCTTTTCACGAATGTAGCAAGCTCATTTGTGGTAACAGATTCTGTGAGAAATTTTGGGTTGGAAAAGTGCATCAAATTCGCATCTGGCCTCATGGCTGCAGGCTGTCTTCTGCGATGTGGATTGGATCCGTTTTTAAGCTTATTAACGAATGTTGGAAAGTCGGTTCCAGTGGACAATTTAGTGCCTACGGAGCTCCTTGATGTGGCTGCCCAAACAACACTACATTCGCCGGCATATCCTTTGATTTTAGCTGGAACAATCCTAGTTGGTATTTCACAGCCGTTCTTTCAATGCACACCTCCACTACTGTCGGCCATTTGGTTTGGTGCGGATGAACGTGCAACATCAACTGCGGTGGCTCTCAATTTCAACCAAATCGGTATTGCCACAGCGTTTCTCGTGGGGGGAACCATGGCCACTACACCAGAAGGATTAGCAAATTACTTTGCGTTGATTGCTGTTCTTACGGGTGTCGTCACCGTTGGTACTCTTGTGCAGTTTAAAAACAAACCACCATCTCCCCCTTCAACGTGAGTCTAATATCGTGCGAGATTGTCAATTCTCTATTTTCGCTTCATGCTTGCGTATTTTGTTTAATTATTAGATCTGAAATTGAAAAGCAACTCAATGGAGAAGTAGAGCCTCCGTTTTTTGATTCAGTTAAGCGCTTCTTTTCTACCCCAGGATTCACCCGTCCACTCGCTGCATTCATTTGTAGTATTAGTATCACGAATGTGGTTGGTGCATTCATTGACGAGGTGATGACTCGTGGTGGTATTCACGAACAAATAAGTATTGATTTGGCAGGAGCAGGATTTGAGTTGGCAATTCTAGTGGGTGGAATAATTATTGGTGGCTATGTGGATAAAACCAAAAAATACAAGGATGTGACCATGGCGTGTTTAATTTTCTCTCTAATTGTTCTTGCGCCACTCGGCATGACTGAACATGCAATTGGACAGCAGCCCGTTCTTTTGATTGCTAGTCTTCTGGGCCTGGGCATGGCCGTTGGTCCCGTACAACCCATTAATGCTGAGTTAGCAGTAGATGTTACCTATCCGAGCGATGAAACAGCCGTGGAATCAGTACAACAAATCGGAGGCAACCTGGTTTCGGCGCTTTTAGTGCCACTTGCTGAACTCGCATCCAAGAAAGATTTTGTGTTTTTCAAGAGTGTTGGAATACTAGAAACGGATGTGCGTGGAGATGTTATCTTGCTTACTATTGTGGCCCTCGTAACACTTGGATATTTCAGCGGTTTTGACGCACCTCTCCGCAGAACAATTGCTGATTGTGCCGATGATAACAGTTGTGCACGTCCTGAGCTTAACATGGAAAATATTGAACTGATGCCAGAAGATATAGAAGAAAAGATAAAAAAACTCTCCAAGTAATTATTTTCAGGAGAAAATACCAACTTTGACTTCCAGATTGGACAAATAATTGTTCTCTAAAATGCCGCCTTACAAGTGAAATGTTTATTTTGTGATAGCTTTCAATACCCAAACATATTAAGTTAGAGGATACTTTGATGTTGGTATTAGACAACTCAAAATTAAGTACTAGAAATAGACAGTGCACAAATTTTGGTTGGAGAGTTTATCTTTACATCTTTACATTCTCAAACAAATGGAACAGTCCCAGATGGGATCACGACTGAGTGAAAACACTTATGAAGAACCGCCTTAATTTGGATGGAAGACACCTTGGAGGTGCAAGTAGCCTCCATGTGAATTCTTATGCTTCGCTCTGAACTTCTTAGGCTGCAAGCTTTTTTGGCGAGAATACTATATGCGTGTTGATAAAGTGTCTTCAAACTGATGGTCATTTTGCCTTCATTACAGGAGACTAGATAGTCCTGGTGCACAAGAACCTTCAAGTTCATTCAATGGTACAAATACAATGTTCGAGTTGCATGTATGTATATAGTTCAAGAAGCATGTGAAAATTTCTGTGCAAACTTGGCTGGAATCTGTAGTTGGGTAACCTCCTGGAATTGATTCGTGACTTTGCACTCCAGGATTGGTATGAATCTGATCAAAGCTAGTTCGCCTTCCAGGATTGGTATGAATCTGATCAAAGCTAACTGGAATATTGTTTATGCTGGAGCCATCTACCAAATCTATTTTCACAGAACTCTGATACTTCAAAAGAAAGGTTTCTACTACACCTGTTTTCATAAGTTCCACATGATGTTAGTCTCAGATTTTCATTGAATTCAATAAGATATCTTGGTCAAATGACAATAGAGTAAGGCCAGAACTTTAGTTGTAACTCTCCTACCGGTAGTTGGATTGGAAAGCCTTAAGCAAAACCTTACAAGGTTTCCTTTTTAAATAGATCTAAATGAAATCGCTGTGATTACTTGCAATCGATTTGGTCTTGAAACAGCTTTGAATTGAAAGTTTATCACTTTTTACAAAGTGCACTACGAAAATCTACTATCCATTTTAGACCAAATTCGGCGGCTATTTCAGCGTTCTATTGATTATGTAAAACAAAAAACACAAATTGCCGAGCCAAATTAGTCGAGCATGTTCGAATGAAATTAGCAGCAGAAAAATGTATGCTTTCAAGTTGCTTCGAAATTTCAAGGAGATACCTAAACCTGTAACTCTCTCTGCACGTTCCTTTAGATGGACGTAAAATCGGAGGAGTCTTGCGAGCATACGTGAATATATCTTGTACTTTTTTAAATGTTTTTAAAATCAACTGTCGAGTTTGAAATCTTCCAAGAGCATCATCAAAAAAGGGCGGCAATTCAACATTTGATGCAAAACAACGACAACCCACCGAGCTAAAATAATTGAGGTTCTCTGTGTCGGGAGCCTCTAATCAATTCGTATCGTATCTATCAAGCGCTTGAGAGATAGCAGAGGGAAGGACAACAAAGCCGACAAAGTAATTTGCAAAGTAGAACTCTGGGTTGCTAGTCAACCTCAATTGTCTCGAGTAAGCCATCTCAGTTCCACCACTTGGATTGTATTCCCCCAAAATGGCTCAAAGTGAAAGCTTCGAAAGAGATAATTACGATCCAAGTTATTACCAAACCTCCAGCCCAGATCCTAGACTGGCCGACACTAGTGGGAAGGCTAAGGTAGATGAAATGCCGCGCGGCCAATCATCTAGGACCCGCACGTCATCGTTAACACAAAGTGAGTATGGTGCCACGGGCAACACTCCAGCAACCATTGTACGCCCTCATCATGCAGCACATGGATTGGGATACGTTCGCTCAATCAGCTCACCTACCGGTAGTTCAAAAGGCACATCAGAGTTAGAGTCGTCGCTAGTCAGTCTAGCATCGCGAACGATGAAAAGACTTCAACATATCTGGGACGAGATTGGAAGCGAGCAAGAGGAAAGAGACTTGCAATTGAAACATTTATGTAGCAGGCTTCAAGAGCTGTGCGACAATAAGATAGAGGAAGAACAAACAGTTGCCGACCAGTACCGAAAATCTATTAAAGACCTTAGAGAAGAAATGTCTGATTTATGTTCCTCACTTCAGCTTCAAGTCCCCGATCCTACTTTAATGTCGGAATCATACAATCTAACCGAGGAATTTCAATCACTAGAAGCAACTCTCGATAATCTAAGGAATCTCGCAGCTCAAGCAAGACAGGATTTACACTCAGTGCGCGATGAACTCACGACACTGTACGAAGCACTGGATGGGGTTCGTCCGACCGAAAACAGCCGTTGGTGGATGGACATAAAGTCAGACTTGACGGATCAAAAGAGAATTCAGTTTCACAATCATTTATCTGAAATGGTTTCAATGGTAGAATCACGATCTTCAACTGTGGTTAACATGATTCTGGATTGTCAATATTTGCTCAAAGAGCTAAACATTCCTCGATCAAAATTTGTCGGTGGGTCAAATTCAAATGATGGAAATGGGACGGTCATATCCATGACTGATCTCGACGAGAAAGTTTTGCACAGCCTTATACGGGTTTCTACCGACGAATCTCCGGATGACTCAGTCAAGGGATCTAAAGATCGTGCATCGCGATATAAGCTCAAGTCAATCAAAGAAACCGAGTCGTGCACTGGAATCAGTTCAATGGCACTAGAAAAGCTCACCGATCGATTAACAGAACTCAATGCAGAAAAGCAAAGAAGGAAAAAACGCTTAGCCGAGTTGGGCAACGAAATCGCTCTCTTGTGGGAGAAGCTTAGGGTTTCTGCAGATGAACAGGCTGCTTTCATTCAAACAGTCGAAGGCTTGAGCCTGGATACCATAGATAGAGGCGAGAAAGAGGTTAAACGATTACATAAACTGAAGGGACAAATGATGGGAAGACTCATAGCAGAAGCCCGTGAAATTATCATTGATTTGTGGGAAGAAACAAATGCTGGAGTAAAACAAAAGCAAGCATTTATCCCCATGCAAATTCACGACGAAACAAAATTCACCGACGAGCTGCTCCAGCAGCATGAAAATTATATCAAGGATTTGCGCCTGAGGCTAGATACAATGCAGCCCATTCTTCGTACAATTGCGAGAAGGGAGGACATTTTAGAACAAAGAATGCAATTAGAAGAATTCCAGAAAGACCCGACAAGACTGCAACAAAGAGGTGCTAAACTTACACAACAGCTCATGAAAGAAGAGAAAATGGCCAAAAGAATAAAGAAAGATTTGCCAAAACTAACATTGGCCCTAGAAAAGGATTGTCAGCAGTGGAAAGCTGAAAAGAATGAGGACTTTTTATATCACGGAGAAATATATCTTGAAGTAATGCAGCGACAGGAACAAGAGTGGCAGGACTATAAGAATGGAGCAGCTAACGAGAAGATGGCAAAGAAACAAAAGGAGCGAACCGATGAGAACACTCAACCTCGAGGCAGTTACTTGAAGCAAAACACGGCTACAAATCAGACATCAAGGCCTTTGTCAACTGCAAGCAGCAAAGACCACGTTAACAACGGTAGCTTTAATTCAAAAGGAAATACCGAAAGGTCTGTGTCAAGGCAACATGAAAGATCTTCCTCAAGGGGCAAGTCCCGTCCAAAATCCCGCGGTAAGACTCGCACGGAAGTAGACTCCCGTTGAAATACATAAGACAACCAACGACGATTGATATTGCGTGTTGTGAATTAGTTGAGTTTGTGAAGTTCAAAGTACTTATTTATAGAATCTACGTTATGTACTTTCATGAAAATGGAAAATTCATGTCCTTTCAAATCCTTTTCTAAATGAGAGGGCTAGTAGCATTCGGTACTATATAGGCCACGCGAAACTTTAAGCATAAAGAACCTGTTGTCTGAGAAGGATACATGTCAATAAGAACACCGAAGCGCGAACAGCAGAAATGCGAACGCGAGACATCTTACTTCGTTAGATCAACCAATTTGGAATTCTCGTACAAATCATTGCATAGAACTGTTTTGGAATTTATAATAACTTATATATTCTACATTTACAGTCCTGTATTGATAAAATGTATAACGATTGTACATGATTTCATCAAACCAAATGATTGCCCGTGGCTCTACCAAATGATGGTGCAATACATTCAAACAATACATGTAACAAAAAACTTTATGGGACCTATAATATCATACGGTTCCCTTCTATTGTGTCATTGGCTTGTGGTGTGACAGGCATCTTAACTGGCGCGCTTCTGATCATCAACCCTTCAATAGTGTCATTGGCTTGTGGTGTGATAGGCATCTTAACTAGCGCGCTTCTGATCATCAACCCTACCCTACATGTACATAGATATTACAAATCTAGGCGCGGGCTCAATCTTGTTGTGTTTCCTGTATGGACGGACTGACTGGGCTTGTTAAATTCCGAGACCAAAAGAAAAACGCGGCGGATGGATCCGATAAATGTCTATATTCAGCCAAATACACACGACCCATTGTTGAAGACCGAATGTACTTGAAATGGGTAACAATAGTGAGAAATTCTAAAAGAACATCTTTCAAATTGCATAATTTTACACGTAATCAAAGAATGTAAAGCAAAAGTGTCAATCAATCAGAACACGACAAAAATTAGATGGACATAGTGTATTCAATATACGTATCGCCGCGATAAATTGACTCTAAATTTTAAATCACTTTTTTGTAAAAGATGTGCATTAGTCGCCAAAAATGGCTCCAAGCGTTTTGTGTTATGGGACTCGTATTTTGTTTTGGTGCAAACTATCAGCGATAGCATTTGGTCCAATAATGGCGCAGCTTGAGTTGATGAGCTTTGAAAAAGTTCATACAAATCAGTGGCAAGGTTCTACACTTGACAGCTTGAAACAGTAAGCATACAAGCTGATTTATTTGATCGAGTGTCAGTCAAAAAAAATAAACTCGAGTGGCAAACAAGAACTTAAATATTCTCATTATTTCATAACTTGAATTTTCAAGGGTTTGAGTTTATCCAAGTTATGACTACTGCGGACGAAGCAGCAGTAGCAGCAGCTCAATCCGTCGAGCTTTCTCTCGACGGGGCCAAGGGATCCTTTGCAGTACCTCAGGGATCCTTTGCAGTTCCTCAGCCAGCAAGAAATGAAGTGAATGCAGATATGAATCCCTAC
>Ga0075154_10002506_pt1 | contig 12000 bp, 7 predicted proteins | sample JI71714BDNA_FD_70965 | JGI IMG/M metagenome (GOLD analysis project Ga0075154, IMG submission 70965) | Wastewater effluent complex algal communities from Wisconsin, to seasonally profile nutrient transformation and Carbon sequestration -... | ecosystem: Engineered > WWTP > Effluent > Algae... | reverse complement strand
TGGCGACAAGGGTATCGCCATCGCTCACTCGTTTGACAGCATAGTTATTTGCTGCTATTTTTTGGGGACATCCGAATAGTAACAATACCATACTTAAGGTCATCAATCTTGTCATTACTCGGAAAATAGTCATTTTTCTTTGATTCATAGTTCTCGGTTTTTATTTAGTTTCCATCCAATTTTGACCCGCGTGGATGTCAACTATCAATGGTACACTCAAAGGTAGGGCATTTTCCATAGCATCTTTGATTTTTGGCTGCAATTCTTCCCATTCCTGGGGAGGTACTTCAAAGATTAATTCGTCGTGAACTTGCAGCAGCAATCGCGCCTGATAGTTTTGCAAAACTTGGTTGACTTCTATCATGGCAAGTTTAATGATATCAGCACTGGAGCCTTGGATGGGAGCGTTGGCTGCCGCCCGCAAAGATTGGGCGTCATCTCGGCTGAGAGATTTAAGTCTATCGGGGTGGATGTCTTCGGGGTTAGTGCCTTTTAAGTCGCTGAGGCGATCGAAGTTTAAGTAACGGCGGCGGCCGAGTATGGTGGAAACATAGCCAAGGGCGATCGCCTCTTTTTTGACTTTCTCCAAATATTCAAATACTTGACTATAACGCTGGTTAAATCGTTCAATAAACTTTTTACCATCGGCGGCGCTTTTGCCCATAGATTTGCCAAACTTAATCGCCCCCATCCCATAAATTACCCCAAAATTAATCGTTTTGCCAAACCGTCTTTCATCCGGCGTAACTTCTGCTTTTTCAAATAATAATTGAGCCGTGACTGTATGCACATCTCTGTTATTTTGATAAGCTTCAATTAACACAGGTTCTTGACTCAAATGAGCTAAAATTCGCAGTTCAATTTGAGAATAGTCAGCCGACACCATCAGCCAACCTGATTCTGGTAAAAAAGCCTTGCGAATTTGTCGCGAAAATTCGGTACGGATGGGAATATTCTGTAAATTTGGATTGGAAGAAGAAAGCCTGCCCGTCCCGGTAGCAGTCTGGTTAAAATCTGTATGCACTCGCCCGGTATCTGCACGCACTAACTGGGGCAAAGCATCCACATAGGTAGATTTCAATTTGGATAATGTTCGGTGTTCTAATAAATCATCTACAATCGGGTGGTCTCCTTGGAGTTTATCCAAAACAGCGGCATCGGTGGAGTATCCTGTTTTGGTTTTGCGAGATTTTTTTTGAAACTCTTCTGGGATTTTTTCTAATAAGATTTCGCTTAGTTGTTTTGGGGAAGCTAAATTGAACTTTCTCCCCGCTGCTTCATAGGTGTTTTCTTCGAGTTGGGCTAATCTCTGTTCTAGTTGTTGTGAGAGTTCTTGCAGATAGGCTGAATTAATGCGAATGCCACGAAGTTCCATTTCGGCTAAAATTGGTTCTAGGGGCTGTTCGACATCGAGCAGTAATCGATGTAAAGATTTTTTAGATGGCGCATCGCGATCGGCTTCATCTAATTCTGCTCTCAGTTTATCTACTAATTGAAATGTGGTGTACACATCCATGCCGCAGTAGTCTGCTACTTCGGGAATGCTGATGTCAGCAATTGTTTTGTGTTTCGGTACTAATTCTTTGTAGCTTTTGGCGACAATGCCTAAGTATTTCCTGGATAATTCGCTGAGGCTGTGGCTGGTTTCGGGATTGAGTACATAACTGGCTAGCATGGTGTCGAAGATGACTCCTGTTAGTTTAATTCCCTGACAGCGGAAGATGAGGCGATCGAATTTAGCATTTTGCAGCGCTTTGGGATAATTTTCGCTTTCTAAAATCGGACGCAAAGTATTTAAAACTGTGGTTTTATCTAAGTTTTGGCCTGTTTTATGTCCGGTTGGGATATAGGCTAAATCTTGTTCGCCGGTTCCCCAACAACAGCCAATTCCAACTAATTCGGCGTCTCGTGGTTCTAAGGCGGTGGTTTCGGTATCCCAGGCCACTGGTGTTGTTTTGTCTGTGCGGGTTTCCAGCAGTTTGACTAATTCATTTAACTGTTCTATGTTTTGAATTATCCGGGGTTTGATTGGTAATTTGTTTGCTTCCTGGGCTGTTGTTGTATCAGCATAACTCCAAAACCAGAGGTCTTCTGAATTTTCAAGAGCTACAGGTAAGTTTTCTGTGGCACTGTCATTGGTATTTATAGTAACAGGTAAGTTTTCTGTTCCACTGTTGGAGGAGACTGCTTCTTGGTTATTGCTGATTGGTTCTGCTTTCTCTTCTACACCGCCGAAACGTTGTTGAATTTGTTTGACTTTGCTTAAAAATGTCTTAAATTCTAATTTTTCTAGCATCGGTATCAATGCTGCTTCATCAAAACCTTTGAGCTGGCAATTTTCTAGTTCTACTTCTAAGGGAACGTCTTGGACGATGGTTGCCATGTGCTGAGAATGATAGGCTGCTGCTTTTCCTTCTTCTAATTTTTTCTTGGTGGCTCCTTTGATTTCGTCTATCGCTGCATAAATTCCGTCCAGGGAGTTGTAAGTAGTTAGGAGTTGGATGGCGGTTTTGTCGCCAATGCCTTTGACTCCGGGAATGTTGTCGGATTTGTCGCCGCAGAGGGCTTTGTAATCTATTACTTGTTGGGGCAATATGCCGAGTTTTTCTTGGACTTGTTCGGGACCGTATTCTTGGGATTTGCCTTTTCCAGATCGCCTTAATTCATCTGTGCTTAAGTATAAAACACTGATTTTTTTAGCGGTGTCTACTAATTGAAATAAATCTCGATCGCCCGTGAGGATTTTGACATCATAACCGGAGGTGCTGGCTTTGTTGGCCAAAGTTCCTAAAACATCGTCGGCTTCGTAGCCGGGAGCGGTGATGGCTGGTAAGTTTAAATAGCCCAGGAGTTCTTGGAGGTTTTGCAAATCGGGGATAAAATCTTCTGGGGTTTCGGCGCGGCCGGCTTTGTAGGTTTCGTCGGCTTCGTGGCGAAAGGTGGGTGTGGCGGTGTCAAAGGCGATCGCCATGTATTCTGGTGCGATCGCCGCCATGACTTCCAACAGAGACTTAAGAAAGCCGAAACAGACGCTGGTGGGAATGCCGGTGCTAGTTCGCAAACCTCCATCTCGACTTTTGGCAAAGGCGAAGTAGGAGCGAAAGGCCAAAGAGTGGCCGTCAACTAGGATGAAGGTGGGTGTTTGATTGGCGGACACTGGCACTGAGGGCGATCGCACGAAAGTATTTTCTCATTGTAGCGAGTTGTCGCCTCATCGTTCCTCAAGGATGAATCGATTTATTCCGACTCAGTAATTCTCAAGTTCCACATCCCCAATCTGAAATTTATTGGCTGTGCAGCTTGCCTGAGAATAGTGGAAGATATGAAGTACGATCGCACTTTTTCCAGATCGAAGTTTATGGCTGACATTGACCAATACTATGCAATCCTAGAAATTGAGCCTGGAGCTTCCTTAGAACAAGTTAAGCAAGCTTACAGAGATTTGGCCTTTGTGTGGCATCCCGATCGCTTTGCCCACAACGATCGGCTGCAACAAAAAGCTCAACAAAGATTAGCAGAGATTAATCAAGCTTACGAGCAATTGGTGTCGTTTCTGAGTCAGCCGGAATTAAAAGCGATCGAACCTGCGTTTGAGACAGCAGCAACTCCTGGACCTGTACGTGAAAAACTCAACAGAAGGGGCTTTATTAAGCCAAAAACTAGGGCAAATCTCAAAAAAAGTCAAAATTCTCCAAAAGCTACCTCAAAAAGACAAAAAGGATTTAAAGCTGAAAACCCTCAACGGTTTTCAGGGCGGCGTGGCAATCTCTACACTCCCAGCCATGCCCAGGCTATCTCGAACCGGAAACAACAATTTTCGATTCCATATTCAAAACCGCGAAACTTTGTTACTCCCAGGCGACAATCTCCCAAATATTCTGGCTTTCCTTGGTGGCCGCTGGCGATCGCCTTTGCCAGTTATGCTTTGACTAGCTGGATTTTGACGAAATCTGCCGTCCCGCTATGGATGTGGACTTTAATCTGTGGTGCTGATGGGCTGTGGGCGGTGATTTTGGTGGCGGAGGGTTCAGTAACAGCGAGAGTTTGGTTGGCGGCTTTTGTTTTAGCTGGGGCGGTGGGGGGGTCGATCGCAGGTTTTCAGGCGGGAGGCGCAATCACAGGGATGGTTTGGGCTCTGGTTGGGGCTGGCTTGGGGGCGATCGCCACTTCTGAGGCTGAGTCTAGGGCTGTGGCTGGTGTGTTGGCTGTGGCGGGAGTCGCGACAGTGACGGGATTGATGGCTGGAACTGTTTCTGGGGATTGGATCAGGACGATGGCGGGGGGTATCTGTTGGGGGGTTGTGGGCTTGCTGTGTGGGCTGATGGGGGAAGTATCTGTTAATTCTGACAGCCCTAGGGGGCTTGTAGGTTTAATTGGCTTGGGAGTTGGGGCGATCGCGGGTGCGGTGGCGTTGACTGGTGCCGAGAATCTGGGTTTAGCTTTGGTAATGGCGGGTTCTAAGGCTGTCTATGGGGCTTGGGTGGCGATCGGGATTATTGCTGGAGTTGTGGCGAGGATGGTGGCCGCCGAAAGGTCGATCGTCTCTGGGAATGGGTTTTACACCTCTATTCTGTTAGTGGCTACTTCTGGTTGTGGACTGTGGTTGGGAAATTGGTTAGCCGAGCAATTTTAGGGATTTTTTTGAATTTATTTTAAATGCCAGTGTTTACCGCTTTTCAACAGCGCTTCAAACTCATCCTGGGGCAAAGCCTTGCTGAAAAAATAGCCCTGAATTTCGTCACAATCGTGAGTACACAAAAAAGCCAGTTCCTGTTCATTTTCTACCCCCTCAGCCACCACCTTCATATTCATCGAGTGTGCCATTTGAATAATCGCGATCGTAATCGCTGCATTCTGACGATCCTCTGTAATATTCCGAATAAAACTCTTATCTATTTTCATCACATCAAAGGGAAACCGCTTGGAATAACTTAAGGAGGCATATCCCGTCCCAAAATCGTCAATTGCCACCCTAATTCCCATTTTTTTCCACACACTAAAAGCTTGGGCTACTGCCGTTTCATCTTGCAACACCAGACTTTCCGTCAATTCTAATTCCAGATATTTAGGGTCGAGACCAGTTTTTGTTAATATTTGACTGACTCTTTGCGTCAGATTTTTTTGATCGAATTGGCGGGCTGACACGTTGACTGCTACTCTTAGCGGACCCAAACCCTGGGCTTGCCAAGCTTGAGTTTGCCTACAAGCCGTCTCTAATACCCATTCCCCCAAAGGCGCAATCAAGCCCATTTCTTCCGCCATGGGAATGAATTCTCCAGGGGAAACCCGTCCCATTTCTGGATGGTTCCAACGCACTAAAGCTTCTGCACCTACTATTTTTCCACTCTTTATTTCTACTTTCGGCTCATAGTAAACTTCAAACTCAGACCGTTTTAAAGCATTACGAAGACTAATTTCTTGAGCTAGTTTATTAATAGAATGAGCTGCAATATTTCGGGCATGAAATTGATAATTATTTCCACCTTTTTCCTGAGCATAGTACATAGCTGTATAAGCATTTTTTAGCAAATTATCTGCATCCCTACCATCGGCGGGATACAAAGAAATACCCATACTAGCCGTGACGTAAACTTCGCTGCTTTCTACCATGATGGCTTGGGCGACAATTTCCAAAATGCTTTGAACAATCTTGGCCGCATCCTGTTTATCTTTAACAGGTTCGAGAACCAACGCAAATTCGGCTGCTTCCAAACGAGCCGCCAGATTAATTTTGTTTGTACAGTTATTCAGCCGCTGAGCAATACTGCAAATTACTAAATCACCAATATGGTGTCCCAAGGTACTATTAATCCGGTTAATTCTATCTAAGCTGAGAGTCACCACCGGAATGAATTCTGACAATTCTGTTTTTTCCTTTAATAGCTGACTTAGCTTCTCTTGAAGCAAGGAACGATTTGGTAGATTTGTCAAGCTATCATAGTGATGTCGGTGGAGGGCTATTTGAATAGTTGTGTGCAAGTTTTTTTCTTCAAATGGTTTGACGATGTAACCAAAAGGTTTAGTAGAATTGACTCGTCGCAAAGTATTTTCATCGGCATAAGCTGTGAGGTAAATCACTGGGATTTGGAAGCGAGACCTAATTTTTTCTGCCGCGGTTATCCCGTCTATTTTTCCTTGTAAATTCACATCCATTAACACTAAATCTGGTCGCACTTCTGATGCGGCTATAATCGCTTCTTCCCCAGAATAAACAATCGCAGTTACTTGATATCCCAGACTTGTTAAACTGTCGAAAAGATCTTCAGCAATGATGCTTTCATCTTCGACTATCAGTATTTTATTATTTGACATGAGGTTGGCTCTCCTAGTGGATTTGTGGTTGTGAAAATGTTATTTTAAAAACTGTCCCGGCAGTTTTTAAAAGTTCTATATTTCCCCGAATTTGCTTAACCAAAGATACTACTAAACGCAAGCCCAATGTGCGAGAATTTTTATAGTCTAATTCTTTGGGTAAACCAATGCCGCTGTCGCTAACAACTAGCACACAAACCCTGTCATCATCGAAACTAAAATCTATTTGAATTGTACCTTGATTTGCCTCTGTAAAAGCATACTTTAGCGAATTTGTCACGAATTCGTTGATAATTAGTCCGCAAGGAACTGCGGTGTCAATATTCAAAAAACATGGTGCAATATTGGTTTGTAATTTAATTCCTTTGGCATTAATTTCATAGGCTTGGAATAAATTTTTGGCTAAGTTGTGGATATAATCAGCAAAGTCAATCTTTGATAAGTCTTTGGATTGATACAATTGCTCGTGAACCAGGGCCATTGATCTGACACGGTTTTGGCTTTCTTTGAGCATTTCAGTAACGTGGCTATCTTGAATATAGCGAGACTGAAGTTTTAGCAAACTGGAAATAACTTGCAGGTTGTTTTTGACGCGGTGATGAATTTCTTGGAGTAGCACTTCTTTTTCGGCGAGGGAAGCTTTGATTTGCTCTTCATCTCGCTTGCGGTCCGTAATGTCGCGCACTACTGCTTGTAAGAATTTTTCTCCATTAATTTCCATGCTGTTTAACAGCACTTCTGCGGGAAATTCTGAACCGTCTAGTCGTTTGTGAACCCAGTCAAATCGACAGCTTCCTGTTGCCATGGCTGTGGCTATTTTTTGTTTGGAAAGAGTCTTTGAATCTTCTCCGTTAGGCTGAAATGGTGGAGATAAATCCCTGGGATGTTTACCAGAGAAATCTTCTTTTTTGCTACAGCCAAACATTTTTAAGGTAGCGAAGTTGCAATCAAAAAATATCTCTTCATTTAGCAACATTACTGCGTCGCTGGTGGCTTCATAAAGGCTCCTAAATTTGTGTTCTGATTCTTGCAAGGAAGCAATTAACTTGGTTTTTTGAGCCTCGGCGCGTTTGCGATCGGTAATGTCGATTCCTACAGACACTGCTGCGGTTCCTTGATGATATTTTTGAGCGACTATTAAATAGTTGCGCAGGGAGCCGTTAATTTCTATTTCTATTTCTTGGGATGTTTCCCGATCTGAACTTTCAAAAAATTGCCGCAGTAGTTGTCCAAAGTTAGATCCTCGTTCGAGAAACCCTATTTCTTCACCAACAAAGCTTTCAGGAGAACGCTTGAATGAAGTTGCTAAGTGCTGGTTGACTCCTATATACCGCAAATCTGAATCCATCCAAGAAATTAATCCCGGTACGGCATTTAAAACTGCCCAAAGTTGGTCTGTTGTTTTTTCTAGAGCTTCTTCCGATCGCTTGCGATCGCTAATATCTGTCGCCGTACCAGTTAGTCCTAAAATAGTGCCGTTTTCGGCTTGGTTAACGATGCTGTTTACCCGCAGGTGAACGGGAGTGCCGTCTTTGCGAAGATGTACTGTTTCGTAAGCATAGTTAGGTGCTGGGGGCTGAAGGCTGGTGTTATCTAAAAGTTGTTCAAATATTTGTATTTGTAAGGGTTTGTGTTCGGGAAGCAAAAATTCCGTGAAACTGCGCCCGATCATTTCTGGTGGTTCATAACCGTAGATGCGTTCCGCGGCGGCATTGACAAAGGTTAACAAGCCTTGAATATCGACGGACCAAATTAATTCTTGGGAGGTTTGGACGAGATTGCGGTACTTTTTTTCGCTTTCGTAAAGTGCTGCATGAAAGTTTTTTGTTTGCTGCTGAAGCTGGCGTTGTAATTCTTGATTTGCTTTTTGCAATGCCAATGGCGATCGCGCTCCATCCCCTATTTCCGTAGAAACACCGACAGCACCGACAACTTCGCCTTGGGAATTGTATACAGGTGTCGATCGAATTTCGTATATTAAATCCCCCTGTTGGGCATTCCAATACCGCGAGTTTCCCGCCAATACCCAAGTCATATTTTCATAGATATCTGGATGGTGATTGTAAACTTCAAAAATCGAGGTTCTGGTGAGTTCTTCTGGCGAAAAACCCAAATTTTCTCGTCCTTTGCCTTCGGCAAGCGTTAATTTGCCGTTTTTGTCTGTCGCCCATAGCAGAATCGGAGCAACACCTATCGCTCTTTGCCAAGTCTCGTTGGCTGTTTTGAGGCGATCGATTTCCCCTTGAAGTTGCTCGCGGGTGTTGTTTAATTCTGCTGTTAGCTGCTCTACTATGAGCTGCAAGTTAGTAGTAGTGTCTGGCGTTTGCGCCCTCGCACAGGAGCAATAGCTTGATTGGTTAGACTGTGACATAGTTTCTGTGAGATGCACTCTGATTTTTAGGCAAGCCTATTTTTTAAGCATAAACTTTTCCTGTCAACTCTTACGGTTAACTGGGATACTCATTTTGTAAATCAAGGATATTATAAAGCTTGTTTAAAGCAATTAGGAGTTACCTGTCGTGGCGCTGTTGTGCTCCCAATCGATCGACAACAGGCTAAATCATTACTGGTAATCAGTATTTTTACGTCTATTATGGGTAGGCTTGCCAAAATCAATTCGGTAATCTTCACCTTTTGTCTATCCCAAAATTGTAAAGTTATGATTAATGTGCGTAAATATACTGAATATAGTCATTAGTTATTAGTTATTAGTTATTGGTTATTAGTTATTCGTCAACTGCGGCGCGCCGTGTCCTTCCACCCTTCGGCTACGCGGTTAGACCACCGGAGTCGAAGGGTCAACTGTCAACTGTCAACTATTTTCCCTACAAATCAGCAGCGTGCTGCTTCAATTCATCCAAAGAAACGTATTCCAAAGTTAAGGCATGAGTCGCTGACAAAACCACCTTGGGTGCAACTCCAGCATCCATCGCTTCTTTCCAGCGTGACGCACATAAACACCAGCAATCCCCTGGTTTTAAACCGGGAAAATTAAATGCTGGGACGGGAGTTATCAAATCATTTCCCCTCGACTTGCTGAATTGCAAAAAATCTGCTGTCAATTGAGCGCAAACTGTGTGAGCCCCATAGTCGCCACCACCAGTATTGCATTTGCCATCTCGATAATATCCCGTCATGGGCGACGTGCAGCAAGTTTCTAATTTTCCACCCAACACATTTGTAGCTTCTGTCACAATTCCCACTCCTTGATAAAATATTCTCTCTAAATTATACCGATAAAAATGTTAGAGATTTTTGCTCATGGCAAAGTTGATAAATTTTTGCCCTCTCCGTGCTACCTCTTGTTGTTTAATTACCACAAAGTTTTGGTTTTCAAAGAAAGGTTTGGCTGTAATACTGGCTTCGGTAAATATTGTTTTTAGTCCTAATTCTTTGGCTTGTGCTTCAATCTGTGCTAATATTTTTGTGCCTACTCCTTTCCTTTGAAAGTCCTTGTGACAGTAAAAGCAATCGATATGGCCGTTGGTTTCTAATTCTCCAAAACCTATAATTGTCTCACCTTCTGTCGCTACAAAGGTAAATTTATTGCTTAAACTTTTGACCCAATTTTCCCGGTCGATGTCAACAGGAGCCCAAGCGTCTACTTGTGCTTTTGTGTAATCCTGGATATTTACTTGGTGTACGGTTTCATAAAACAGTTTGATAATTTGTTCGGTATCCCCTATTTCGTAGTTTCTGACTTTCATAGTTGGTTTCCAGAGGGTGCAAAAAGGCGATCGATACAGTTGGATTAATTTCTGCCACTTCCATTGACTCAAATAATTTTACTGTACCTCTTGACAAAATCTACCACTTTGTGCAAGATTAATTATAACAAATGTTCGATATACCAACACCTAACTCAACAGCTAAACCTAAGCTAGGACTTAGGTTATAGTATATCGGATGTTCGATATAGTAATATGTTTCGATCGATTTTAAATTTTCGATAACCTAGGATCTAAAATCCACCATTTCAGATCGATCGACCTTATGCCAAAGATCGTTGACCACGAACTCTACCGCAAACAACTGTTGAACCAATGCTTTGAGATCTTTGCCGAAAAAGGCTATTCCTCAGTAACAATGCGTGAAATAGCCTCAGAAATTGGAGTTTCTACAGGCACGCTTTACCACTATTTCCCAAGTAAAGAAAGCCTATTCGATCAATTAATTGAATATTTGAGCTATGAAGATACAAAAGAAGAAGCGCTGGCGGAATTAGGAAATCCACCAACCCTAGCCGAAAAGATTGAAAAACTGATGGAATATGTCTGTAAAAGTGAGGATTATATTGTCAAAAGTTTGTCAATTACTTTTGATTTTTGTCATCACAAAACTCGGCAAGAGGTTGAAAGTAATCAGGCTCTTCAGGAAGCAGGAAAGCGTTATGAAGAAGCCGTAGGCTGCTACTTAGGCATCTCCAATCCAGAAATTCCGATATTTATCATCAACTATGTTGATGGTTTGTTGGGAAGAAGATTTTATCAAGGTGAAAGGATTTCTTTCACGGAACAAGCGAATTTATTAAAAGAGATGTTGGTCGCTTATCTAGAAAAAACCAAGGGAAATAGAGGAGATATATGAACTTTCAAGATTACATCAAACCTCACAATCGATTGCTAACGGGATTAGTAATTGCTGGCGCTTTAATTAGCGTGGGTACTGCTTTTTACGGAATTTCTCAGTCGGGAATTATCAGTGAAAGTGCTGAACCTTTGCCTGTGGAAACAACTCCTCCAGCTAGGAAAATAACCGCTTTAGGAAGATTGGAACCCCAAGGAGAAGTGATTCGGTTGGGAGTATCGCAAAATCTCAATGGCGATCGCATTTCCCAGATTTTAGTCAAAGAAGGCGATGCGGTGAAAGCTGGGCAGTTAATCGCAATTTTGGATGCAGGCGATCGGCTAAAATCTGCCTTAGACGAAGCCAAAGAAAAAGTAAAAGTTGCCGAAGCAAATTTAGCAAAAGTCAAAGCCGGTGCAAAATCAGGAGAAATTGCAGCACAATCAGCGACAATTGGCAAGCTAACAGCAGAATTGCAAGGGAATCAAACAGCACAACAAGCAACAGTCGATCGCCTCCTTGCCCAATGGGAAGGAGACAGAAGCGCCCAGCAAGCAACAATAAACAGAATCAGCGCCCAGTGGGAAGGAGAAAAGAAAGCTCAAACAGCAACTATTAGCCGCATAAATGCACAGTGGAAAGGAGAAAAACAAGCACAAATAGCAGCGATTAACAAGTTGCAAGCAGAGTTAAATAATGCACAATCTGAATACGTGCGAAATCAACAACTTGTGGTTGAAGGTGCAATTTCTAAATCCGTAATGGATACCAAAAAGCTAGCAGTAGAAACCAACAGCCAGCAAGTTAAAGAAGCTCAAGCAAATCTCAGCAGGATTAATAGTACAGCAACAGAGCAACTTGAAGAAGCCCAAGCCAATCTCGATCGAATCAACAATACAGCCAAACAGCAACTGAAGGAAGCCCAAGCCAATCTTGCCAGAATTAACAATACAGCCAAACAGCAGCTAAATGAAGCCGAAGCCAATCTCCAACGCATCAAAGGAAGTGGTAGCCAACAACTAGAAGAAGCGAAAGCCACTCTCGAAAAAATAGCCGAAGTACGCCCGGTGGACATAGAAGCAGCCGAAACAGAAATCAATAGTGCGATCGCCCAAGTCAAGC
>Ga0075154_10002505_pt1 | contig 12000 bp, 9 predicted proteins | sample JI71714BDNA_FD_70965 | JGI IMG/M metagenome (GOLD analysis project Ga0075154, IMG submission 70965) | Wastewater effluent complex algal communities from Wisconsin, to seasonally profile nutrient transformation and Carbon sequestration -... | ecosystem: Engineered > WWTP > Effluent > Algae... | reverse complement strand
ACTCATAATTGCACCCTGACTAAACCCGAGTAAATGTATTTGTGTTGCACCATACTTTACTTTCGCTGAATCTATAAAACGCAGCAACTGCAAACGCGCCTGCTCAGCTTCTTTTTTATCGTACACCGTTTTACCTGTTGACATATCGAGCTTGTACCACGCATACGCACCCTGACCCAATGCCAGGGGTGCCTGAACAGAGAGTATTCTGTATCCGGTAGGCAGGTGCGGTGCCAACCCGAATAAATCCTGCTCATTGCTGCCAAAGCCGTGCAACAGAATTAACAAAGGTGCATGGCCATTTTTTACCGCTGGTGCTTTGTGCAGGTAGCGCAAGCCCGCCAGTTGAAGTGTTTGTGCAGTAGTCATGTGAACCGATAAACTGAATAAAAGTAAAACAAGCGAACGAAGCATGTGGTAAAATTTTACGTGAAGATAGGGCAAAAGATGATTTGAGGATAAAGTTGCAAGTTACGATTGAGGAATCCTGAGTTGCAAACTCAGGACAGCAGAGGAAGACACACACACTTGCAAAGGCGCGCGAGTGAGGACTCTTTTTATCTATGCTGTTGAAGCTAACGCTTCAATGGATTCCAAACATCAAGACAGAAATTGTCCAAATCGGAAAGTAAGTTCGCTTTAGCGTCTTTAAATAAGAAAGAAACATTGTCTAGTACTTTGTTGTTCTTTACTAAAGTGTCTATTTCTTTTTTTCTTGTATTTCTTATGTAAACCAAACATTTACACTCAGGATAATTATCGACAAGATATTGTTCAATCTTATCATAGAGAAACAATAACTCGACAATATTCTGCTCTGAATAACTTAGCTCATCTAACTCCTTATATAAATTTCTTATGATTTTTTGGGTATCCATAGACTATTTTTAGATACTATTTCTGTCCAAGGTTGGCCGTCCCCGCCAACCTTCTCCATTACACTCGTTGTTCAAAAAGTTAATTGCTTTATACTTTCATCCCTCTTTTACTGGCATGTAAAATAGTCAACCCAATAACTTCCTTCTTATCGTAACGAATAATCACATCATCATCTGTCATCTCCGAATCATCAGCATGATTCGGTTTTTTAAAATGAATGTACAATGTATCAGCTTCTGCATCGTAATCCGACCAGATATTCTTGTGCTTTATAAAATAAGGCAACAAAAAATCTATTTCTTTTATTTCTGCGAGTCCCATATTTTATTCCGTTTTATAAATTCGTTTACCTTATTTGACAAATATGCAGTAATGACAAAACCGTCTTGAACAGATAATTCCTTGTAAACAACCACTACAAATTTATTACTAATTTTATCAAAATTTTTGGTTGCAATCAATTCATCAAATTTCCCCTCGTAAATAGCATCGGGTAATTCAATACAGTCTAAAATTTCATAATAAAACGCTGCAATTTCAGGATGGCCTATGGTAATATGCTGCCACCTTTCTTCAGTTAACCTTATTGGTATTTTATTTACTGAAACTGCAATACTCATTACATATTCCTCCTGTACTGTCCACCTACTTCAAACAAGGCATTGGTAATTTGTCCCAACGAGCAATATTTTACTGTTTCCATCAACTCAGCAAAAATGTTTTGGTTGTGAATGGCTACTTGTTGCAGGCGCTGCAGCATTTCTTTGCCTTTGGCCTCGTTGCCCTTCTTCAGCTCAGCCAGCATGGTTATCTGGTATTCTTTTTCCTCCGTAGTGGAGCGTATCACCTCGCGCGGTAACACCGTAGGTGAGCCCTTGCTGCTTAAGAAGGTATTTACGCCAATGATAGGAAACTCACCGCTGTGTTTCTGCATTTCATAGTACATGCTCTCTTCCTGAATTTTGTTGCGCTGGTACATGGTTTCCATAGCACCCAACACTCCGCCACGTTCAGTAATTTTATCAAACTCACTCAACACCGCTTCTTCCACCAAATCAGTTAACTCTTCAATAATGAATGAACCTTGTAAGGGGTTTTCGTTTTTAGCTAATCCCAACTCCCTGTTAATGATCAATTGTATGGCCATGGCACGTCTTACGCTTTCTTCCGTAGGTGTGGTAATGGCTTCGTCATACGCATTGGTGTGTAAAGAATTGCAATTGTCGTAAATGGCATACAAGGCTTGCAGCGTGGTGCGTATATCGTTAAAGTCAATTTCCTGTGCGTGCAGGGAGCGGCCCGAGGTTTGAATGTGGTACTTGAGCATCTGGCTGCGCTCGTTACCTCCGTATTTCAGCTTCATGGCTTTGGCCCATATTCTGCGGCTCACACGACCAATCACGGAGTACTCCGGGTCAATACCGTTAGAGAAAAAGAACGAGAGGTTAGGTGCAAAATCATCAATGTTCATGCCCCTGCTCAGGTAATATTCCACAAACGTAAATCCGTTGGAAAGTGTAAGTGCCAATTGTGTGATGGGGTTCGCTCCGGCCTCAGCAATGTGGTAACCACTGATGGAAACAGAATAAAAATTGCGCACAGCATTGTCAATAAAATACTGCTGCACATCACCCATTACACGCAAGGAGAATTCTGTAGAAAAAATGCAGGTGTTTTGCGCCTGGTCCTCTTTCAGAATATCGGCTTGTACCGTTCCGCGCACTTGCTTTAAAGTATCTATTTTTATTTTGTTATATACCTCGGCCGGCAATACCATTTCGCCTGTAACACCCAGCAACATTAGCCCTAAGCCATTATTACCTTCCGGCAATTGTTCATTGTAAGTAGGGCGGGTGGTGCCTTTGGCTTTGAAAATATCGTCAATCTTTTTGTTTACTTCAGCTTCCAGTCCGTTGGCTTTAATGTACAACTCACACTGTTGGTCAATAGCCGCATTCATAAAAAAGGCACAGATAATCGCGGCCGGACCGTTGATGGTCATGGACACCGAAGTTTTAGGATCAGCCAGGTTAAATCCGGAATACAGTTTTTTCGCAGCATCCAAACTCCACACACTCACACCTGAGTTACCAATTTTTCCGTAGATATCAGGGCGGTGGTCGGGGTCGTTACCGTAAAGCGTAACAGAGTCAAATGCGGTACTCAAACGTTTGGCCGGCATACCTTGCGATACATAGTGAAAACGTTTGTTGGTACGTTCCGGTCCGCCCTCTCCGGCAAACATACGCGTAGGATCCTCACCTTCGCGCTTGAACGGATAGATACCTGCTGTGTAGGGAAAATCTCCGGGGAAATTTTCCTGCAATGCCCAGCGAAGCACATCGCCCCAGGCTTTAAATTTAGGCACAGCTACTTTTGGTATCTGAGAATGCGACAGCGATTCTGAATGTGTTTTGATTTTTATTTCTTTGTCGCGCACCTTGAACACATAATATTCATTGCGGAACAAATCTTTTTTCTCTTCCCAGGTTTCGAGAATAATGCGGTTGCGCGGGTCCAGGTCAAGTGCAACGGTGTGGTAGGTTTCATCCAGCGCTTTAATCAAACGGTCCTTGTCATCTATTTTAGATGCCTTCAAGGTTTCCATAGATGATTTAAGTCCGTAAAGTTTATCGGCAATTTCACCTTGCTTCAACACCCACTTATCGTAGTTGCGGTTGTTCTCTGAAATTTCAGAAAGGTAACGTACCCGTGCTGGTGGAATGATGTAAATTTTTTCACTCATTTCCTCGCTGATGGTGTAGGTGGATTTTAAATCCGCACCCGTTTTTTCAGCTACTTTATCCATCACTGATTTGTACAGGCTGTTCATGCCGGGGTCGTTAAACTGGCTGGCAATGGTGCCGTACACGGGCATGCTGTCGGGGTTTTTATCAAACAACTGGTGATTGCGCTGGTATTGTTTTTTCACATCGCGCAAAGCATCCAGTGCTCCTTTTTTATCAAACTTATTGATGGCAATAATATCTGCAAAATCGAGCATGTCAATTTTTTCCAATTGTGTTGCCGCACCGTATTCAGGTGTCATCACATACAGAGCCACATCGCTGTGATCCATAATTTCGGTATCGCTTTGCCCTATGCCCGATGTTTCCAGAATGATTAAATCGAAGTGAGCGGCCTTAACAATGTCAATGGCTTCCTGCACGTGTTTGGAAAGTGCCAGGTTGCTTTGCCGTGTAGCCAGCGAGCGCATGTACACCCGGTCATTTTTTATGGCATTCATGCGAATGCGGTCACCCAGCAAGGCACCACCCGTTTTTTTCTTGGAAGGGTCAACAGAAATAATGGCTACTGATTTATTTTTAAAATCTAGCAAAAACCTGCGCACCAGTTCATCCACCAATGATGATTTTCCTGCACCGCCTGTTCCGGTAATACCCAGCACAGGTGTGGCCACCTTATCTTTTAACGGAGCTAAATTTTTATCAAAGTATACTTTAAAGTCATCGGGATTATTTTCAGCCGCTGAGATTAAACGCGCAATGGATTTGTAATCTTTATCAGCCAGGTGTTTTACTTCTCCGTTCAGGTTTTGTCCGGTGGCAAAGTCGCATTTCTCGAGCATATCGTTAATCATCCCCTGCAAACCCATGGTACGTCCGTCATCGGGGCCGTATATGCGGCAAATGCCGTATTGGTGCAATTCCGCCATTTCTTCTGGCAAAATAGTTCCGCCACCACCGCCAAAAATACGGATGTGTTCACAGCCTTTTTGCTTGAGCAAATCGTACATAAATTTGAAGTATTCCACGTGACCGCCCTGGTAGCTGGTCATGGCAATGGCATTGGCGTCTTCCTGAATAGCGCAATTCACTACTTCTTCGGCACTGCGGTCGTGCCCCAGGTGAATAACCTCAGCACCGCTGGCCTGTATAATTCTGCGCATGATGTTGATGGCGGCATCGTGGCCGTCAAACAAACTTGCTGCAGTTACTACCCTTATTTTGTTTTTAGGAGTATATTTTACTACTGTTTCCATATAGATAAAAGCCTGATAATGGCCGACAAATTTACACCTTTTACCCGATTTTGCCCTGTGAATTAATGTAAGGATTTTCAGCATAAATTGTTTTTATTTGCTGCCCTTAAACAGAACATAAAACGTATGGATTTAAAAGACGTAATCTCCATCTCCGGAAAAGGAGGATTATTTAAGATAGTAGGTAAACGACCTAACGGCCTGATTGTAGAAGCCATGGACGCTTCAAAAGCCCGTACAGCCATCACCTTCACTCAAAAAATTTCTGTACTGGATGATATTGCCATGTACACGTATGCCGGTGAAAAGCGTTTGCTGGAAGTATTTGCTGAAATGGCAAATGCCGGCAATGTTCCTGATAACAAAGCGGATAACGACACCATGAAAGCATTTTTTGAAAAAGTGCTCCCTGATTACGACAAAGAAAGAGTGTATATCTCTGATATTAAGAAAGCCATCAACTGGTTCAGCATGCTGAACGGTCAGGTGGATTTTGCTGCTTTGCTGGAAGCCGCTAAAAAGGAAGAAGCCGATGCTGAAGCAGAAAGCAAAGTAAAAAAGGTGGTGGACACTGAGGCTGAGGCCAAACCAAAGAAAACCTTTAAGCCTAAAAATACCGCTGCTAAAGTAAATACGAAATCTGACGGTGGTTCAAAAACCACTTACCGACCAAAGTCAGTATAAACGAAATTTGTTGCCCATAGAAAAAGCCGCCCTCGGGTGGCTTTTTTATTTTTACACGCTTTGACTTTAAAAGTGATTTAGTTTTATACTTTTGTTCTGTAAACACATTTATATGCTAGTTATCACGCACCACAAATTTCTCCCGGCCAAATTAAAAATTAATTCATGGGAAGCACTGGCTCCTTTCTTTAATCAATTGCTCGAACGTACCATCGGTTCATCAGCCGAACTGGAGAAATGGTTAATACACCGCAGCGAACTGGAAGCCTTTATAAGTGAGGACATGGCTTGGCGGTATGTGCGCATGACCTGCGATACCACCAACAAACAACTGGAAGAAGCCTACCTGTTTTTTGTTACTGAGATAGAACCGAAAATTTCTCCGCTCAATGATCAACTCAACCGAAAATTATTGGAGTGTCCTTTCATCAACGAGTTGGACCACGATAAATATTTTATTTACCTGCGCGGCATTAAAAAAGAAATAGAATTGTTTCGTGAAAAAAACGTTCCGTTAATGGCCGAGGTGCAAACCGAATCGCAAAAATACGGCTCCATTGTAGGCAGCATGACGGTGGAAGTAGATGGCAAAGAACTTACACTACAACAGGCATCCAACTTTCTCAAAGACACCAACCGCGCTAAACGCCAGGAAGTGTATGTGAAAATTGCAACGAAACGTTTACAACATGCTAAGGAGCTGGACGATTTATTTGACCGCTTGATACAACTACGTCATCAGATTGCGGTGAATGCAGGGTTTGAAAACTTTAGAGATTACATGTTTGCCGCACTGGGCAGGTTTGATTATACACCTGAAGATTGTTTCGCTTTCCATCAGTCCGTGCGTGATGAGGTGGTGCCTTTGTGCAAAGAAATTAATGAGCGCAGAAAAAAAGAACTGGGCCACGACCTGCGTCCCTGGGACATGGAAGTGGATACTAAAGGACGAGCTCCTTTAGAGCCCTTCACCAGCGGAAGAGATTTGCTTGATAAAACTGTGAAGTGTTTTAAGAAAGTAGATCCGTATTTCTCCTGGTGCATTGAAACCATGGATGAAATGAATCGTTTGGACTTGGAGAGCAGAAAAGGAAAAGCACCTGGAGGATACAACTACCCGATGTCGGAAACCAACGTGCCGTTTATATTTATGAATGCTGCCAGCAGTGTACGCGATGTAGAAACCATGGTACACGAAGGCGGACATGCCGTGCACTCGTTCCTGAGCAAAGACCTTGAACTCGCTGCCTTTAAGAACTGCCCCAGCGAAGTGGCCGAATTGGCCAGCATGAGTATGGAGTTGTTGTCGCACGAAGGACAGGATGTATTTTACACCGACCCTACCGACTTTAAACGCGCCATGCAGGAACATCTGGAAGGCATTATAAAAGTATTGCCGTGGATTGCCACCATTGATAAGTTTCAGCACTGGATTTACTCCAACCCTACACATACTGCAGCAGAACGTAAGGCCGCCTGGCTCAATATCAGCAACGAGTTCAGCACCGGTATGGTAGATTATACTGATTACGAAGATTTTTATGCGCACACCTGGCAAAAACAACTGCACCTGTTTGAAGTACCTTTTTATTACATCGAATACGGTATTGCCCAACTGGGTGCCATTGGCGTATGGAAAAATGCCATTGCAGACAAGGCCAAAGCCATTGAACAATACAAGCAGGCACTGGCTTTAGGGTACACCAAAACCATAGGTGAAATTTATGCTACCGCAGGCATTCGTTTTGATTTCTCCAAAGCGAATATCCGTGAGTTGATGCAATTTGTTAAAGACCGTTTACAGCAGTTACTATAAAGTAAGACGAATTGTAAGGTTATTCAAAGCAAACTTCTTACTTTGGCCTTATGATAAACAAAACCGCTGCCCTTGTTTTACTTGTTTTGCTATCAAGCCATTTCGCTTGGGGGCAAACTTTTTTTACAGAGCAACTCAGCACAAAAAACGGATTAAGTTCTAACCACGTAACGTGCATAACACAAGATAAATTCGGCACATTGTGGATTGGAACAGCAAACGGACTGAACCGGTATGATGGTTACCGTATTAAAGTATATCACCATAACCCGTGGGATAGCCTCACACTTCCTTTCCATCAGGTAGATTTTCTTTTTGCCGATAGCAAAGGAGGAATATGGGCACTTTCAGGGAATACAGTAGCTTATCTTACAGCAGGTGAAGTTCATTTTAAAGTTTTACAACTAACAACAAATGAAGTGGCTTATGCCGTAAATGAAGACAATAAAAACAACATTTACATTGGCAGTAATCAGGCTTTATATGTATTGGAAGACGAAAATAAACTGACACGTTTAGTAAACCAACCGGTTTATTCCATCCAGAAAAACACTGACCACTTTACCCTGTCTTCACGTTCCAACATTTATAAATTTGATTTTAGTAAAAAAGAAATTACAGGCAATTATGCCGATCAGTTTGCCCTGTTAGGTGGCAAAGTATACAATCCTTCAGCAACACAGCTCATCAACAACCACCTGTTCATTTACAATGGGTACAGCGGGTTAATTGATGCCAATTTGCAAACTGAAAAGTACACTAACTTTAATGTTAAAAACGAACTGCACAATAACTTCAGCAAAATCCCTGCATTTTGGATTGACTCCAATATGACTGCCTGGGTTGGCACTACCAAAGGACTTTACACCTTCACGTTAACCGACACTTCAATTCAACAAGTAACTGAAAAAAATACCGGACCACAAGCCATACAATACCAATATATCACTGCATTAACCGGTGATCAACGCAACAATTTATGGATTGGAACACGCCAAAACGGGGTGTATTGTTATGCTTACCTTAACCAGCATTTTCGTTCTGTATCAACAAATACATTACCTGCAGGTAATGCAACTGCAATATTGCCTTTAAACAACACGGTATTTTTTGGTACTGAATGGCAAGGGTTATTTGAATACAACAATTCACAAAAAACGGCTAAAGTAATTCCTCAAAATGAGTTTTTCTCTGTTCATGCTCTTACGGCACAACACAACGGATCAAACATGTGGGTAGGAACTGAAAAGGGCCTCTACAATTTTTCTCCGGATAAGAAAACCTTCACCTTGCATAAACTTTACACCGATACTCTTGACCAAACAATAACTGCAGTTTGCACCGAAAGAGATGGCAGTTTATGGTTGGGTAGCAATATAGGATTACTGCATTATTTCCCTGCCACTAAAGATGTATTCATTTATTTTCATGAGGCCAAAAAGAATACCATCTCATCGAATACTGTTAAGCGGTTGTACATGGATACAAAAAACAGATTATGGGTGGGTACTGATAGAGGGCTTGACCTTTTTAACACAGAAAAAAACTCTGCTGAACGATTTGGACAGGCATTAAATGCTGAAAAAGTAAATGTCAATTGTATAAGTGAAGATACCAAAGGCAACTTATGGATAGGAGTTCAGCAAGGTGCCTTGTTTAAGTTAAATCCAATTACACATAAATCGGAAAACATAATTCTGAGCAAAGCCTTCCATGCTTCTTCCATTCAATCCGTTTGGGCCGGAAATGAACAGTACATTTGGTTCACTACTGCCAATAACCTGATGCGCCACACACTTTCCAGCGGGAAAATTGACATCTGGCGTCCTGAAAACGGATTACCTGTAGCTGAATTCGCCCCAAACTGTTTAACTCCAAATTTGATGGGAGAACTGATAGCCGGTCATCACGAGGGGCTATTATTATTTAACCCGAAACTTCCGGTATATGATTTAAAATTACTGCCCGTAATTAGTGAAGTAATGGTAAATGGTCAATTAATGAACTTTACCAATGGGGTGGTTAACATCAACAATGGAGTAAAGCAATTAATGATTTTACTTGGTGATGCCGATTTAAATAAAGGTGCGGCCTTTCAATTTGAATACCGACTAAACGGATTAGATAACAACTGGCACGTAGTTCAAAATAACCTGATAGCTTTTTCTGAATTGAGTGAAGGCAACTATGAGCTTGAAATACGTGCAAAGGGTTTTAATGAAGATTCGTATAGCGATATTAAACGTTTAAGAATTGAAATAGTACCACCCATTTGGAAAACATTCACCTTCCTGTTGTTTTGCTGCATAGTTTTAGCGGGAATATCATGGTGGCTTATTGCAAGAGCAGTTTCTAAATTTAAAGCTCAGGAATCTGCAAAACATGAGTTGGAGCACCACAGACTTGACTTGGAGTTACGTGCCTATAAAGCGCAATTAGATTCTCAATTTATTTCCAACACCCTCTATCAGGTACAGGAATGCATTAACTCCAATAAACTTCTTAATGCGAGTCAATACCTCAGTAAGTTTTCATCTTACATCAGTTGTGTGTTGGAATACGGGGAAAAAGATTTTATTACCGTTGAACAATTGATAAAAACGCTTGACTATTACATGAGCATTGAACGTTTGAGATTTAACGGGGAACTGGACTTTAAAATTAATTGTTCGCCAAAAATTAATGCACTCAACACATTTATTCCTAACATGCTGGTACAACCTTACGTGGAAAATGCTATTTGGCAGGGATTAAAACAAAAAGTAAAAGAAAGACGAATTGAAATAAATTTTGAACCCTGGAGCAAAAATCATGTGCTTTGTACCATTGAAGATAACGGTATTGGGCGCAAGATGGCTGCGCAACTACGCGCATCAAAAATTGACCTGCACGGTTCAGAGCATACTTTACTGGCAGAGGAACGCATTCAAATGCTCCAGGATAGCTTATCCAACGAAACACGTTTAGAGATATTGGATCTAGTAAATGATGCTGGTGATGCAACGGGTACCAAAGTAATCTTACACCTACCTACAGCATAGTTTTTCATTTTTATTCTCAGCCACTTATATTTTTTTATAGTGTTGATGCAGCATCATGATGTACCCCTTTGTCTTTAGGGTGCAAATCAAATGTTTCATTTAAAATTTAAACGTTATGAAAAAAACAATTAATCAAGCCGGAGCGGTGCTTTCAGCAACTCCCGGTTATGTGAAAATGGCTGTTGCTCTTGTAGTACTGGCTATTGCTACCAGTGCTACCAGCTGTGGTCCTCCTTGTGGTGATCCGGGTCCCGGTGATCCTTGGCCTATCGATTCTGTAAAGACTCGCTAAGCAACTCTTTCTCAACAAAAAGGTTTATGTAAAGGCAGACTTCGGTCTGCTTTTATTATTTAGTATGAGTGCGTATTTTGCACCCATGAAAATATTTTGTGTAGGTCGAAATTACACCGAGCATGCGAAAGAACTCAACAATGCAGTTCCATCGGCTCCCGTTATCTTTTGTAAACCCGAGACAGCGGTACTCAAAAACAACGAAGATTTTTACCTGCCTGATTTTTCCAATGACATACACCATGAACTGGAACTGGTGTTGCGTATTTGCAAAAATGGCAAACGTATAGAAGAAAAATTTGCCCATAAATATTACGACCAGATTACCGTAGGTATTGATTTTACGGCCCGCGACATTCAGCAACAGCAAAAAGAAAAAGGTCTGCCCTGGGAAATTGCCAAAGCTTTTGACGGCTCTGCTCCCCTAGGAAAATTTATTCCTCTGCATCAACTCCAACAACCCCGCAACATCCAATTTACACTGCATAAAAACAGTGAACTGGTACAAACCGGAAACTCAGCCGACATGCTGTTCAATTTTGATAAAATTATCAGTTACCTGTCGCGATTTTTCACACTCAAAACCGGAGATTTAATTTACACCGGCACACCCGCGGGAGTGGGAGCAGTAAAAACAGGCGACCTCCTCGAAGCTCGTTTAGAAGGAGAGTTGCTGTTACAATGCGCTATTAAATAGCATACTGAAATAGACAGTAGCTGTTCAATGTGCATATCATTGAACCTCAGATTTACATTGCAGTGGATAGATTTGTCCTTGTAATGGGAAAACTGCGTTTTTTATGTTGTGTGTTACTGGCGCTCCTGCAAGGAGAAGCGGTTGCACAACACGCGTACCCGCAGGATTATTTCCGTTCACCATTAGATACCACCTTGCTCCTCTCCGCTCCATTCGGGCAACTGCGCGATAATCATTTTCATTCCGGAATTGACATACGCACATTTGAAAAAGAAGGTTTACCTGTGTATGCCGTTGCCGATGGCTGGGTGGCCCGCATCAAAATATCTCCCTTCGGTTATGGTAAAGCTATTTACGTTGATCACCCCAATGGTTACACCAGCGTATATGCTCACCTCTCCCGTCTAAACGACAGCATTGGCAGCTACACCAAACGCGAGCAATACCGTAAAGAAAGTTTTGATATAGAACTGTTTCCTAAAAAGCACCTTATACCGGTAAAAAAAGGAGATATTATTGCTTACACCGGGAATAGTGGCGGTTCAACCGGGCCACACCTGCATTTTGAATTGCGCAATACCAAAACTG
>Ga0075154_10002502_pt1 | contig 12011 bp, 9 predicted proteins | sample JI71714BDNA_FD_70965 | JGI IMG/M metagenome (GOLD analysis project Ga0075154, IMG submission 70965) | Wastewater effluent complex algal communities from Wisconsin, to seasonally profile nutrient transformation and Carbon sequestration -... | ecosystem: Engineered > WWTP > Effluent > Algae... | reverse complement strand
GGTAGCCGTTTGTACTGGCGTTCCCATTTGCGACAGATAATTTTAGCCGCACGAGTAGTGGAAACGATCGGCACTAGGGCCACTTCTGGATACTCTGCGGTGTATTCCGGCAACTGAAGAGGCAAACCTGCACCGGAGATAATTAAGTTTACGCCCTGTTCAGCGGCAGTGCGAACCAGAGTTTCATAATCTTTTGCCGCCACCATCACATTCACGCCAATGATCCCATTAGGACTGAGTTCACGGGCTTTGTTGATTTCGTCAATGAGTGCCAGCCGATTGGCTGTAAAAAACTGTTCTTGTCTGAGCCGAGCTTTGGGCTGGGTGATGTCGAAGTAGGGCGAGTTGATCCCTAATCCAACGGCTGAGATGATCCCGATTCCTCCCGCATTGGCAACGGCGGAGGCGAGATTAGCTCCAGAAATGCGGATACCCATACCTCCCTGGATGATGGGGTAACGGGCGATGTGTTGACCAATTTGTAGTGAAGGTAATGTTTGCATAGGTTTCTGGTGTTGGGAAAATCTTGCTGATTCGGGCAGTAAATATGTCTGATGGCTGATGAAGCAGTCACTTTAGCTGATCTAACTTGAGTATAAATACTTTTTGTTAATTTTACAACTAATTAAGAATATTACTTATATAATGATTTAGTAGAGTTAAGTGGTAATCCATCCTGCGGAGGTTAGCCATTATTCACTACCACTAGCAACTTTGGTGTTTTCATAAAAATAGTTCGGTAAGTGGGAAACTCAGCGGCTTTAGCCCGCTCGTGGGAAACGACACGGGTGGTTTTAACCACCGTGAATCTTAATTTAATGTTAAGTCTACAAAAAAATTCAATACCAAGCCAGAAACTTCGCTATAATCTCAGTATTTTTAGTGAAACCCCAATGTACACAACTCAGAAAAATCAAATCCGCAACCTGACGGCCAAGGAATTCGAGGCCATGAGAATGTTGTGCCGACTCACCAAAAACCTTTACAATGCTGGATTGTACACCGTTCGGCAATACTTCTTTGCCGAACGAAAGCACCTCAAATATGAGTCGAATTACCATCAATGCAAAACTAACGAGAATTATCAACTGCTGAATACCGATATTGGACAGCAAACATTGAAAGTAGTAGATCGAACATTTAACAGCTTTTTTGGTTTGTTGGAACTCAAAAACAAAGGACGATATCAAGCTAAAGTTAATTGGCCTCACTACTTGCCCAAGGAAGGTTACTTCCCATTGTTGATTCCCGGTGGAATGGCAACTCGTACAGACCGGAAAACTGGAATTAAAACCAGGCATCCAAGAATTCCCATCAAAGATGGTAAATTCAGGATACCAATGTCTAACGAGTTTAGGAAAACTTACGGGGAGGTATGGCTCCATTTCCCGGAAAGGATTGATATTAGCAAGCTCAAAGAAATTCGGATTCACCCTAAATACGATGCACGATTCTTTGAAGTTGAATTTATCTCTGCTTCAGAGATAGAGCCACAACCAGTAGACCCAAGCAAGGCGCTCTCGATCGATCTGGGAGTAAACAATTTGGCAACTTGTATTAGTACCGATGGGGCATCCTTTATTGTGGATGGCAAACAAATTAAATCTATTAACCATTGGTATAACAAGGAAAATGCCCGACTGCAATCCGAGAAAGATCGGCGAGGGATTAAGGGATTTACCCGTAAACAAGCGACTGTTGCTATTAGCCGGAACAATCGAGTTAGAGACTATCTAAACAAAGCGGCTAGACACATTATCAACTTCTGTATTGCCAATAAAATCGGCAAGATTATTGTTGGGTACAATCCCGGCATTAAGCAAGAAGTTAATATGGGTGGGATTAATAATCAGAATTTTGTTCAAATCCCCTTCTGGAACTTTCGTGGGAAACTCAAATCTCTTTGCGAACGATATGGACTTCTCTATCAAGAAATAGAAGAATCTTACACCAGCAAGGCCAGTTTCTTGGACAGAGATGAAATTCCCGTTTACAACGCCGACAATCCACAGGAATATAAGTTCTCTGGGCAGCGGGTTAAACGTGGTTTGTACAAAACTCAAAATAAGCGACTAATCAACGCAGACTTAAATGGTGCTGCGAATATATTGGTGAAAAGTAAGCACAACCTCGACTTCGAGCGAGTGTCTATAGGCTTTTTGGCTAAGCCCTTACGCACTAGGTTCGCTTAGTTCTTAAGAATCGAGCGTGTCTTTAGACCTGAGAGTGTCAAAACCCAAGAGTTGTTTTGAATTGACCGGATGGGAGGAGTTACGAAAGGCTGAAGGCTTGATGGGATTACCCCGCTTTAAACCGCATTGAATAGCGGTTAATTCAGCTTCAACAAGGAATTCGGGAACCGATCTTTGGCTCAATTCTGGGTCATCAAAATCCGATCGCCGCCACAGTAGTGCCAACCTCAGCCGCGATCGGTTGACATTTCTATCCAATTTGGGAAGCCAGTTCGATCGACGAATGGCTCTACAACGGAGGCCCCGATCAACTGATCGTTCTGCATTTTTTAATCGCAATTTGGTCTGAGCTGGGACGGTTGTGGGAGTTAAGCTATCGCCTGGGAATGCGCCCCTGGATTGCAGTTGCTTTTTCCGCACCCGCATCCGCAGCCACCGCCGTATTACTGATTTATCCGATCGGACAAGGTAGCTTTTCTGAAGGAATGCCCTTGGGAATTTCTGGTCCCTTCTATTTCATGCTTTCCCTACGGGCACAGCATATTTAGTTGTTAGTTGTTGGTTTTTATCCTAAATTTGGTTGTATAGTCTTTTAGAATGAACCGCAAAGGCGCAAAGGCGCTGAGGGAAGAGTCAGAAAATAACAGGGGTAATCGTGGGTGATTTAGTATTAGTTGTTAGATCGAGTCCGGTTAATTAGACATAATAATAAATCTATGTTGATGCTCTTCTTCCTCTTCTTCCTCTTCTTTATAGCGGTTTTCAACCCCATGAGGTACAAGCCGATCGATGCCCTATGCCCTATGCCCAATCCCCAAGTGTACCTCATTGAACTGAGAAGGGCTATATTCATGTCTTTGTGTCTTTGTGTTTCCCTAAAAAAGGGGGAATGGTAGGGGAATGGTAGGGGATTTGATCTGCCCGTAGGGGCTGGTTCGCCAATATCTGCACGTAAGCGCGATCGCTCCAGAAAACCCGCCCCGGAGCAATACTATAATTAATTAACCCGACTTGATCTTAGTTCTTGGTGATTGGTAGTTGGTTGTTAGTAGGAAGACATAATTAAACGGAGAGTTGTATAATTGAAGCAGGATTGATATTTTCAAATTCCCATTGGCTCAAAACTATGTCATTGACTACAACATCTAAATTTTCCTCAGTTTACGGCCCTGTCAAGTCTTGGCGCTACGGGCGATCGCTGGGTATTGACCCCATCGGGCCAGTTTCTACCTGTTCCTTTAACTGCGTTTATTGTCAACTGGGAGAGATAGAAGTTAAAACACGCGATCGTGCCATTTTTATCCCTACCAACCAAATCTTACAAGACTTGCAATCCTTCGCGCCTTGGGATATAGACATCATCACCCTCAGCGGTAGTGGCGAGCCCACTCAAGCATTGAATTTAGGCGAAATTATCACCTCTGTCAAAGAATGTACCAAAAGAGCGATCGCAGTATTAACTAATGCTACATTACTCAATGACCCACAAGTGCGTTTAGAATTAGCTTTCGCCGACAAAGTATCAGTAAAATTAGATGCAGTTAGTAGCGATCGCCTCCAGCGCGTCAACCGTCCCGTCGCCGGCATAGACTTACAAAGTATAGAGACAGGTTTGCAGCAATTTCGACAAGAATATAGCGGGGAATTTGGCATTCAAACAATGATTTTATCACCTTGGGATGCCGCCACTAAAACAGAATATATCCGCTGGATTAAAATATTATCACCAGCCGAAATTCAACTCAATACCCCCACCAGGCCCAAACCTTTAACTCGCCAGTTAGACGGGCGGGGAAATCACACCCCTGAAGATCGCCCTTATCCCATAAAAATGCTCAAATGCTTGAGTTATAGTGAATTAGGAGCGATCGCCACCCAGATTCAGCAGGAAACTAACATTCCCGTGCGTTTTGCGCCCACAGATGGCCAGACCTAGTACCTTTTAAAGATATAATCATTAAGAAGACTTAGGCAGAAGAGAACCCCCAACTCTGTTAAAAAAAGGGCTATTGAGATTAGGGTCTAGGAAGGAACAAACACAGATGAGCGTACAATTAATTAAAGGTGGCAGATTCAATCTTTCTCAAGAATTGCCGAACTTAAAAAGACTAGCGATCGCCTTGGGTTGGCAAGTCAATTCAATAGGCAAAAACTGTGACATTGATGCTTCAGCATTTATGTTAGGCACTGATGGCAGAATCCCCCACGAAGACTACTTAGTATTTTATAATAATACTAAATCCCTTGACGGTTCTGTGAAACAATCCGGCACTGATAAATCTTCGCCCATAAAAGGATACATTAACACGCTCTACAGCGTTGATTTCTCTCTGATGGATGCCACCATTGAACAGATTGTGCTGATTGTAACTATCCACGATGCTGAATCAGTAGGATTAAATTTTAGCCAAATTCAGAACGCTTTTATTAGCTTATACGATCGCGATCGCAAAACTGAACTGACTCGGTACGAATTAAAAGAGAATTTTACATTAGAGACAGCTTTGGAATTTGGACGTTTGTATAAAAAGAGCGGAGACTGGAGGTTTCAGGCGGTAGGACAAGGATATAAATCAGGATTGCGAAGTTTTGTTGAAAAATATTATGTAGAAAAGTAAACAGGAGAATTGGTAATTGCGATCGGGATGTACAGCATTAAAGCCTGAACAGGAGTAACGCCGCCTTCTATGCGGTGCCATAACCGCCCGAAGGCGGCGTTACAAACTGTTTTGCCTAAGTCCTAAATAGCCGTCGCACTCGATTTAAGAAATCCTCAACATCTAAAAAAACTGGTCAATTTATTTTTTCCACTGGATCAACTTGATGTAATCTCCTTCAAACTGCTCTCCTTTCAGCATCCGATTCCAATAAATCCAAGGCAAAGCAGTAGTTTTCATCTTCCACATAATCCAGCTTTCTTTCACAGGATTGAGGGGAAAACTAGAAAGCACAGTACCACTATAACCATCAAATTCGGCCATGATTGTCTTGCCATAACCAGTGATTAAAGGACAGCAAGTATAGCCGTCATACTTATGTAATAATGGTTTGGAGTCTATTAAAGCTAGTAAATTTTCGGCTACGATCGGTGCTTGTTTGCGAGCTGCTGCTGCTGTCTTAGAAGTTGGCAGCGAAGAAGCATCTCCTAAACTAAATACGTTGGGATATCGATTGTGCTGGAGCGTGTATTTATCCACATCTACCCAACCATACACACTACCGGGAACTGCCAAAGGGCTTTGTTTAATAAAGTCAGGAGCGCTTTGCGGCGGTGTGACGTGAATCATTTCGTACTTGTGGGTGACCTCATCGACAACAGCACCGTTATCATCGAAAACATCAAAAACTGCTTCTTTGGTTTCAGGTTTAATTTCCTTCAAATTGTGCCGGAACTTAACATCAATTTCCCGTTGTTGGACGACTTTATCTAATAGTGCTGAATACTCCGGTACGGAAAACATTTTGGTTGCTGGTGTGAGAAACATCACGTTAGTGCGCTGACGGACTCCCAATTTACTGCGGAAGGTATCATCTGCCATGTACATGACTTTTTGCGGCGCACCACCACATTTGACCGGAGTGTTGGGAAAGGTAAATAGAGCATTTCCACCTTGGAAATTTTTGATTAGTTCCCAGGTATAAGGTGCGTAATTAGGAGCATAATTGCTAGTAACACCATCTTTTCCGAGCGCTTCTCTCAGTCCTTTAATTAAATGCCAGTCCAACTGAATGCCGGGACTGACAATTAAGTAATCATACTTAACCAGGATGCCTTCTTTGGTAAGGACGGCATTGTTTTCTGGGTCTAATTTAACCACTCGGTCTGCGATCCAAGTCGCTTGTCGAGGAATGAAATCTTTTTTATCCCTCACTGTATCCTCAATTTGGAATACTCCTCCGCCTGTCAGCGTCCAACCCGGTTGGTAATATTGCTTCTTCGATGGCTCGATGATGGCAATATCTAGGGATTTGTTTTTTTTCAATAACATAGAGGCGGTGGGAAGTCCGGCAGAGCCACCACCGATGAAAACGATTTGGTGGTGCAGTGTCTTGGTAATGGCGGGGGTTGCGGACGCTGGAGTCTGGGACTGCTGGGAATTTGAGGTGATCATAAGTAGTTTTTTTGTTTGAGAATAGGTTGACCGATCGCTTCCTTAGTCAATAAGGTTCTAGCAGGTTGAGCAGGACTTACGCACGCGGGGCCAAAAACCCCCGGTGGTTGAGCCCTTCGGCGGAGTTTATCCTGAGCGTAGTCGAAGGGCTCAGGATAAACTCCGTCGAAACCCTGCGTCAATATCTCTCGGTTTGATGCACCCGGTCACGCTCGCGTAGTCGAAGTGTTCAAAGAAACCGGGTTTTTTTGCGTAAGTCCTGTTGAGTAAATCTACTTACCCCCGCTGCTAACTTTTTTGTTGCTATTGTCAAATTGTACAACTTAGCTTACTCTATGGCAATATAGGCAATCAATAAATATGCACTACTCCCGTGGCATATTTGAAAGCTAAGGAGGCTCTGCCTTCTTTCCGAGTTCCCCGGCTGAGCCTGGGAACTAGATCGCGATCGCCAGACATTCCATTAAGCAGGTAAAAACTTTACAAGGAGCCAGAAATATGCTATTTCGCCAAATGTATGACAACGAAACCAGCACTTATACTTATTTAATTGCTGACGAAAACACCAAAGAAGCTGCTTTAGTCGATCCGGTGATCGAGCAAGTCGATCGTGACTTAAAGCTAATTCAAGAATTAGGACTAACTTTGCGCTATTGTTTGGAAACGCACATTCACGCCGATCATATTACGGGAACGGGTAAGTTACGAGAAATCACAAATTGTGATGGCATAGTGCCAGAAAATGCCCAAGTTGCTTGTGCTAACCGCTTGATTAAAGATGGGGAAGTATTACAGCTAGGCGAGATTGAAATTAAAACGATCGCCACTTTAGGACATACCGACAGTCATAACTCTTACCTAGTCAATCAAAACCTATTGTTGACTGGAGATTCTTTGTTGATTCGCGGTTGCGGACGGACTGATTTCCAAGGCGGTAATCCGGGTTTAATGTACGACCATGTTACGCAAAAATTATTTACCTTACCAGATGAAACCTTAGTTTATCCCGGTCACGATTACAGAGGAAATCAGGTTTCTACAATTGGCGAGGAAAAGCAATATAATCCCCGGTTTGTTGGCAAAGATCGGGCGAGTTTTATCGAACAAATGAATAACCTGAATCTGCCTAATCCGAAAAAGATTGCGGAAGCAGTACCCGCGAATCAACAATGTGGGAAAATACCTGTGATAGCAGAAGTTTGAGGATTTAGATCTTGGCAAATGTGAACTGGGTAACAGCTTTAATTGGTGGCATCTTAATTGGGTTAAGTGCCACCCTCTTACTGGCATTTAATGGTCGAATTGCTGGTATTAGTGGAATTGTCAATGGTGCGATCGCCTTTTCCAAACAAGAAGTCTGGCGGTGGATCTTCATCCTGGGTATGTTGCTAGGTGGCATATTATACGAATATGGACTAGCATCTCAACCAACTCCCACCGCGACCTTTACTCCTTGGGCGATGATTATCGGCGGTTTTCTGGTGGGTTTTGGCACTAGAATGGGTAGCGGTTGTACTAGCGGTCATGGAGTTTGTGGGTTAGGCCGATTATCTATGCGATCGTTAGTGGCAGTTCTCACTTTTATGATTACCGCCATCCTCACAGTTTTTGTTGTCCGTCACCTATTGCAGTTGAGTATATGAAAGAGAAGCTAATAGCGTTATTGTCAGGAGTGTTATTTGGTCTGGGACTGGGGTTTTCGCAGATGATCGATCGCCAGCGGGTACTAGGCTTTTTGGATGTCGCCGGTGCTTGGGATTCAACATTATTATTTGTGTTGGGTGGCGCTGTCACGGTGACAGTAATTACCTTCCGTTTTGTGCTGCGTCGCCCTCACCCAATCTTTGCTGAAAATTTTAATTTACCCACTAAGAAAGACATCGACAAACCTTTAGTTATTGGGGCTGCTATTTTCGGCATCGGTTGGGGAATTTGTGGATACTGTCCAGGGCCGGGTATCACTGCTTTAGTGTTGGGTAATTGGAATCCGATTTTGTTTGTGGTGGCGTTCATTGCTGGTTCGCTGACCTATAAAAACTTATCGGAAAAGTAATTTTTATAGGAGTAGGGGTAGGGACACGGCAATGCCGTGTCCCTTTACGCAAAAAAACCCGGTTTCTTTGAACACTTCGACTACAGTGACCGGGTGCATCAAGCCGAGAAATCTTGACGCAGAAACCGGGTTTTTGGCCCCGCGTGCGTAAGTCATTAAATACAGATGTGAACATCGTTTCATGCCCGGTACAGAAATATTAACTAATTCATAGTTTGATTGAATGAAATGTTTGATAAAAAGACAATAGTTGAGCGATCGCAAAAGCAAAAATGGTTGGATCAATGGAGTAGTTTTCTTCCGATTTTGGATTGGGGTTTACACTATCGACGGGACTATTTGGTAGGAGATATCACTGCCGGAATTGTTGTTGGCACTGTGCTGATTCCCCAAGCAATGGCCTATGCTTTGTTAGCAGGTTTACCTCCCCAAATCGGGCTATATGCTAGTATTTTGCCCCTAGTGGTTTATGCCTTTCTTGGCAGCAGTCGTCTGATTTCGGTTGCCCCGGTAGCATTGGATTCGCTGATGGTTGCGGCGGCAATTGCTCCTCTAGCGGCTGAAAATACACCGGAATATTTAGGATTGGCATTGTTGCTGGCACTAATGATTGGGGTGATTGACATTTTAATGGGTGTCTTTCGGTTAGGGTTTTTGGTGAATTTTCTCAGCCAAGCGGTGATTTCTGGCTTTATCAGTGCGGCTGCAATTGTAATTGGTTTTAGTCAGGTTAAACATTTGTTAGGCTTGAAGATTCCACAAACAGAATCTTTTATTCAGTTACTAACTTATCTGGGAAAAGGAATTAGTGCAATTAATTGGCTTACTCTATCCTTGGGTTTAGTCAGCATTCTCCTATTAGTCTATTTTCCAAACTGGTTGGGGAAAAAACTCAAGAAACGCGGATTTCAAGAGTTAACAATTATGCCACTTACTAAAAGTGCGCCTCTCCTCATCGTAGTTAGTAGTTCGTTGCTAGTCTGGTGCTTTCACCTGGATCGAGTTGCGGGAGTAAAAGTCGTTGGTGATATCCCCAAAGGCTTACCTTCTCTCTCTTTTCCTGCCCTTGATGGCAATACGATTACTACATTATTACCGGCGGCTTTGGCGATTAGTTTTGTAGGTTTCATGGAAGCCTATTCAGTTGGTAAGTTTTTGGCTAGTAAGCGACGCCAAAAAGTTGATGCCAACCAGGAATTTATTGCTTTGGGAGCAGCAAATATTAGTGCAGCTTTGACTGGAGGGTATCCGGTTACAGGAGGCGTAAGTCGATCGGGTGTGAACTTTTCTGCTAATGCTAATACTCCTTTAGCCTCGATAATTACGGCATTAATTGTGGCGCTTACTGTCATGTTTTTAACGCCGTTGTTTTACTTTTTACCACAAGCTTGTTTGGCGGCAATTATCGTGATGGCTGTTAGCAGTCTTTTAGATTTTGCAACACTGAAACGTTTATGGATATATAATCGAGCGGATGCGCTAGCCTGGATATCTGCATTTCTTGCTGTCTTAATCACCAGTGTGGAAAAAGGTATTTTGTTCGGTGCTGCTGTATCAATTCTATTACATTTATGGCGTACTAGCAAGCCGCATATCGCGGTGGTTGGTAGAGTTGGAAACAGCGAACATTTTCGCAATGTTCTGCGCCACGAAGTTAAAACTTGTCCTCACGTTTTGGCAGTTCGGGTTGATGCTAGTCTTTACTTTGTGAATACTAAATATTTGGAGGATTACCTGCTCAAAGCGTTGAACGATCGCCCAGAGGTAAAATATTTATTACTGGTATGTAGTGCTGTGAATTCCATTGATGGTAGTGCTTTGGAAACGCTCAAAAGTTTGATTCTTGACTTAAATAATCGGGGAATTGAATTCTATATGTCTGAAGTCAAGGGGCCAGTGATGGATGGATTACTCAAAATTGGGTTTGTCGAGGAGTTAGGAAAAGACCATATTTTCCTAACTACTGACCAAGCAATGCGTTTTTTGGAGTGCGGGAATTAAGTAATATCAATTCCGGTAACACCGGAATGGTTGACTGTTGATTGTGATACCGTTTAGGGTTTTTTCGGAATGATTTAACTCTTCTAGGGCACAGAGTCCGCAGAGTTCGAGAAGAGAGAGAGATGAATAATTCTGATGCTAACGAATTTGATCTAACAGGACTTACGCACGCGGGGGCCAAAAACCCCCGGTGGTTGAGCCCTTCGGCGGAGTTTATCCTGAGCGTAGTCGAAGGGCTCAGGATAAACTCCGTCGAAACCCTGCGTGAATATCTCTCGGTTTGATGCACCCGGTCACGCTCGCGTAGTCGAAGTGTTCGGAGAAACCGGGTTCTTTGCGTAAGTCTATCTAAAAATTAGGAAAAATAGACTCAGCCGCAATCAATAAACTTGAGTCCTGATTCGATAATTTTTGTGTCCCTGACCGCTACTTAGGCTTGGGCTGTGCAGCGTTCGCTTTAGGTGGCGTAGTATTCGGTTTCGACTCGGCCTTCTGATTCCCTGTTTTACCAGTCACTTTTTTTGTCAAAACCTCCAAAGCTTTCGCGTACTGCGGATCGGAAGCCGTGCCAATTTTAGCTCGATCGCGCCTCAATTCCTCTTTTTGAGCATCAGTCAGTTCAAGCTTAAAATCCGGTTCAATTCCCAAGTGATTGATATCCCGTCCGCTAGGAGTAAAATATTTAGCGATCGTCACAGCTAAACCGGCACCGTTACCAACACCGCGTACCGACTGTACCAAACCTTTACCAAAGGTCTTTGTTCCCACCAAAACCGCACGCTTGTTGTCTTGTAAAGCACCGGAAAGAATCTCGCTAGCACTTGCAGAACCGCCGTCTACCAGTATCACTAACGGTTTGTCAGTGAGCGCTTTTTGATTTGCTGTTTGTCGATCGGTCTCACCAGCTCGATCGACCGTCGAGACGATCGTACCTTGTTTGAGCCACATCCGAGCAATTTCAATACTCCCGTACAGCAAGCCGCCCGGATTGGAACGCAGGTCTAAAATATAACCTGTCACCTTTTTCTTTTCCAAATCCTGCATAGACGATCGCATTTCCGATGCAGCATTTGCACTAAACTGATTTAGGCGAATATAGCCGATTTCCCCGATCGGACTTTTCTGCACCGAATGCCGCACGGGATGAATTTCTATCTTAGCCCGTTTCAGCTTAAATTCTATTTCCTTCTGGTTGCGGACAATAGTCAGCGTCACCTCAGTATTAACCGGGCCGCGAATCAAATTTACAGCTTGATTCGTATCCATCCCCTCGGTACTCTTGCCGTCTATTTTAGTAATAATATCTTTTGATTGAATGCCAGCCTTAAAAGCAGGAGTATCTTCGATCGGCGAAATCACCACCAACTTCTTAGTTTTCTCATCTTGAGTCAACTGAAGCCCCACTCCTGTCAATTCTCCAGAAGTGTCAACCTGCATATTTTTGAACTCTTCCGGGTTCATGAACCGCGTATAAGGATCATCCAGCTTCTTCAGCATTTCCCGAACAGCCTTATAAGCTTGCTCATCGCTAGTATAAGTCCGGTTCAAATAATCATTCCGCACCGCTTTCCAGTCAACCTGGTTAAAAGTGCCATCTACATAACTTTTGTCAATAATCTGCCAAACTTCATCAACCAACTCTTTAGGACTTCC
>Ga0075154_10002500_pt1 | contig 12012 bp, 8 predicted proteins | sample JI71714BDNA_FD_70965 | JGI IMG/M metagenome (GOLD analysis project Ga0075154, IMG submission 70965) | Wastewater effluent complex algal communities from Wisconsin, to seasonally profile nutrient transformation and Carbon sequestration -... | ecosystem: Engineered > WWTP > Effluent > Algae... | reverse complement strand
GTGAGCATCCCGCCGCTACCGGCGCAGCAGTCGAAGAGGGAGCGGACAACCCCGGCACCTTTGAGCGATTGATGGTCTTCTTCAAAGAGGAGGGCCACGAGCAGGCGCACGACATCGCGCGGGGTATAGTGGTCACCGCTGGTTTCGTTGCTCATTTCGGAGAACCTGCGGAGGAGTTCTTCGTACACCTGCCCCATGAGGCGGTTATCCACGAGGTCGGGGTGGAGGTCAATCTCGGTAAATTTGTCAATGAGCAGGAAAAGTCGGTTGTTTTTGGCGAGTTTTTCGATGGGTTTTTCGAGTTGGAAATGCTCGATAATGTCGAGCACGTTTTTGCTGTATCCGTTGAGGTAATTGTTGAGGTTGAGGCGGATATTTTTGGCATCGCCGGTAAGCCTTCGGAGGTCGTATTTGCTGACGTTAAAAAACGAGGTACCGATACTGCCCAGGATAATGGGCGTAGGGTCGTCAATTTTGTCTTTGTATTGTTGGTGGAGGTCAAAGACGCGGTCTTTATTGGGTTCGAGCACGCAATCGAGTCGTCGGAGGACCACAAAAGGGAGAATAACATCGCCGTATTCGTGGTTTTTGAAGAGACCGCGGAGGACATCATCGGCAATATTCCAGATAAAATTGGATAGTTCTTGAAACGTCATTAAAATAAAGGAGTCGTAGAGATATAAGATTAAACACCAATTGTGATGCGGGGGCAAATATAGTTTAATGTTTGTTTATTGGTGGGGGTAATGTTTTTTTTGGGGGTGGGGGGGAATAAAAAAGGCCATCCGGTTTGACGGGATGGCCTTAGTGATGGGTATGAGGATATTATGTTTAGAAAGTAAATTAAGTGGATCAGTCCTGAATGAGTAAGTCATTCTCCCATTTCCCTTTTTTAGCACTTGCAGCCGTTCGATCGTAAAGTACACCTGTTCCATGACGTTTATAGTCGGGATTAACCTCACCCTTGTAAATTGAGCCATCCTCGTAGGCAATATACGCACTCCCTTCTGGATATCCAATAGAAAAATTTCCTATGTAAAATTTCATATTATTTTTGGTGTTGGGGGCGAAAATGAATACCCCAAAACCATCCATTCTAGAGTTTATGAAGGCTCCTTTGTAAACAGCCCCATTGGCGTAAGTCCAACATCCGTCTCCGTTGTCACAATTTCCATCAACACAGCCAACAGGCATGTTTTGGCGGGTTTGTTTTTCTCTAATTGAGTTTGCGTATTTAATCATTAGAGCCTCCTGTTGATCAGGCGTATATGTATATATTTTTTCTTTTATAAAATTGTATATAGCAAAAATACAACCGAACAGTAAGGATACAAACCCTAGCCAAAAAATTATTTTTTGAGCACTTACAGGGCCTTTGTATTCGCCTATGTTTTGCATAATTTCAAGGTTTTAGTGGCTAAATTTAGATGTTTTGTACTCAAGGTCATCAATGGCTTGATTTTCCATTATTCTTTTCGTGTATTTCAAATTTTCTTGTGTGAGATCATCAAGAATACCTCTAGCCGTCAATTTTATTTCAACTCCTCTGTATGCATCACCTTTCTCCGAGAATTCCTGAGCAACAATTAAACTCTTTGAAGCAATTTTGCTCAACTCTTTATATGCAAGGTAAGCCCTGGATAATGCCAGATATTCATTACTTTTAGAACTCAGGTAGATGCACGAACTAATATTGGTATTCATTTTTGCTTTGGTAGATACACGATTTGGCCCCATGTAGAAATATTCAAATCCATTTGGGATGTCAATAGAACGACCTAATTGTATGTCATTTAATACCAGATACCCATCTGCCAGTCCTTTTATTTCGATAGTTGTATTTTGTTTTTCATTTGCCAGACTTTTTCCAAGACCTGCCAGTACAGAATGCTCATACCAATCTGCTAATGCTTTGTAGATATCAGGATAACCAATTCTGCCTCTTGGAATACCTCTTTTATCTAGTTCGGCTTTGCAATCCTTTATACGAATAATAAATTCGACACTCCGATTATTATCGGTTACATTGAACGAGATGTCAACACATGTTTTGAGCGATTCTGGTAGCAAACGATCTAAGTAAGTAAGTATGGATTTTAGTTCCGCTACTTTTTGCTGAGAATATCCGTGTGCAGACATGTCCATGTTTCTCAATGAATCTAATAAGGTTCGGAACCCAATAAGAAAGCATTTTTCAGCAAGCAAATTTTGAATTGGCTCAGAGCGCTGATTTTTGGTAATTATCGAATCCATTAGAAAGTACAAGGATTTAATTATTGTGTCGGGCTTAATCCTTTGGTGATACATCCCCCAAGCCGTTAACAAATGTGCTTCGCTTTTTTCAGTTAAATCAGAGGAGCTAGTCATAACCTGCTTGATTAAGTCTCTGTTTTCAACTAAATAACTTGTTTCGCCATTGCAATAATTATCCCACCACGTTTGTGAACAGACAGTAGTAGTGGTTGTTAAAAAAACGAGAAAAATGTATAATTTTTTCATAATTATTTAAATGTTATGTGAATTTTTATTTCTCCAGAGGGATTTGCAATGTTTGTGCTTACCCTGTAGATTGGATCTGGGATGTTTTTCCCATCTTCATAACTTAACCTAAACATCCTACCAATTTCCATAAGTCGAAGTAAGCCTAAATCAGAGTTTTTCATTCTTGCTCCTGACGGAATGGTTACTTGGTTGGGTGTATTATTAAATATGTATTCTTGATCAAATATGACCTCCGCCCCTTTATAGAATAAGTCAGAATAATTTTCATTCCATATTTGAGATGGGTAATCTACTTCAATTTCAATCCTTTGAATCGACAGATGTTCTGTTTTTAGAAACCTCTCTACTAACAAGGCTATTCTGCTTGCCTTTTTGTCAATTATTTGAGTAGCGCTGTCATTGTCAATTAAAAAAACAGTTAATCCGCCGTCAAATTCAGAAATTTCCATGCCTTTCCAGACACTAAATGAGTCTAATAAGTGATCTTTACACAGGGCTTTAGTAAGCTGATATTTGTAGGCGCACTCTTCTAACATACGGCCTTGGTAGTCCTTATTATTTTCCATAATTGAAAGCCCCTGCCAGCATCCAGGGAAATGTTCCTTCATGCTGTTTGCCCAAACTATTTGCGGAGAATGAGGGGGATCAGTTTTTAGTCTTTCTTTCTTTGAGATAGCCGTTTCATCTGCGGTGGCATCATATAACCATTCTGATAGCTTTCTTTTCATTTTTGAGAATAGGTTCTCTGGTATATTTCTTGCAGCATCGCTTTCAATGAACCCAATTGTCATATGTATCAAAGCAAGGCGCGTACCGGATGACTCCTCTTTGTAAACAGAGTAGGCAGTTTTACAAAAAAACCATTCAGCAGGTCTTTCGGCCTTCAGCCATTTCTCTGTTTCAAGAGATATTGTGTCCATTTTACGATATAATCCTTTGTTCTCGTGCACAATGTCATTCACCCAAGATCTTATGTTAACGCCTTGGGAAAATATTCTTTCAACAGAAAAAAGAAAAAACAAAATGAGTACTTTTTTAATCATAGCATTAAGTAAATGATTTTAGGCATAAACACTTGTCTTGCCTTTTCAAGATTACACAAAGGTGCAGCCCCTTTTTCTTACCTCTTTTCTTTTTCTTTTTATTTGTTTATATATTTTTTTTACTTTTGCCAAATAAAAAAGATACCTAAAAGCGACCTAAATAATTAAAAGAATGGAATTGAAGCCTTCGCAGATTAAACTCTTGTGTTCTGCATTAATTAATGTCTATGAGGCCAAAACGAACAAAATCCTCGTAGTTAACACAACGCCAGCGCGTTACGAAGACTTAGCAGCAGAAATGGCTGGTAATGTTAAAGCAGAATGGCTAGCCAGATTATTCACAGTGCACCAGAAAAGTACTCAGGCGGTCAAAATTAACGAGCAAGCACTCAACTGCTGCTGTACGTACATTGGATTTGATAATATTAACAGTTTTATATCCGAAAAAGAAGGCTCAGAGTCATTTTACGGCCGTTATCGGGTCTTTTGGACGGAATCCATTACAACTGATATTGCGCCTAAACCCCTACATGGATTCGATGTAGAAATTACTTCAACACAGTCTAACCTCAAAGAAGGAGGGGAAGTGACCTATAAAGGTGGTGTGGCGATCAAGAAAAAGGATACGCTTTATGTTGAGTTAAATCAAGTGGATGACAATGAAAAGGTATATTTTTTACTAAGTATCGGTAGCATTGAAGGGACTGAACTAGACTATATTCCTGGCATTTTTGCAGCGGGAGACCGGGCTAATATTATCCCTTGTAGTGGTCCGGTTATGTTTGTCAGAGATTCAAAAGAGCCTAATCAGCAGTTTCTCCAGGAATATTTTAGCCTTTATTCCGGGAATAATCTAATTAAGTCGCGTTCCATTTCTGACGTGTTGGAGTTGAGCCGAAAAATAGAGGTAAATGATGTACTCGGTAACAAAAAGGCCGGGAAGCATACCTTGTTTAAAAATAAAACTTTTTATCTGTACAATTACCGGGAAAGTTCTGACAGTAATTCTTTTGCTAAAGGAGTATCAAGGGGAGTGCTGGTTTTTCAAAAAAATGCGCACACGGTTGAATTGCGGACCTTTATGGGTACGCTTTATACCGGGTCTTCGGAGTTTATTTTGGATAAATTTCTAATTCTCAGGCTGGAACCAACGGATACACGCGAGCGTGCACTGACCATTCATTTGAGAATTGGTGGCACCTTGTCCAAAAAAGACAAGTACCTCATTGGTACGTATTGCTCCTTTACCGGAAGAGGGGCACCTATTGCCGGTATTGTTGTTGCCGAGTTAACATCCGACAAAGAACTATCACCTGCCGAGATCATAAATGCCACTGAATTAGATGAGACTGTTAACCCTTACATCAAACTCTTCCTTAAAAATAAAATAAATAATGAGATTAACACACGGGCAAAGGGTATATTTAATGACTACGACTTTAAAGAGTTTTTTCAGCAGCAAAAAAACAAATCTGGTCGTAAAAGTTTGTATAACCATGTTTTTATTGCTTACCCAATGAGTAGTAATATCGCAGATTTTGCAAGCATAAACGACGTCGCTGAAGCCGTAAAAACCTACATAAAAAAAGAGTTAAAGGCGGGGGTGTTTTACGCCGGGGAAACCCTGAACAAGAAAAAAGGCTTTAATCAAAGTTATTTGGCTGCTAATATTGACTTTAATCACCTGAACGAGTCCGATTTATTTATTTTGATTCATCCCAGATCCGTTCCTTCCAGTACGCTGGTTGAAACCGGTTGGGCCATTGCACAGGGGAAAATGACGCTTATTTTTTATAAAGATCGCAATGATCTACCCTTTATTTTGCGAGACATAAAACACCTCTCCCACGTCCACTACTTCAAATTTTCCGAAATAGAACACTTATTCGACACCATTAAGGAGGCGCTTCTTTGGTTACAAAGTTAATCAACTCCCCCCTCCCAAACCTCCACCCCCAAATCCCACCAATCACCCTCCATTACCAACCGGATAACCTCATTTTCCAAGTCTTCGGCCTCCGCCGTGACGCTAAGGCTTCCGTTTTCCCATACTTCCTGCGTTTCCGGGGCAGTGGCATCGTAGGGGGCATCGAGATCGTGCGCCGCGCAGTAGTGTTCCCACAGCGTTGCGCGGGCTGCGTGGCCAACGGTTTCGTCTAACGATTCCAAACGGTGCATCCAGTGTTCCAACGGCGGGTAAGAACCACGCAGCAACGGACTGGGCAGCGTGAGATACACCTGCGCGGTTTTGGCCAGCGCGGGAATAAATACACGTGTGCTGAAATCTACCCATTCGGTACCTTCCATGCTACCAACAAATGTGCCTTCGGCGAGAATGTCTGCGGTTGTTTTCATGCGATAAAAGTAATAGTTTCCCTTTTATTTCCCCCACCCAAAATTTTTCCAAAAAAAATCCATCTTTTAAAAATCCAAACTTTCCTTACCTCCGTATATACTTGCAACACCACCAAAAATCAAATTACCCACAGTGACCCAATAAAAACACCCACGGAGCATCCACCGTAAAACGTGGCCCCGATATTCACTTTTACACTAAATTTTTTACACAATGAAACGCTTTATTTTACCCTGGCGCACCTGCGCCATGCTGGTACTGGCATTCCTATGCGCTGTCCGGCTCCCTGCGTCTTCACACCGCGAAGCACCGCTCATCGCCAATGACCCCTTGGCCGATAACACGGATGTATATGCCTTCCGAAGTCCCGATGACCCCAATTCCATTACCATTATCGCCTGTTATATCCCCGGCGAAGTACCCCACGGTGGGCCAAATTTTCACACTTTTGGCGAAAATATTCGCTACGAAATTCACGTGGATAACGATGCCGCTAAACCCGGCGACGAAATCACCTACCGCTTTACCTTTACCCGCACCAACCAGGACCCGTCCACGTTTTTCCGCGTTCGGTTGGGGGCCGAAAACCTGAAAACCCAATACAAATGCGAACGCAGCATAGATGGCGGCGTTACCTGGACCACCATTTACAACAACGGTCCGGTGCCACCGCCATTTATCGGCGCACGGTCTATTTCCGGCGGTGCGGGTCTCAATACCACCTACGATGCCCTCATTGCGCAAGCCATTGTAAATGCTTCCACGGGCGAAAAAATCTACTGCGGTCCCGCCGATGATCCGTTTTTTGTGGACTTGGGCGGTGTATTTGACCTCGGTAACCTGCCGCGCCAAAACGGTCCCGCCCGCGATGGTTTGGGGCAGTTGAACGTACACGCTATTTGCCTGCAAATCCCGATTCCAACCCTGCTTAAAACGGGTGTTGCCGCCACGCCGGTGAGTATTTTGGACCCCAATTTTGTGATCGGGGTATGGGCCAGCGCCAGCCGTCCTGCCACCCGCACTTTGGGTGCCAACAGCATCAACGACAGCGGAAACTGGGTGCAGGTAAGCCGTTTGGGTATGCCTTTGACCAACGAAGTGGTGATCCCGATTGGTTTTAAAGACTATTGGAACGCCCTCACGCCGTACCAGGAAATTACCGATACGCAATTGGATAATTTCTTCTACAACCCCGAATTGGCCCTGTACATGGACGATGATTTGTTCGGTGGCGCGGTGCCTTCGTTTTCGGCCCTGCGCATTCAGCGGAATTCTTTGGGCGCTTTCGATTTTGGTTACGGCCAGGATGGTTTGTTTGGCCTGAAAGGTAATCCGGCGCTGGCGGGCACGGCCCTCGACGATGCCGTTTTTGGTACTTTATTGTTGCCTGGACCGGGAAAAGCGCGTTCGGTGGACCTTTGGCCCATTTTCCACACGGGTGTACCTAATGTGCAGCCTTACCAGTTGGCTACTGGCAAAAACGGCAATCCATTGGCGGCGGGTAAACCATTTATCCACAACTTTTTGCCCAACGGCGGCGATATGTTGCGCCTCAATATGGCTACGCCGGTAACACCCCGCAACAGCCCCGAGTTTAGCAGCGAAGGTATTATCGCGGCAGCCGTGGCAGGGCTTACCCAGGCACCGTACAATACCAATACGAACATCGAAAATATCCCGAACATGGATGGTTTCCCGAATGGTCGCCGCCTCGAAGATGACGTTACCCGCATCGAATTGCAGGCTGTATCGGGAGTGGCCCTGGCTGCCATTGGCCTTTGGTACGACGATTACACCGCCGGTGGCTCGCCCGTGACTACCCAATTGGTCAATGTCCTCTCGTACAACACCGGAGTGAGCCAAAATGACCGTCCGTTCAAAAGCACATTCCCTTACCTCTCTACGCCTTGGAGCGGTACCGAAACCAATTAATTGTTTATTCCAAAAAAATAAGTACAATGAATAAGATACGCTTTACCCTGTTGCCGGTCCTGGTTGCGCTGTTGTTTGCGGCGCCCACGGCCTGGGCATCCAGCCACCGCGAAGCCCCGCTAATTGCCGATGACCCTTTGGCCGATAACGCCGATGTCTACGCTTTTCGCAGCCCCGATAACCCCAATACCATCACGTTGATTGCGACCTATGTACCGTTGCAATTGCCGCAGGGCGGTCCCAATTATTACAATTTTGGCGAAAATATCCGTTACGAAATTCACGTGGATAACGATGCCTCCAAACCCGGCGACGAAATTATCTACCGCGTGGTATTTTCGGTGGTGAATGAAGACCCCAGCACGTTTTTTAACATTCGTTTGGGCAAAATCAACCAAAAAATGACCTATACGCTGTACCGTTCGGACAACGGTGGCAACACGTTTTTGCCCATTTTGGTGAATATTCCGGTGCCGCCCACCAATATTGGCGAACGCAGCATTAACTCGCCCATTGGTTTAAATACAACTTACGATAAACTCGTAAAAAGAGCAACGGTGTACGCCGCTACCGGCGAACAAGTGTACGTGGGTCCTTCCGATGATCCGTTTTTTGTGGACCTCGGCGGGGTGTTTGATCTCGGCGATTTGCCCCGCATGGATGGCTCTTCCCGCGATGGTTTGGCTTGCAAAAACGTCAGCACCATTGCCATCAAAATTCCCATCAAGTCGCTGCTCAAACGCGGCGTTCGGGCAACGCCAACCAGTATTCTTGATCCTAATTTTGTGATCGGGGTGTGGGCCAGCGCCAGCCGCCAGCAAATTCGCACCCTCAACACTGATGGTACGGTGAATTACAGCGGTAACTGGGTGCAGGTGAGCCGCCTCGGCATGCCTTTGACCAACGAAGTGGTGATTCCGGTGGGTTACAAAGACTACTGGAATTCGCTCACGCCTTACGAGGAACTGAACGATACGCAGTTGGATAATTTCTTTTACAACCCCGAACTGGCGCTCTACATGGACGATGCCTTGTTTGGCGGCGCGGTACCGGCTATGGCCCCGCTGCGCATCCAACGAAATTCGCTGGGTAGTTTTGACTTTGGCAACGGCAACGACGGGCTTTTTGGCCTTAAAGGAGACCCGGCTTTGGACGGAACGGCTTTGGCCGAAAATGTATTTGGCGGTTTGTTGTTGCCCGGTGCGGGTAAACCTCGTTCGGTGGACCTTTGGCCCATTTTCCACACGGGAGTACCCAATGTGCAGCCGTACCAATTGGCAACGGGCAAAGGCGGCAATCCGTTGGCGGCGGGTAAACCATTTATCCACAACTTTTTGCCCAACGGCGGTGATATGTTGCGCCTCAATATGGCCACGCCGATAACGCCCCGCAACAGCCCTGATTTCAGCCCGCTGGGTCTGGTCAATGCGGCAGTGCGCGGCTTGACCCAAGCCCCTTATAACACCAACAGCAACCTGCAATTTATCCCGAACATGGACGGTTTCCCGAACGGTCGTCGCCTCGAAGATGACGTGACCCGGATCGAGTTGCAAGCCGTATCGGGTGTGGTATTGGCCGCCATTGGCCTGTGGTACGACGATTACAGCAGCGGAAGCCCCGTTACCCAGGATCTGCTCGATGTGCTCACGTACACCACCGGTGTCGAAGCCAACGATCTGCCTTTCCGCACCAAGTTCCCGTTTGTGGCCCTGCCGCACGCTGGTGATGGCAATTGCGGCGGTCCTTTGGCCAGTGCCAATCGCCCCGAATCCATGTCTGGAACGGGAATGACCGGCAGCGGCACCCTTGAGCGCAGTTCGGATCCGGCAACTGCCGTGGAAGCCGCCATCTACCCGAATCCGGTAGAAGACGCGACGACCCTCCGCTATAGCCTCACCGACGATACCCGCCTTGCCATTCGGGTGTACAACCAATCGGGCCGGTTAGTAACCGATTTGACCCAGGGTGAACAATCCGCCGGCACTTACGAGCAGGACATTAATGCCGCTGGTTGGCCATCGGGTTTGTATTATGTGAAAATAGAAAATGGCACTGCTACGCAAGTGATAAAGTTGTTTAAATTATAGATCGTTTTTTTTGTTTTAAACCCAAAAATAAATTGAAAATGCGTGTCTGCCCGGATGATTTTGCAAAAAAGAGTTCGGGCAGATTTTTACCAAATTTAAAAAAAACGAGTGTGTGACAAAATCAGGGATAGGCAGTTGCATTAAATCTGGTTTACCCGGAATATATTAACCCGCGACTTCAGTCGTGGGGTGTAAGCGTACGATGACTTGGTTTGTTAAACGGTTTTAACCGTTTCTAAGTGCGATTTTGCACTAAAAACCGATAAATCGGTTTGGCCAAATGGGATGGCTGCCCTTTGGCCCACGACTAAAGTCATGGGTTAATATTTATGCTACCCCGATTTTGTCACGCACTTAAAAAAACTTAGCCGCCGCTAATTTCACAAATTTTCGCCAATTTTTCATGTGCATAATTCGTGCAATTCATGACAAAATTATTTCGCTGCGATGCGGCACTATGCTTTTACCTACTTTTTTAAAAAATTGCAAAAGCGGCATTTTTTCAAAAAAAACATGCCTTTTTTCAAAAAAAAATCTAAAAAATATGCTACGTTTCATTTTTATACTTTGCTTCATTTCCTCATTGTTTGCCTGTAAAAACCAAATGAGCAACAATGCCACAACGGCGGCTTCGGCCCACGATATTCCACAATTGCTCGATCGCCCCGAAGCCCTCCGCAACGGCATCGAATGGGATAACGTACAAAATTATTACGGTACCCAAACCACGGCCTTGCGCCAAAATCCCAAAAACTACGACGCCCGTATCAAATTGGCCGAGTGTTTTATTCAGGAAGCCCGCGTTACTGGCGAGCATCCGCATTATTATCCGGCGGCGCTGGCCATGCTGGAAATGGTGATTCAGGACCTGAGCGCCAAAACCAACGCCAGCATCAACGAAAAAGACCTGTATTTTCAGGCGTTGAGCCACAAAGCCGGGGTGCAATTGAGTTTGCACGATTTTAAAGGCGCCAAGGTTACAGCCACCTCGGCCCTCGCCCTCAATCCCTACAATGCCAATATTTACGGCTGTTTGGTAGATGCTCACGTTGAATTGGGCGAGTACGAAGCCGCCGTGAAAATGTGCGATAAAATGGTCGAAATTCGCCCTGATTTGCGCTCTTATGCCCGGGTATCGTACCTGCGCGAAATTCACGGCGATGTGCAAGGTGCCATTCAGGCAATGAAAATGGCCGTTGGTGCGGGTTATCCCGGTTACGAACAAACCGAATGGGCACGCCTCCAGTTGGGACATTTATACGAAAAATACGACGACCAAAAAATGGCCGCGCTCCAATACGAAACCTGTTTGCAGGCCCGCGAAAATTACCCCTTTGCGTTGGCCGCCAAGGCCAGTCTGGCCGAAGCCCAGGGCAAACCACAAGAAGCCATTGAATGGTTACAAAAAGCCATTGCCATTATTCCCGAAGTGGGTTTTTACACGGATTTGGCCAAAATGATGAAAAAAATGGGGAACCAGGCCGCTGTAGACACCTTGATTCCCCAAATTGAAGAAATGTACGCCGAAGACAAAGCCGCCGGTCACCGCGTGGCTTTGGAAGAAGCCGCTTTTCACCTCGACCTGACGGGCAAAGTGGATTTGGCCGCTTCGCTAATTAACGAAGAACTGGCCATTCGCCCCGACAATATTGACGTGAATAAAATGGCGGCTGCCATTGCTCGCCGTCAAAATCGTCCGCAAGATGCCGCCGCGTATCTGAAAAAAGCGACCCGCACGGGCGCAAAAGACCCGGAAATTGCGGAAATGATGTTGTAGTGTATTACAGTGATGAAAATATGTGTCAGGCCGTTTCTTCCCGGATGTGGGGAGGAGCGGCTTTTTTTATAACCTAACGCCACGCACTCACAATACCGCACATCACGCAAAGCGTTATCAACCAGTAGCCGGTATTGACCAATACCCAACTAAAGGGCTTTTTTTCAAAAATAGACAAAGTACCCAGCACCGGAAACACAAAAAACAGGCCGTACGAAATGCCGTGCACCACGCCGTGCCGGAACGTTTTCCAGTCTTTGGGGTTGCCGTCGAAATCAATGTTCGTTTGGTGCGGATCGAGGAACTGTACGCAGC
>Ga0075154_10002499_pt1 | contig 12017 bp, 9 predicted proteins | sample JI71714BDNA_FD_70965 | JGI IMG/M metagenome (GOLD analysis project Ga0075154, IMG submission 70965) | Wastewater effluent complex algal communities from Wisconsin, to seasonally profile nutrient transformation and Carbon sequestration -... | ecosystem: Engineered > WWTP > Effluent > Algae... | reverse complement strand
CAGTACGCCCCATCTAGATTGAATAGAGTGGAGGTAGGCCCACAGGTGATGGATTGGGCTTGGAGATCTATCAATATTGGAAATAATCTAAGAGTTTGGAAATATTTCATTTGTATGTATTAAGAATTAAAATAATAAAAAATAAATAAAGTATAATGCAATGTAAAAAAACACACTATTTAAATTCTTTGAATTCAACAAAATCGGTTCTAAACTTCTTCATTAAAAGCATCATTCTTTCAGTTACAAAAAATTCAAACTTAGGTTCAAGTTCGAAATAAATATCATCCTTTGGCGTTCCAATGACATCTACAAAATAATAATTTTGAGTTGGTATTTCTTCATTCGGAGTATTATAATAAAACTGTGGATTCATTTTATACGTAATTAATCTTGGATTATCAATTCCAGTAAAACCTAAATCAATAATTTTATTATATAAAGAATCGAGTAAAAAAAAACTGCGGCCATTTTGAAAGATATCATCAGGATGTCTGTCAAATAAGTAGTCAACATGATAGATTTTTGAAGGATAAAATCTATCATCAAAAATAGAATTATCACCGTATTCTCCTGGAACATCTGGATTAAATATATACTTTTTGCTCATTAAATTTTAATTTAAAGATTTATTAATTATCTTATAGGTGGAAGGAATAAATGACCATATAAATCATCGATTTCTGTTGCTCATCTAAAATCATTTTTTTTGTTACTTTTGTATCCCTTGCTACTACTACAGCCATTAATAACTAAAAACATAAGCTTATAAAATCGATATAATAATATTATTTTTTGTATTTAATAAACAAAGATATAAAACATATCCCATTCTAAGCTGTAAATATTTTGACCCTGTTTTAATAATATATATTATGACAAAGCAAAATCCTAAACTATATAAAACTATGGCCAAAAACAGGTTGGATAAGGATAATTTAAACTTTTGACCACACAACCTTGTTAATAAACCAAAATCAGAAAAACATGGAAGCAGTAAAGTCTCCGGTAATGCTTTACACAGAGCAAACTCCCAATCCCGAAACACTCAAATTTGTAACCAATAAAATGTTGTACAGAGGCACTGCTGACTTTAAGGAAGCGACTTTTGCTGATGAATGGTCTGAATTAGCATCTTCCCTGTACAAGTTTCCTTATGTAAAGGGTGTTTATATTTGCAATAATTTTGTGACCATTACCAAGGAGTTTAACTACGCTTGGGAAGATGTCATGTTGCCGCTTAAAGAATATATCAAAGCTTGGGTTGCAGAAGATAAATCCATCATCAATGAAGGATATGAAGAAGCCATGGCGCAAAAAGATAAGGAAGACAATCAACATATCTATGAAGGCGAAGATGGCGAACTCAATAAAAAGATCAGAGAACTCATCGATACTTATGTAAAACCTGCTGTAGAAATGGACGGAGGCAACATCGAGTTTAAGTCTTTTCAGGATGGGGTGGTTACTGTAATCCTACAAGGATCTTGCAGTGGATGTCCATCATCTACCGTCACACTAAAATCAGGCATAGAAGGCATGCTCAAGCGTATGGTACCCGAAGTACGTGAGGTCGTTTCTGAAATGGGATAGTAACATGACCATCACTCCAGAATTTCAGGAAAAAGCTAAATACATAGTAAACCAAGCAGCGGCATTTATCAAAGAAAATTTGTCTGTAGTCACAGCTAATGATGTCATAGAAAAGGGAACCAATTCCTTGGTTTCTTACGTGGATCAGCAAGCTGAAAAAATATTAGTAGCAGGTTTGCAAAAACTGTTGCCGGGATCAGGATTCATTACCGAAGAGGAAATGATCGAACAGACAAAAGCTGAATGGACTTGGATCATAGATCCATTGGATGGTACTACCAATTTCCTACACGCAGTTCCTTTCTTTTCTGTAAGTGTAGCCTTATTTGACGGGCAAAACATCATTTTGGGTATCGTACAGCAAGTGATGAGTGGAGAAGTCTTCACCGCTGTCAAAAATCAAGGAGCCTATCTAAATGGAAATAAGATTTGCGTTACGGATAGAAAAGATTTTTCTGATGTGCTCATAGGCACAGGATTCCCTTACAAAACAGAGCACACATGCGATGGGCATTTTGCGGCGCTAAAAGATATACTTACCCATACTCGTGGCATCCGGCGGATAGGATCAGCAGCTTTGGATCTTTGCTATGTGGCATGTGGCAGATATGGAGCATTTTATGAGCATCATTTAAATCCTTACGATATAGCTGCAGGTGCTCTCATAGTCATGGAATCTGGCGGCGTTGTATCAGATTACAATGGACAAGACCATTGGCTATTCGAAGGAGAAATATTAGCATCTGCACCGCAGTTCAGAGATCGGATGCTACAGGTGACTGCTCATTTTTGATACTTTATTAGCGTGGTAGTAAAAGACATGGCCAAACAACATCAAAACGGTAAACTTGCTGAGGATATCGCTACGCAATTTCTCACTGACTTGGGATATACCGTTTTGGAGCGCAACTGGCGTTTTAGCAAAGCGGAGATAGACATCATTGCCAAAGACAAAAATGTACTTGTTTTTGTGGAAGTCAAATCCAAGACTTACTCCTATTATGGCGCTCCCGAAGAATCCATTTCCAGCAGCAAGGAAAGACTGATCATAGATGCCGCAGGAGTTTATATGGAGCAAATCGGTCATGATTGGGAAATCAGATTTGATATCATTTCCATACTCTTTGACAAACAAATGAAACCTACTCTCTCACACTTTAAGGATGCTTTTTATCCAGGAATTTGAGTTTTATTTTTTTTCTAGGGTCCAAACATCGTTGTCATACCTGAAATCAGGATGGTTTGGTGTACCGCCATATTTACCTCCTGTCATATAAATTTTGTTTTGGTGGACAGATGCAGCTATACCGCCCCGGGGCAACCAAGGTGCTGTCTGCGTAAACCATTCTTTTCCGTCAGAACTGTATAATACCTGGCTTGAAAATTGCCCATTTCGGTTACAGCCTAGCAACCATATTTTATCATCAAATACTAGTGCGGTATAACCAAATATCTGCTCACCTTGGACGATCTCCGATGATACTTGCTGCCATTCCAGTCCATCAGTTGAACTCCAAACATCGTTGTCCAGAAGGAATAGTTTATTTTTTAAAGTAACAATTTGACTACCACTCCGTTGGCCAAAGGGTAAATTTTCTTTATGTTTTGTCCAAGTAATGGCGTCATGAGAGCTCCATATATCTGAAAACTTCGTATTTTCATCTTCTCCACCAATAATCCAAATCTTGTCATTAAAGACAAATGGATGGTAGAAAAATCGAACCGGCAAGTTGCTCCTTTTCGAAATGGTTTTCCAGATTTTAAAGTCGGTAGTTTTGTAAATTTCAGGCCTAAATTCGTGACTTTCAATGTTACCTTTGAAATGACCAAGACCGTAAATCGCTCCTTTAAACTGGACATAGTCCAAAAATGCCAGATTATGAATAGGATTGGGTAGGGCTGATTTAGTCCAATTATTTCCATCTGTTGAAAACCAATTTCCATCCGGATGAAACGTCCAAATAGTATCATTCAAGCTGAACATCTGAAAATTATAGTTTTTTCTCCATGCTGCACTATCCAATAGTTTTGTCCAAATAAAGGAAGTGTCTGAGCTGACTTCTTCATTTTTGGCAGCAGCAGTTCCATCTTTATTGGTTACATGATGACACGAAAAAAGTATAATAAATGCTAAAAGTAACACAGATTTCATGGCTAATCATTTAAAATAAGAAATACCAAATTTATAAAAGAAAATGAATTGGAAAAATTATTTTACTCTCATTTTAAATCCAAACGGAGCTATAGACTTTCTCTTTGAATGTTTTACTTTCTAATACGCTCCATTTTGAACTTCTACCTAAATCAAGATGATTTAAAATGTCGATCAGAACCTTGTAGATTAATAAGTATGAGCCATTATTACAGATGTTCTTTAAAAAAAGTAACAAGTTTACTAATAACATCATCTGATTGCGCATTATCAAAACTATGGAATGCCAGATATTCATGATATTGGTTTTTGACACCTATTTTGTTTAGTTTTCCATGCAACCATTGACTTTGATAGACTGGAACGATAGGATCCAAATTGCCATGAAAAATAATGGTAGGTTGGGTACTATTTTGTACATTCCAATAAGGGCTCACAGCCTTGTAAGCCGTAGTATCCCACGATTGACCTACGTATTCTGTCAAAATATCCCCAGTATATGCTCCAAGCCATACATTTGTACTATTATACCATGCCCAATCACTAATAATACTGGGGCCAAAAATATTGCCTATACACTTAATTTCAGGATTGTACTTATAAGCATAAATCATAGCCAATTGACCTCCGGCACTAGCACCCACTACTCCAATTTTTGCCGATATTTGATATTCCGATTTTTTGCCTGTAATATGTTTTACTACTGTACTGATATCATCTATGATTTCATTGTGGTGAATATTATTGACATTACTAGCGAGGCGGTAATTCATATTTACAATGGCTACATTTTGCCATTTTGCTCTGATCAGGTTCAGATAATAATTAAAATCTTCTTTTTGACCACCTTTCCAAGCGCCACCATGTATCATGAGAATCACAGGTGTGTTGCTATCTCTGTTTTTGGGCAAATAAATATCATAGACTTGCCGGGAATGCGAGCCATAGCTAACATTTATAATCGTTTTCTCTGGCAAATTACTGGTTCCGTTATTATTGTTTGGATTCGCTGGCTCCTTGACACAAGAGTGAAAAAACAGAAGTAATAATAATGTCAGATAGATAAACCCAATTTTTAATCTTTTATTCATGCTGAAAGGATTTTTGCGATTTTTGGTTTGTTATTTAAACTACAAATTCAACTACCCATAAACTATACACTATAATCGTTGCTATTTACTTAATATTGTGCCTATTAAGAATAAATCATTGCTGGTTAATAACAAAACCCAAAATATCTTCATCAGACAATGAGCAAATACAAGACCATAGAACTATATTTTTTATTTAGACATTGGCGTCAACTTGTATCCTTCCTTCATAAGCAATTTGAGGACTCCTGATTGACCACCTAAATGACCAGCTCCTACCGCAAAAAGAGTAGGTTGTTTTTTAGCCATTTCTATCATCAAAGGAATCCAATTTTTATTCCTTTCTGTAAGCAGCTTATCTTCAAAACCTGACACATCGCTACCTTCTTCTGAGATCATGGATACCATTGCATTGATGTCCTGAGATTTGTACATTTTTGTCATTTTTTCGAATTCGTCATCTTCATCACCTTTACTTCCTTTTTCTATAGATTCCAATAGCATTTTGGCTTGAGCATCATAAGGGATAGCATCAAAAAGGCTGATTTGAAATTCAATAGTTTCTAGTCCACCAGTGGCTTTGCCAGCATTTTCAGCAAGCTCCAGCAGTTCCATTTCATAAGACTTCATTTTGCCGCTTTGGAGATCGCCTGGATTCATATCTCCTGAAGCAAAAATGGACAAAAACATAGGTTTCATGCGCTCAAACATAAATAATGGAAGGCCTTTTTCCTGAAAAAAATCTCCTACTTTTTTGTACTCAGCATCGGTAAGTAGATCCTTAAGTGTTTTGTCATCATTCATATATAACTTATTCATCATCCCCATGAGTTTGGACATATCTGACATCTCTTTCATATCCAGTTCGAAGACTACTTTATTGACTTCGTCCAAGGCAGACATGGTACCTTTGGGCAAAAAATAATCATCTGCATCGATCAAATGAATAGTCCCAAAAACATAAGAAGGTTTATTAAGTCCGGGACCAGTTACTTTCCAGAGTAGTGCTTTGTCCAAGCCAGCTTTGTCATTACTTGCATTTTTAGAAGTTTTGCAGGATACTAGCTGAAAACTGATCAATATAATACTAAAGAAGTATGTGATAGGTAATCTAAATTTTGTCATTAATGATTGGTTATTTTTAATATGAAAAAACGAAGGCTTGAATAAAAAGTTGCAATTGCAGATGTTTTTATGCATTTGCCCTTTGTCTCATAGCCTCATATAATAATATACCTCCTGCCACAGAAACATTTAAAGAATCAAAGTCAGAATGAGCGGGAATTTTCACTACCTGATCTACTATTTCCAATACTTTATAATGCAAACCCTTGTCTTCAGATCCAAGGATGATGGCCACTGGTTCTGAAAATTCACAGGCAGTAGGCTCGATGGCATCTTTGAGGCTGGATGCTATAACGACGATACCCATAGCTTGTAATTCACTCACTAAATGAAGTAAACTATTGACTCTGCACACTGGTATTTTTAGAATGGCTCCCGCAGATGTTTTCACGGTATCTTCACTGATTCGACCAGAAAAACTACCACTTATAATCAGCGTATGTGCTCCAAAAAAGTGAGCGGACCGGGCCACAGCCCCAATATTTCTAACATCAGTGACGCCATCCATCACGACTATTAGTGGTTTTTGGCCCTGAGATATCACATCGGCGATGATTTCTCTGTAGTCAGCATACTTTATTGGCGAAATGGTGGCCACTACGCCCTGATGTACCGCTTTAAATCTAGTAAGTTCGTTGAGTTTTATCTCCGGGACTTTGGCCAAAGGTACATTGTTGTCCCTGCAAATATTTCGTATCTGAACTTCAAACTCACCTTTTAGCGTGCTCAATACAAACACCTTTTCTATATCCATACCTGAACTAAAAGCCTCGAGTATAGTATTGCGGCCATATATAACGTCTGTCATCAATAATAATGTTTTATTTTCTCGAAGATGCAAAGGTGCACTTTTATATCAATATTAAAAAATGTCGTGTATGATACTTTTTTACAAAAAATAGAGATTATAAATAATTGTTTTAATACCTTTATGATTTAAATCACCTATTTATTAACAATAACTAAACCATCATTTATGAAACAGCAATTTATTTTGTTTTTTCTTCTTTTGAGTGGCATCATTCATGCTCAACAAAATGCCAGTTTGAAAACTGCAATACAACATCTCCAGCAAAAGTCAGCATCTTGGCAATTAAAGAAATCAGATGTCGAAGATATGCTTATAAGTTCGGAAGTAACCACTGAAAAAGGTATTACCTACCTTTATTTAAATCAGGCTTTCCAGAATATTCCTATCAGAAATGCTATGGCTACCATCATCATCAAAGATGGTCAAGTAGTTTCTGATCAAAACAATTTGATTTCAGATGTGGCTTCAAAAATAAACGCTTCATCAAAAAAGTTAAATGCTGATCAAGCCATCCTCGACGCTGCTAGATACTTGGGCGTAGAAGTTAAGGGCAAACCCGTGATGAACAACAGAACCAACGAAGGAAAACTGATCTATTCATTTCCTGATCTTGCAAAATCTCCGATATCCGCAGAACTAAAATATGAACTGTCAGAAGATAAATTGATTTTGGTTTGGAACCTAAGCATCGATATGAAAAACAGTGCTGACTATTGGGATATCAATATGGACGCCAATACAGGAACTTATATTTCAAAACACAATTTCACAGTTTATTGTCAGCATCATCATGATCAATACGCCAGACATGATCAATGTGCGATCAGAACCTTCAGAAAAATAAGCGATAATACACAATCCGTAAATGCAATTCTCAATGGCAGTACAGCTGCAAAGTATAATGTTTTCGCATTGCCAGCAGAAAGTCCTATCCATGGTGGTAGAAAGATAGTCACAGACGACCAATACCCTGATATGTCGCCCTTCGGATGGCATGATACGGATGGAAAAGCAGGGGCAGAGTTTACCATTACTAGAGGAAACAATGTATATGCTTATCAAGACAAAAACGACGACGATGCAGCTGATGGCACTCCTACAGATGGAGGCGCTAGCTTGAATTTTGATTTTCCTATGGATTTTGCTAAAGACCCAAGAGAAAGCGCAGATGCAGCAGTCACTAATTTGTTTTATTTGGTCAATATGATGCATGATGTGAGCGCCAAGGTGGGTTTTACTGAAGAGTTTGGAAACTTCCAGGAAACCAATTACTCAGGTAAAGCTGATGGACGGGATTATGTCTTGGCTCAGGCTTTTGATGGAATCACATTGCACGAAGCAGGACAAACAGATCCTCCAAAGATTAATAATGCAAATTTTTCTACCCCTACTGATGGGTTTAATGGTAGAATGCAGATGTTTTTCTGGAATAATAGTGGAGGAGCTATTTCTATAGATGCTCCTGAAAATATCAAAGGCTTTGTGGATTATGGAATAGCACAGTTTGGTAAATTAATACCTTTAGATACAGAAGCACCAGTGACTGGAAAGGTAGTGTTAGTTAATGATGGTACTAATAATGCTTTTTTAGGCTGTAATCCATTAAAAAATGGAGCTGAGGTTTCCGGAAATATTGCTATGATCGAAAGAGGATCTTGTGAGTTTGGACGTAAAGCATGGAGAGCACAGCAAGCGGGTGCTATAGCTGCTATCATCTGTAATATCCCTGGAGCAGACGGTCCTGGTTCTGATGGAGAGTCTGCACCTGGTATGTTGGGCGGAGCGGACGGATCTAAAGTGACGATACCAGCTATCATGCTTAAGAGATCAGATTGCGAAAAAATTAGAATTGCCATTGCTAATGGTGCTGTGGTTAATATGACGTTTCAGGAAAGAGGTAGCAAGGTTAGGTATTTGGACGGATCATTGGATAATGGTATCATAGCGCATGAATTTGGTCATGGTATCAGCACAAGACTTACTGGTGGAAGACTTAATTCTTCTTGCTTGAATAACAATGAACAAATGGGCGAAGGATGGAGTGATTACTTCTCTCTAGTGATGACTCACGAACCTGGTGATAAAGGTTCTGATGCCAGAGGTATTGGTACATTCGCAGCAGCAGAAACAGCGACAGGTAGAGGTATCAGGAGATTTCCTTACTCTACAGATATGAATGTCAATCCTCAAACTTACAAAGATATCAAAGGTACTACAGCACCACACCCACTGGGCGAAGTCTGGAATGCAATTTTGTGGGATATGTATTGGAATTTTATAGATAAATATGGATATAAACCTGACTGGAACGATCAGACTTCAGGAAACTATAAAGCTGTTTTCTTGGTGATGGAAGGTATGAAAATTCAAAGTTGTAATCCTGACTTTATCAAAGGAAGAAATGCGATTTTAAAAGCAGATTCTATACATTTTGCTGGAGCCAACAATAAGTTGCTATGGGAGACATTTGCTCGTAGAGGAGTAGGATATTTTGCTAAAGCAGGTGCTGATAGAAATGGTGGAACAGAAGATTTTGAAATTTTACCAACATTGATAGAGAAATTAAAGATAACTAAAGAAGCAACTTCTTCTGTGGACCCAGGAAAAGAAGTGACAGTGACGATCAATGCTATCAATCATATTCCTTCAAGACAATCCAAAGTAATCATTACGGATGAGCTGCCCGATGGAATGACGTATGTTCCTGGTTCGGGTAGCATGCAGCCTACAGTTTCTGGCAACTTACTGACCTTTGATCTAGGTGATATGGATTATAAAAAAGAAGTTAAAATCACATATAAAACACAAGCTTCGCTTACCAATAAATCCATGCAATTAGCCTACGAAAACTTTGATGAAGAAGCGGATTGGGAAACAACTCAGGAAGAAGGAAGTGAGTTTTGGGCTACTTCATTTGATATCTTTAGAAGTGCGGAGCAATCTTACGCTATTTTCAATAGTGCTACAGATGGAGATGCATCATTGATTTCTGATCCGATTACAGTTGCAGGCAACTTTCCTGCTTTGAGATTTTGGCATAGATACAATACAGAATCGGGAAATGATGGCGGCTTTATAGAAGTATCTGTCGATGGTGGTGAATTTGTAAGAATTGATAGGAGTAAATTTTTTAGAAACGGTTATTCAGCACCACTTGCCTATGGTACTTTAGCTCAGCCAAATATTTATGCTTTTTCTGGAAATACTGGTGGCGATTGGACCAATACTTTAGAAGGCCCTTGGGTTGATTCTTACATAGATTTGTCAGAATATAAAGGTAAGACTTTGAGATTTAAATTTAGATTTGCAACCAATGATACGGTCAAACCTACATCTCCATTTGCAGGGTGGTATATAGATGATTTTGAATTATTAGATATTTATAAATACACGGCTCAGGCTTGTATAGCATCAGAAAACGGAGCAGGTGAAAAGGCTTGTACGCAGGCTATCGAAACCATCGTAAACAGTGATGGCTTGGTCAGTACTAATGATGCTTTTGAAAATCAATTCTTTACCATGGATATCACTCCTAATCCAGCTGCAGACTACGCAGTGGTAAGTGTTAGCGCTCCTGTAGAAGGGCCAGCAACATTATCTATTGTCAATGTAGATGGTAAAGTGATTTCACAAAGTCCCATCAATATATCTACAGTACCTTCTCAAAAAACAATATATACGGCAGGCATGGCAGGTGGACTTTATTTTGTTAAAGTACAAAATGGCAATCACGTAGGTATCAAAAAACTAGTGATAAGATAAGATTTTATTTTTCCGGGCCATATAAAAAAAGCAAGTTCAGCCATTGGACTTGCTTTTTTTGTTTAAATAGAAACTATATAAATGTATTGAACTAAAATATGCCTGATCTTATCATGATAAAGTCTCAAGTATATGTTATTGATTATAATCACAAAGTAGAATAATTCTTCTGATGATTTTGTATAATCATTTAATTAACAATATATTAGATTTTAAAATATTCATTTTATAACCCAAAATTACCCCTTTTATAACTCGTTTTTGAAGGTTGTTTGTTTTACTTTTGCTCTATTAATAACCCAAATTTCGATTAATGAGAAGAATGCTTTTCTTACCTTCTGTGTTCGTATTGCAATTATTTTGCATGTACAACATTGGCTTTGCTTCAAATCACACACTCAGCAAAACCAAAAGCAATGATGCAATTTTGATAGCCAATTTGTCTGGTGTGGTTTGGTTTGATCAAAACATAAATGGCATGGTCGAAGAATTCGAATTCCCGATGCCTAATGTGCCCGTATTGCTTTTTACCTGCAATGGTCAATTTGTCAATGCTACGGTTTCTCAAAATAATGGAACTTATACCTTCAATAATATTCCAAATGGAAGCTACAAGGTCTATGTCTCTCTAGTAAATCTAGGAAATTTTTTTTCATTTACGATACAAAATGAAAGCACTGATAATAATGTAAATGAAACTGGCTACTCTGAATGTATCATCGCTACTGATGATAATTTTGAATTGAATGCTGGAATTTCCATCTTCCCCATCATTGGTGATAGAGTTTGGGAAGACCTTGATGGTGATGGTATTCAGGATTTCGGAGAGCCTGGCATACAAGGCGTGGTAGTAGAAGCTTTTAATGACGAGCTCTTAGTGGCTGATGCTGTGACAAATAGTGAGGGCAATTATTTTTTTAACACTCTACTACCGGGCAACTATGTCTTTAGATTTTTAGCTCCTGAGGCGTATATACCCACAAAACATATCCCTCTGCATCCTGCAAATAGCAAAATCACCCAAAATAATGGACCATTTACCACTGACGGTTTTGAAATCCAACCCAGTGCTGATGGTTCATTGGATGCAGGATTTTATCGATGTGCAAAGATATGTGGTATCTTGTATAATGATATTAATGAGAGTGACTCACTTAATTTGAACGAGAACGGAATCAATGGTGTCAGAATAAATCTTTGGCAAATAGTAAATGGTGATACCTTGTTTTATGGTTTGACTCATACAGCACTTAGGCCTGGTGCACCAAGTGATGATGGATATTATGAGTTTTGTGTACCACCTGGAACCTATTTTGTTGAAATAGATCGTGCAGATTTACCAGATTATTTACCAGGCGCACCTTTAGCAACAAACAATCCTGAAACTTTCAATCACTTCTTTGAATACGGTGATTTGTTGTCTTCCTATAGTATTGATTTAGTAAGTAATGATAGCTATTGCAATATCAATCAAGGTTTTTAC
>Ga0075154_10002496_pt1 | contig 12021 bp, 30 predicted proteins | sample JI71714BDNA_FD_70965 | JGI IMG/M metagenome (GOLD analysis project Ga0075154, IMG submission 70965) | Wastewater effluent complex algal communities from Wisconsin, to seasonally profile nutrient transformation and Carbon sequestration -... | ecosystem: Engineered > WWTP > Effluent > Algae... | reverse complement strand
ACTCTCAGCTAACTGTCATTCATTCAAGATGTCTCACCTCCTTTCATTCGGCGAACAGCTACTCACCATCATAGATTAAATAATTAGGTTTCTTAGGGAGCAGTCTTAAACGTAAGATTGCTCCCTTTTTTATCCTATCTTAATCTTTTGCTTACTTAAATCTTGAAACATTGAAACACATTCAGTATGAAATGTCTTTTGTTTCCTTGCAATAAATGGATTAAGCATAATATGAATAACTTCTCTTCCGTCTTTGTAGCCGGATATATAGTAAATAACAGATTTTTGGTACAGCTTCTTCATAAACAAAGCAAACTTATTGCGGGTATAATCAAATTCCTCCATAAGCGTTTCCTTACTGTGAGGTATCTTATTATCAAGATCCTTGTACACAATATTAAAACAACCATGAACCATGCCTTGCAACTCTCCAATACGAGCCATTTCGGTCCTATTGAAGTAAGTACGTATGTAATCCATTGCCTTCTTATCTACAATCATATACTCTTCAGATGAAACAATCTGAAGCTGATTGCTTTGAGCATTAATAGAACTAATGCCAGGCACCTCACTATCTAAAGTTTCGCCTGTTTCAATGTTTACGTACTTGCTAAAGTCAATTTTCTTCTTAGTATAAGCATTCTTAATCATAAGTCGCACCTTTTTGTTTGCAAATATAGGCAATATCTTTAATATTTGCACCTTTTTGTTTGCAATATTTTTTTACATATAGCTATTAATCAGTAACTTATTAAAATAGCCTTATATTAGTATTACGGAACTTTAAATCCAAGCCTTTTCTTTTCGAGAAACAAGTCGGTTAAAACCTCTTGTTTTCGGGCGCTTAAGCATTTATAATAAAACAGAATAAAACAGAATAAAAGATATGTATTTTACAAAAAAACAAAATCGAGGCAACTTTCTACAGTAGCCCAAGACCCCTTCCGCAATATAAAGTTCTGTTTATATATAAACTTGTAGCTACGCAGCTACAAAAAAGTACAGACTTGTGCTAAAGTCCGCACCGTTTGATAAGGGGCTTATAACTATCTAATTATCAGAGTCTAAAATAGAGTGTTTCTTTACCATCGAAAAGTTGGACTGGTCTAACTTATTATTTATATAAGACTAAAACACGAAACAAATTAAGCATAAAACTATGTATATCAGGCACTTAAAAATAGTAAGGGAATTATGTGGGAGTTTTGCGGGGTTGGATTACCATAGGATAAGTGGAGGGTTTGCGGTGACGAGCGATTTTAAGCCGTTTTTAGGCATCAAATGGAGGTGGTTGGATACAGAGGTTAAGAAAACGTTAGTTTTAATCGTTGGCGGGCACGATGGAGTGATTAAAGATAGCTTTATGATTACAGATATGCTTCATGATTTGTATATTGACGAGGTAATGGTAAGGAGTGATTATTTTCTGAGGATAGATGTTAGGTGGCACAAGGGTGTGGTTAATTGATTAACAGATAAAGAATAGATATTATGTTAGGAGAGTTTTTAATGAGTTTAGATGCGATAGCATTGGCTACTGTATGGAATATGTATTGTGAGTTAGATCAGAGGCCGGATAATTGGATTGAGGTGGAGGGATTAGAGCCTGCCTCTAAGTTGGGCTTTGATGAAGGGGATTTTGATGATCTGGAAAGACATATTAGGCGTGAGTTGTGGCAGTATAGGAATAGGTTGCCGGAGGTGTGTGATATGTACCATGTTTATTATTTAACGCATTAAGATTAAGTTATGAGTGAGAATAAGGAGTTGCTTACTGTTGAGTTTAGGTACGATGATGTTAATGTGAATAAGTCTGAAATTGATTATAAGAATAGGACTGTAACCATTGGTATTTATGACAGCTTGGATGAGGCAATAACGGAAGGCAATAAGGCATTAGATAAGCTATATGCCTTTATCAAATTTGATTCATCTGATAGGTTCGTAAAGAATCATTTGTGGGGCACGCCAAGGAGATTGGTTTGTTCGCATCGGTATGGTGTGTTTGTTAAGATAACGCAACTTAAGTTTGAGGATATTGAACTTTTTGCTGCTGAGGTGCGGAATTCAAGTAGAAGGGTTTATGAATTCCATAAACTAAATAATAAAGATTAAGATGCGCGGAATAAAAGAGTTATTGCAGCTTGTGTTGGATAGGGTTAATGAGCTTGACACAAAAGAAATGGGTATCTGCTTCTTTAAGCCAGGCGATTGGGATATACGTCGTAGGTACTTGAGTTATTTAATTTCTAAACTATAAAGTCATGAATGTAAGAAAATATAACGATCAGACAAAGTGTTATAAGATAAACATCTACTTGGATGGTGTATATGTGACCTCAACTGATTGGTCAAAGACTTGCCGAATAGCAAAACAGCGATATGCTGACATTAATCACAATGGAGTTGTTCCCGATGGACTAACAGCATTTTTTGATAGATCATAATTAAACAAACATAACTAATGAAACAGTTACCAAAAGAGATCCATGTAGAGTCTTTAGGTTTAAAGCATGGAGCAGAGATTATTGCCACGTTTAAAAAGCTGGGTGTTGATACAAGTACCTATGACGGTAGTAATTGGATGGGCCAATATAGGTTCTACGGTATTAATCATGACGGTGTGTTCCGTAACAGAGAGAAGAATTTTGCCGGCAACATCGTTACACTCGAAGAGTTGAAGTCTTACTTGGAAGATGAAATTCCAGAACTTCCGGATGGTGTGCTTATGTATGTAAGTGATCAGCCTATTGTTGATCTTAACAACAAGATGAATGTACGCAAAAGACTTGTTTTCGGCAAGAGAGGTGATAGGTTTTTAGCTTGGAGCGACACCTATAATAAAGAAAATATAAGCGGACATACTATATTATGGAAATATACCTTACCCATTCCCGGACCTATTGAGGATAAAGCGGTAAGCATGACTGTTGCCGAAATTGAGAAGGCTCTTGGTATTACTAAATTAAATGTTGTAAAATAATTCGTAATGGAAGTAAAGGAAGTAACAGTGTTCTCTTTTGATGAACTATCGGAGGAAGCAAAAGAATATGCCATTGGTAAAGAACGTGAGGGTGCTGACTATTCTCATTTATGGGATGAAATGCGTTCGACTGTTGAGGCATTTTGTAATCTGTTCAATGTCAAAACTGGTAATAGGTCATGGCTTGAATACGAAAAGAACTTTGATGATAGTATTGCCGAAATGACCGGTGTTCGATTGATGAAATGGATATTGAATAACCACGTTCTTTGGAAACGCAAAACACTAAAATTTATTAATGGCAAACATATTGTTCATCCGTATGTCAACGCACATCGAAAAGATTATAAAGGCGAACCATATTCAATAGCGAGATCCAGGATTAAAAAGGATAACAGCTACATCTTAACCGGAATGTGTTATGACTATACAGTAATGAAACCTATTTATGACTTCATTGCTCGCCCGGATAATTCAGATTGGTACGACCTATTGGATTCCTGCTTTCATGAGGCAAGGGAAGCCATTGAAGAGGAGATTGAATATCGAGAAAGCGATGAGGCTATTATCGAAGACCTTAACGATAAAGACGCAAAATACACTGCTGATGGCAGAGAGTTTTGGTATTAGTATTTCAAAGAACTTTACGCATAAAGATACAAAATTATATTGATATAACCTAATTACAATGAGCAAAAGAACGATAAAAGCAACGCCAAATATTCATAAAAGAACCTTTACAATAAGGATTGATTATGAGAACGAATCGAGGCAGACAAAGTACAGGACAATACGAATGAATAGGGAAGAATTTGCAAGTTGCCTGAATAATACCCACTCAGACTGGGTGCAATTTTTGAAGTCTGATGATTATTATGTAATATCTTAAATAAGCAGTGATATGAATACAATCGTAAAGAATTTAATAACCAATGAAGAGGCAATGTTTGTGAATGATCTTTCTCTTGAGGAGAATATTGTTAGTCAGATAATCATTGGCAATAAGCAAACAGGTAATCTGATTGACCAGGATTTCCGCAATAAGATTAAGGCTGAGCATCCTATTCAGACATCTGTGTCTACAATAACCGGTAGGGAGTTTGCCTTCTGTGAGTCTAAAGATCTTCATGCTAAATATGAAACGAAATGAATACAATAGAATCTAATAAGCTAATAGCTGAATTTATGGGAGTTGTTAATATTATTGATAAATATTTCGAGGATGAAAAAGGAAATTATACAGATGTAAAAGAGGGGGTACATTATAATCATATCATAACACTTAATTATAATAATTCATTTAATAGACTTATGCCTGTAGTGCATAAAATTAAACAATTAGGGGAAAGTGAAAATGTTTATTCAGTTGAGTTCGAAAAACTTAAATTAACCGATCCTATAGAACGAATTTATAAAGTAGTCATTGAATTTATCCAATGGTATAACAAACTTGGAAGAAAATTACCCTAACGAAAAATATAATCTTAACGACTAAAGACATATCAATATTTCAAAGAACTAATTCCCTGTAAGGTACGAAAACACTGGGACATAGGCAAGTTTTTAAGTAAAAAATATAAGCAAAAAAATGGCAAAGACAACAAACGATTTTTCTTCTCAAATGATAACCTGTTTTGGGTTTGATATCGACCACGATGATCTTGAGGCATTAGATGAAATGATTATTAAATTAGAAGCTATCCCGGAAGCGAAAGCTATCATGGATGCATATCGAATTGAATGCGAGGAACAGATTGATTACGAAGAAATAATTAAACATGGCAAATTGGTGTAGACATTGGGTAGAATTTTCGGGAGAAAAGGATGCCGTTGAAAAGATATTGAATGTCTTTAGAGAAATGGAGAAAGAACAGATGGGCTTGGCAAATTTTGGTCTCAAGCCAGACTTCCTTAATGGAATTGAACAAGATTTTTTCTATGACATTCAAGTTGACGACGAAAATAAAGTAGTTGTATATGATACGAAATGGGCACCGAACATGCTTGATCTTGAGGCGATAGCTGTTCATTGTGGCGTTAACTTCATTGCCGACTACGAAGAACTTGGTAGCTCGGTTTTTGGTAAGTCGATTTTGACAGATGCTGGCATTGTTGAATACGATTTAGAAGGCGAGGACTTTGAGAAATACACAGAAGATGAAGAATACGGATTCTATGTGTTGGATGGCGAGGACTACGAATGTGAAACTGACGTATTGGAAAAACTATTTGAAAACAGATTTGGATTTAGCTATTAATCATGACAACAGAACAAATATTAAAAGGCCGGAAGATCATAGCAGAATACATGACCAATCAAAGCATTGGAGATGCTTTTGGGATAAGCTATGTCTTTGCGAAACATCCATGCAGTTACATCAATGGACAAGCTACAGTACACGTAGAAGATTTGTTTTATGATCACAGATGGGACTATTTACTTCCTGTATTATTGAAAATCTCAAACGATCTCGATTGTCACCTTGTAATGGCTCCCGGATATGCGTATTTTTATTGTGAGAATAGCGATATTGATTTGCCGGAAGGATTTGATACAGATAGCAGCGATTATTATGGCTATGGCGATATTCAATCTATCTTTCAGATCGTTGTTGATTTCCTTACATTCTATAACACATTAAAATAATAATAAATGTACACTCACGTAGTAATAATCAGTGTTGAGCAAGGCGATGCACGTAAGGTTTGCGAACGAATTCAAGGCGACACAATTGACGATTTTGACAATCATCATGACATCTCAGAGGTAGACCCAAAACACTATGAGGTATATTCCATATCAGATTATATGGATTTGGTCAATGACCAAGTGCTCGATAATCTTACCAGCTCATTTGTCACATTTATAAATTGTAAATAATGCTTCACATAACAGTTCAGGTACGCAAGGATGATGAAACCCGCTATGAGAATGGCGATAGGGTTATTAAGTTTTATGATAAGTTAACCGAAACGGACGATAACCTTATTCAGATATATTGTGAGGGCCTATTTGAAAAGTACAAAACAATATCAGGACAATCAAGTATCGAAGTCACTGTATCATGGCACAATTCCATTGCCGGTACATATGAGGCACTTTATGTGTACTATGGAAAAGAAAAACGATTTGTAAAATTGTAATCATGAAAAAAGACACAACCAAAACCAAAGTAGTCTTCCGGAAATACAAGAATGGCGAAATCATTGCGCTGTTTCCTGAAATGGTCAACGGATATTTCGTTTGTAGCTATATGCACATGGGACAGCATTCAGATGCAGAATACCACCATGCCATAAGTTCAACAAACCCGGCTACAGAAGAGGAATACAAAGACCTGTATAATGAACTCACTAATCAAGTGGGATATAACCTACGCATTCTTAAAAAAGCAAAAGTAAAATACGTATGAACGTTAAAGTAAATAATGATATTATCGCTACATTCTTAGGCTTAAAACCTGATGGAGATTTCTACGAAGGATGGAAACTCAAAGAAGCAGGCCTTCCATTTATTCCAGGCATACATGGCAACGGGACATCCAATCTAAAATTCCATTCATCATACGATTGGTTATTTGTAGCAATTCGCAAATTGCAATCAGTAACGGAAGAGCCGGAAGTGCTTGACGATTTAGAGCGATCGCTTTGGTTTAACGATATAGCTTATGTTTGTAGTGATGTGGTAGACGCAATTCATGAATACAATTACCAACAAGTTCAACAGTCATAATTTAATTAATACCTCAAAGAACTTAGTCTAACAAGACTTTAAGATACAAAAACTTATTCATATAACAAAACAAACAGCCATGACAAAAGAAGCAATAAGAAAGTTAATCCTCGATACCGTATCTGATATGGTTACAGACTTCACAGGCTATGATCGAAGAGAAGATGAAGAACTGACAGAAGAAGTCCTGGACGAAGCCATTATAGGTGGAGATATAACCATTGATGAAATAGTTGCTCACTTTAGAGCAGAGCTGGTAAAAGGTTATCCAATATTAAATGAAGAAGATAATGGATGATATAATACTTAAGCCACTACACATAGCTTCTCAATTAGATGAAGTGCTTGGATACAAGCCATCGTTCAGTGATCGAAGGGCAATCGTAGAGAAGTGTAGGCTTGTTCAGCACAACATCGACAAGATACTTACCGTCAATGGCCGGCAAATCATCCAAGCTAAATACAGCAAGGGCAACATCTATTACTTTTTCCCGAACAATAGCGAAGAGATGTATTACCCAATACGTTATGCGCTATTGGAATTTCGGGGGAATACAGCCATCGAAAGAGATTGGATTACAACAGTAAAATATAAATCATGAAATTAGCAAACTATTCTCTTTTAGCAATGCTTGCCGGTATGCTTCTGTGGCATTTTTTCCTGGTGTCTGAGGTAAGACAACTCGAAAGAGAAAAGATTATCATTGGAGGCAAATGGGAGACATTAGGCGATCAGCTTCGTGAATACCAAATGGAAGTGACGCAAACCCAAGCAATCATATTCGATAATGGGCGGATTGTCGGAGCAGTAAATTTCAAAGATACACCTACTCTTGATACATTAATAATGAATGATAATTTATAATTTCAAAGAACATTTTCAGTCATAAATATACAACAAAATATTCATAAAAAATAGTAATGTCAGAAAGTTTTTCTATCTTTGAAGTGAGAAAAAAATGTAATCTATCACAGTCATTATGATAAACAAGATCCAAGCACAACGGAGAGGTAGTCCCTCAATAATCATTGCACTGGCTGTATGTTTTTTTCTCAAGCCGTTGTGCTTTTTATTTTATAAAATCATAAGCGATGAATGTATCACAAATCTTTAATTACAATGGAGCGGACGTTTCTTTCATCAAAGGAATGAATGGACTCATATATCTCAATGCCACTCAGATGGCAAAGCCTTTCGGAAAGATAGTCCACGAGTGGCTTAGGCTGCCATCTACAAAGGAACTTATTTCATATGCGGGGAAATCCCTTATTCGTGAGAATCAATTAGTTATAACAAAACAAGGTGGTCCAGAGTATGGAGGTGGAACTTGGTTGGCAGAAGACATAGCTATTGATTTTGCGCAATGGCTCGATGTTAGATTCAGGCTGTGGTGTAACGAGCGCATAAGAGAGCTTATACATCATGGCATTACGGCAACTGAACATACAATTGAAAAGTTACTCGAAGATCCTAAGTCTTTAATTGTAATGCTACAAAAGCTACAAGACGAAAGAGAAGCCAACGAGATATTAAGACAAGAAGCGCAAGTCAATGCACCTAAAGTTTTATTCGCCGATTCGGTTTCTGCATCTGACAGTTGTATTCTCGTAGGGCAATTGGCAAAAATACTTAAACAGAATGGAATGGATACCGGAGAAAAGAGGCTATTCAAAAAACTTAGGGCAGAGGGATATTTATGCAGTAAGGGGCAAAATCATAATATGCCTACACAAAAAGCAATGGGAATGAAATTGTTTGAGCTCAAAGAACAAACGTATCAATCTCCAAATGGCAATCCTAAGATCACACTTACTGTGAAAGTTACTGGCAAGGGGCAACAATACTTTATCAACAAATTCATTAAAAAAGCATGAAATACATCTTATTCGGAATAGAAGCCTGTCAGGAAATGCTTGACAATGGAGGCGATGCTACTGCTCTAGCTCAAATGATCGCATCAGAAGAAATAGACTCAGATGATTGCGCCGTAGCAAAAGAAGATTTACTATCAAAGGCCAGATGCATGGAAATAGTATCTGAGTTTGGAGAATTTTCATACATCACAGAAGATGCTTTTTTGCAATTAACTAATTTTGTTAAAGAAATTTTAAGATGAAATACGATTCAATAGGGAGATTCGAGGCTCCATTAGGGCGGTCAATAGAATATGCTGTTATGGAAGCGCAAAAGCATTGCAATGTACACAATTTTGCAATGGATGATGCGGTGCTGATGAAGTTTAATGGCATTCCGCTTATCATTACTGACGCTGTTGATCCGGAAGTTTACGTTCAGCAGTACCATGACATTTGCAAGCATATGTCCGAGAGCCATAAGATGATAATGAAAGAGACGGCGAAGGAAATTAAAAAATCAGTTGACAAATTTATATGACCATGAAATTAGATATCGAAAAATTAAACAAGGACATTAACGAAGTGAATAGTTTGATTCAATCAATTGATGCAAATGATGGCGGAACATGCAATTTGGATACCGTTATCATTAAGTTGCCAAAAGGCACAAGACAGGCCGGGTTGCCAAGCATGATAAGCGATAATCTTTCTGGATGGCATAAAGGTTGGAGATGGATACGCTTTAACACTAAAGGGCAAGGCAACTTGCGAAATAAAATGGTGGAAGAAGCAAAGAAGCTCATGGCTGATCGAGGATGGGATGTAAGTATTTACTATCAAATGGATTGATATGAAATTTGACAAGACTAAATATCAAGACCTGCAGTTCAATGACTTCAAATGGATTCATTGGGAAACAGGCATTCATTTCTTTCAAAGAGAAGAAAGTAAACTATACTCATCCATTCATTGCACAGAGGAGCAATTAACTAACGGTGATATAGAATTCATGACGCTCAATGGATGGACATTAAGTCAAGAAATGCGAAGAAAAACAACAAGTAAATTCATAAGCGATGAAAGAAAAATCAAAAAAGAAAGGCTTAAGAGCCAGGATGCAAGAACAGCTTGATAACTTCCATCAAGACAACGATTCCTTAGTATTACAAATACTTAAGATTGCCGCAGAAGAACATCAGTATGAAGTGGTGAAAGTTGTCAGCGAAGATCTTATTGAAGAATATCAAGACGAACTCTGCCAGGCCATTGCCGATAACAATCAGTATGCTCTAATCAAATACACAGACATGGCGCAGAAACAAAAAATAAGAGACTTCCTTCAGTTAATGTACCCGAACGGGAACGACAATAACTTTGATTTTTTCATATCAAAATACTAAACGATGAGCAAAAAAATATACAACTATTTATCACCGGATGGCATTACCATTTCTCCGGACTATTTCGATACTCCCGAAGAGGCCCATGCGTATTATGAAACATGGAAGAAACGCTATGAAAAACAAGGCTACTACTCATCCAATCAAGGCAGAATACCACTGGATGAAATAGATGAGTACTGCTATCTCATCGATGCCGATGATGACGAAGAAGAGTAGCTAAGACAAACCAATACGGCGAGAATGTGCCAAGAACGGTAATTATGATGCACCTCCGGACTATGAATATTTCCGGAGGTTTTTTCTTTCAAAGAACTCACACAATATACAAAAATTATTTATCTTTATACCAACAAAATAAACTAAATACATGAAACATTTTTACATTTTAGCACTGCTTTTTATAAGCACATACTTATCGGCACAATGCCAAGATTATAATTGTGAGACATCCATATTCTTACCCATCTCAGATATCAATGGAGTAAATAATCTTCCAGGAAACAAATGCTTCGTTAATTATTCATCCGTCACTCACGCTGTGCCCAATACTATTAACTTTAATAATTGGACAAAGATGACATTCGCAGCAGAGGGATCTGGCGGAATAAATGTACAGCAAACATTAAATATAAACTCCGGACAAGAAGTTTATCTTAAGGGAAACATAACTCTTTCTCAAATGAATATGAGTGCCGGTGCCGACAGCTCCATAGTATATGTAGAGGACAGCAGCGAGATCTTTGTAACCAGCATACAGTTCGCAAACAATACTCACAACTATGTATTTCTTGGAAGAGGAGTTGTTTTTACTATGGCCGGCGAAACATGGAGTTCTGGTGAAACATATAGTCCGATCAATAATCCAACCAACATAGTAAAATTTGTATCATGCTACCCATTCATACCATTAGCAGAAGGCATTTTGGGATTTAATGTAAGAGACAATGTTTTCTCATGGACTATTGACGATGAATACTTGACTGTTCAAAAAGTTGAAGGCAATCAAATCATAGACCTGTATACATCATTCGATAAGAGAGATTCATATACATTCAAGGAATCCGGATATTATCAAGGAACAACATCTTCTTCCAGGACAAATGTTTTCTACATTGAGTTAAAAGAAACGAAGCAAGACAATAAAATATATGACATCTATGGGCGATTGGTTTTAAATCCTGAACCCAATGTGCCGTACATTCAGAACAATAAAAAAATAATTATTATACAGTAAAACAACCGGGGGTGAATTGGAATCGATTGGATCTCGGACTAATAGTTTTTAGGTGGCGGATGCAGATTATCGCCTTATCAATTGCAAAGAGGGCAAGAAAAGCAAGAAGAAAATGAGTGTATTCGGATCAATCTGGACCGGCATAGCCAAAGAAAAACAAGACCCAATGAATATAGTAAAATATCAATCCGCCACAGAGATAACTGCTGAGGCTACCAAGAGAAAACTCTTAGACAAACTGTATGATTCTGGCTTATCATTAAGCTTTCGGACATATGACCAAGAAGGTCAGACTCTTGAATTCCATGTCTTTTATTTTGAGGACACACAAGAAGTGAATATTAAACAATCAAAAATAAATTTAGATGCCGATTTCTAAAACTCGTATGCCTTTAGTCCTGGAACAATTGGACGAACTTGACATCCTAAAAATAATCAGAGACGATGAAGAATACGTTCTCTTGGTTGACGATCCGGACGGAGCAACTATATCTTCAGTACATTTCGACGAGAATTATCACTTTATGGAACGCAAGTCCGGAACTGCTTTGATCACGAAGGACACCTTTATGGAGTTGTTGGAAGAGCATGGTATAGCAGTCAATTACTAATAAAAAATGCCGCATCCATTCGAGCGAACTTCAGCGGCATTATTAAAACATAGCCCACAAATGTACAAAATTTAATTAAACTAAATGAAAAATATTTTCAACACAGACATTGCGCTTGATGCAGAGAAGGATAAGTCACAATTTGTCATTCCTGTAAAGAAAGAATCACAACAGATAGGCATAAAGAAGATCCCTAAGGG
>Ga0075154_10002495_pt1 | contig 12025 bp, 11 predicted proteins | sample JI71714BDNA_FD_70965 | JGI IMG/M metagenome (GOLD analysis project Ga0075154, IMG submission 70965) | Wastewater effluent complex algal communities from Wisconsin, to seasonally profile nutrient transformation and Carbon sequestration -... | ecosystem: Engineered > WWTP > Effluent > Algae... | reverse complement strand
GCCCAGTGCATGACCATTTGCTCGCCTAAATACTTTGTCAAGCCGTAGGGGTGTTCGGGAACACAGGGATAGGTTTCGGGTGTGGGATATTGGTCTGGGATGCCGTAGCAGGTGGAGGATGCGGTGTAGACGAAGCGTTGGATTTGAGCGTGGCGGCAAGCGTCTAGCAGGCTAAAAGTACCTTGAACGTTCGAGTGGTAGTATTGGCTGGGGTTTTCGATCGACGGTACTAAGTCGGCGAGCCCTGCTAGGTGAAATACCCAGTCAATTCCTTCTAGGATGGAGGGGGTGATGGTGGCTGCGTCTTGCTCGATAAAGGTAAATTTGTGATCGCTTTTTGCTTGTTCTAGGTTGGCGAGGCGACCTACAATTAGGCTATCTAGACCTGTGACGGTGTGGCCGAGGGAAAGCAGGCGATCGCACAGGTGGCTGCCGATGAAGCCGGCGGCACCTGTTACCAAGCAGCGTTTTGCAGTAGTCAATGGCTATCTCCTTTCAAGTAAGGTTGACTCAAAATAAAATTGCTAGATTGAGATGTAAAATATTCCTGTTGCATTTTTTTGCTGATATTCTTACCCGTAGCATGAGTAAAAGGCATTACAATGTCCATTCCAGGTGGGATATCTTGAGGCTTGACAATGGGAATATTGCCAATGTTGTTGCCCACCCTTTGGCTGTCTTCATCAATGAAACAACTTGGCGGATTTGACAGTTGACTTGATACCCAAATTCCTGATATTCCAGTACCAAAAATAGCATACTTCCGATTCTGGGTTGCTCTTTCAAACTCTGCTACTGTTTGTTTGAGCCAGTAAAAGTAGCCATCGGGTGTAAAACTTGAATCTGGCAAGGATTGTTTGGGGATGGAGCCATCATCGCGCTTCAGTAGTAGAGTCAAGCAATTGTGTACCCAATCATAGCCATCAAGTTCTATCTGATAGCCCGTTTCCTGACAAAGCTTGATTAAGGCAGAATTAGTAAAATGTGACCAATGATCGATCGTAGCAAAGTCAAAGGGAGTGCGATGAATATCTGGAACTTGTATAAGTAAAAAGCCATCTTCTGTCAGGTACTCCCTTAACAGAGTAAGAAATTGAGCGGGTTCTGGGATATGCTCCAAACAATGCCACAAAACAATTAGGTTAAAATTTTGTTTTGGAACATTATCCAGGCTTTCAGTATAAAACTCAACCACCCCAGGAATTGCTAAAATTTCTTCTTTTGATTTGTCTCCCAAGTCAAATGCAAATAACTGCCATTGCAGCAAAAGTTGACTAGCAGATTTCAAAATAGCGCCATTCCCTGTACCGATATCGAGTAGGTTTCCAGATTTTGGTAACAACGAAATACATTGCTCTATCGCATGATAACTTCGGGCGCGCGGTGGGCTATCTTTGGGAAAAACAAGTTGTTCTTTTCCGCTTGAAACTTTGTAGGTTTCATAATTTTGATAAAGAGAGTTAATGAATGAAACTTCTCTCTGGCTATGAGCTTTTTGCAGGTGGTGGCAGTTTTGACAGTAATAGATTTTGGCTGGTAGAGAACACAAGTCTGGTTCCGATGTTACCGAAGCTGGCTTAAGACCAATATCTCCCAATTCTGTTACCCGATCGGACCTGCAAAGATTGCACTTCATAAACTTAGTTCTCTACTTCAGTTGTCTATTGTTTGATCAAGTAAGCGCCGGGAACATTATTCCATTCAAATTTCTTGAGTTCTACGTGCTGTCCCTTGAAATATTCTTCTACTGCTTTACTTTCCCCAGACCATTCTAAGATGCCATATTCATCAAATATTACAACTCCCCCTGGCACAACTAATGGATATAAATAATCTAAACCTACTTTGGTCGGTTCGTACATATCAATGTCGAAGTGCAATAATGAAATTCGCAAACCAGGGTTTTTTGCAACAAATTCTGGAATGGTTGCGGTTACATCTCCCACTACCAGTTCAATGCGTTTTTTCCAGCCCACAAAGCGGTCAGCATCAAATATGTCAATTACATCCAGTAATTCTTCATAGAATTTCTCTGGACTAAAACCCCCTTCTACCTTGTGAGACTGTTCGTAGTTAGGCCCATCTTCAGGGCGTAAACCTGTGAATCCTTTAAAATTGTCAAAACCCCAAACTTTCTTAGTGCGATCGCCTATGTTACGCGCTTCCAGAAGATTGGCAAAAGTCATCAAACTCTGACCTCTAAAAACCCCTAGTTCTACAATGTCCCCCGGTAAATCAATAGTGCGACGAAACAGTTCGTAGTGAGCCAGAAACTTTTTAAGAACAGTACGCCTTGCGTAAATCGGAAACCCATTGATAATTTCTATAGGGGAAACTTTGTGTTTAGAAAATAGATCTTCTAAGCGACTTTCAATCTCTTGATCTTTTGTGTATTTTTTTGTGCCGTCAAATTTTTCTGCTTCACTCACTTTCAGCCACCTCATTTAGTTAGTTTTATGGATTTCCCCAGACCAGGGATCGTAAAAAGATTTTGAACTTACAGTATTCGTGCTAAAAGCCCTCATGTCAATACTAAATCTGATAATATTATTTGAGGTATTGAGAGCTGATGCGTGAACAATAGTGGGCGTAAAAAATAGCACATCCCCTAGTTCCATTTGCGGTGAGTACGCAGCGTAGGTTGACTCGTCAAAAAAAGCTCTACTTTCCCAAGCACCGCTGGAACCATGGGTTAAGTTGCCCAACTCTTGAGTCCCTTCGTAAAATGTCACCCCACCTACTTCCTCTGTGATTGGCGTTAAAGGAACCCAAGCAGTAATAAATCTTTCTATATGGGTACTATAAGCACTATCTTGATGGGGTGGTACTATAGTTTGGTCGGCACGAGGCACTTTAAATCGGAGCATGGGAGGATAGTGCAAAAAATATCTCGTTTCGCCGAAAACGTCTGCTACTAATTCTCGCAGACTTAGGGTAGCTAGAAAGTCGCGAATTTCGGCGGACAATCGAGTTTCTAAGTCAAACTCCCCCCTCAAAAAATGGCGTAAATCTTTTGGGAGTCCCATTGCTTCATACTCGACAATACGATCGCTGTGATACCGATAGCTTTCCACCGATGTTACATCTTTTCCCCCAGACCATTCTTGGAAGCGATCGCGCAGGTTGTCAAGCCTTGCCGCTAGGTAATTCTGCATTTGGCGGATAACGGACTGGTCTATAACGTTGTGGCAAACTAGATACCCTTGCTGAGACAGAATTTTAGAGTGAGAAGATTGATATTGTTGATGTTGAGCTTTGTCGATCATATAGTCACTGTTCCAATCATTCCATTCCTTTTAAAGATGCCAATTGAGCGTTATTGTAAGCCTCAGCGGTCTCAGAAACAACTGAACGACTCAGTTTTTCATAGTAGCCTGCTTTTAAAGAGGGGTTAAGGGGTGCTAGGGCATTTACTACCCGAATGTCGGAACTCCAGCGACAAACTAAACCCCGATTCTCTACGCTACCATGCACTGTAGCCAGACTGAAAATTAGCGCCTCACCCACAGCCAGCGGCACTGGGTGCATATCTGCGGTGCAGGATGGATCTATTAGTTTAGGAGCATAGAGAAACCCTAACTGATGTTTGACAGAACCTTTGCTTACTTCAGGATTTTCTATCTGCGTGAGGGAAAAATCGGACTCTGGACGAATGTGAGAGCCTGATAAAACAGATAAAGCACTCTCCGGTGGAACATCAGTATAAGGCACTAAAACAGATAATTCAAAAGGGGAACAGCCGTAATAAGTGTCCCGATGGTAGCCGATATTATCTTGGGGTTTCCCAGGTCGAGTAATTCGCAGGTGAGGCTTACTCTGAATGTTTAAATCTTGTCCCAAAAATGCTTTAAACAAATCAAGTTGAGCGGTGATGACTTTATGCGCCAACTTTTGAGACCAAAAAAATTGAGTTAGCTGGAACTGCAACTCTGTATGATTTTTGTCATCACCAATAACTTCGTGATAATGCTCTAATGTGATGCGCTCGCTTCCCGTTAGCCGCCGCAATTCTGAAAGTAGTGACGCACGAGCGGCATAGACTGGATCTGGATTTGGGAGTTGCACTACTATCCACCCATATTGATAGAAATGGCGTTCTAGTTTTTCTATATTTATCTTGCTGCTAGTTAGCTCAATCACCAAGAACCTCCATCAATAGGCATTACCGAACCAGTACAGAAAGAAGCTTTTTCGGAACATAGCAGAACCACCCAATCACTGATTTCATCCAATTGAGCGAATCGTTTAATTGCCATGCGCCGATCGAGATAGGTTGCAACCATCTCTGGTTGCTCTTGGGACATTTTATCCCAATGGCTACCTTCATGACGAATTGCTCCGGGCATCACGGATGTGATGACCACTCCGTCTGACGCTACTGTACACCCTAAGTTCCGGGTGTAAGCGTTGAGAGCGGCTTTGACAGCACAATAGGCAACTGCTCCTCGACTCAGATTAGCAGCAATTGAGGAAATATGCACTACTCGCCCCCATCGGCGTTGCTGCATGGGGGGAATCAGATAGCGGTTTAACTCTGCGGCAATTTCAAAGTTGAGCCGCCAAACAGAACGCCACTCGGTTACTGTGCAGAAGGGGTCTCTAATTGCTAAAGTTCCCCCTAAGTTGTGGATGATAATGTCAATCTGTTTGTTACCAGACTGGATTTCTTCGATAAGTTCGGTTGGTGCGCTATCGGGTACTAAGTCTTTAGCAATGCCCCAATGACCTTTAGCTTCACCCCCCATTTCCACAACTAAGGAGATAATATCTGCTTCGGTGCGGGCAACAACTCCCACTTGTACTCCTTCCTTGGCTAAAGTTAGGGCGATTTCTCGGCCCAGACCTTGGCTGCCTCCAACTACTAAAGCTGATTTTCCTTCAATTCCTAAGTGCATAAGTCGCTCACTTTCTAAGGGCTTGGAGAAATTCCGTTACAGCATCATACTGATCGTAGTAGATAACGTAACGGCTTAATAAATCAATGTTCAAATCTGGCAACAATAAACTGTGACTAACTTTTTCGTATTCTTCCCTTAAATGGTAAATAGTTATTACCCCATCCTCCCAAAACCAGACTTCGCGAACTCCTATTCTTTTATAGAACTCTAATTTATCCAATCCACCGCTAGTCAATATTACTTCTATTACTAAGTCAGGATTTGGTTTTTTAGTCTCCAAATTGTAAGATTCATCCGGTTCTTTTCTACCTTGAGTTTCTTCACTACCTAAAGTTGCACTACCTCTAATATAAAACCGGATATTTTTTTCTCTCATGTAAGCTTCTATCAGCGATCGCAATGTTCCATTTGTCTCTTCGTGTTCTAAACTTAATGTCATAATTTCTAAAAATCCGTCTAAATAAAACAGTCTGACCCCTGGTACTTCTGCTAAGACCGTATCCAAAGCCTCTAATTGCGACCAGCTTATTCCTAACAAAACGAGATGGTCTTCTATTAAGGGTTCTTGTAATGCTAAGGTCATAGTTTATACTCCTTGTATTTTTTTTTAACTTTAAGCTATGGTTACGCTTACTTATCCTGTTCTTAACTCCTCTAATCTGTTTAGAATAGCATAATATGTTTACTTAAGGGCTTGTAAAAAGAAGTCGTTTAGTTTTAGGTATTCTGACTTTTGATAATAACCTCCCATTGGTGTATTAGGTAAAGTTAAGGCTGCTTGTATCATTTCCTCAAAGTTTTCTATTTCGTTTCTATCTTGAAGTACCATTTCTTCCAACCCTGCGTGTAATTCGCATCCAGCACCTAAAATCCGGTCATAGATTTCCAATCGCGACTCGGTTTTCTGGGGTAACACAAACAGGCTAAATAGGATGATGCCCTCTAGTTGTGGCAATTCTGCCAAAACATCGTACAACATCATATAACATCCAGGCATGGCGTATTCAGTGGCACTGAGTTTATAGGCTAAATTATGTCGCGTGGCGTAGTCGCGAACTACCAAGTTTTGCACGCGGTGAGGGTAATTTACACCTCGTACTGGACGGCTGATAATGTAACCGCGATAACCTGATTTTTTACTCATTGAACCCCCCTGGCATTGTGAATTTCATCCCAATTTTTGAGGCGGGACGCACGGCGATGGGTGCGAAATATTCGCCCAGACGTTTATCTGAGTAAGGTGTAAATAAACCTTTAAATCTAATATTCATAGACCATCTGGTTGTAGATTCTTCGTTGCGTCGATTGCCGTGCATAATAGTCGGAGTAAATAAAACGACATTGCCATAGGGAACTTCCAACCATTCAACTTCGCGTTCGATTGCTTGATAAAGACTTTCTGTTCCTGTCTCTGCAAATTCATGTACTTTTTCTCGCCATCTAGCATCAGCATTGGGCGGTAAAATGAACATACTTTTTGTCCGATAGCAATCAACTAAGGGAATCCATAATACTACTTCAAATGGAGAACATTCTGACCCCCAACTATCCGAATGTAGGGGTAATAAAGAACTGTCATCACCGGGAAGTTGAATACTTAAACCGATGTTGCGCTGCATCACAAGTTCGTTACCAACAATAGTTTCTACTAGGGAACGAGCGCAAGAGAAATAGGCTTCTCGAAACCAAGGTTCTGCCATTAAACCTGATATTATCTGAAGGCGGAAAGAGTTAAGTTTTTCTATTGGTAATAAAGAGGCAATTGTATCTAAAAATTCTCCCGCATCGGTCGGGGTTGCCACTCCTAAAAAATTAGTGGCTAAATCTACTGTTTTGTTTCTGATTTTATCCAGAGTAGATGGATTTTCGCAGGGTTTGATTACATAGCCATTTTGAATAAAAGCAGCACTTAAGTCTGTTTCTGACTTTTGCATAAAGTTCATAATTTATTATGCCTATACCTATACCTAATATTTTGTGAAAATTAAAACCCTACTCAGCGATGAACCAATAGTAATCTCCTTGGTAGTCAACTTCTGCAAACAGTTTAACCCAATCATTGACGTGCATATAGGTCAAGGCTGTTAGGTTCCAGTTGAGCATTCTTTGTTTTTCTTCATCATTGTGCCACGCATCCACAATGATAAAGGCGTGTTGGCGGGTGACGCGCTGAATTTCTCTCAAGGCTTGTTTACAGTCTTCGAGTAGTAAGTTATGAACGGTGTTGATAGAGATAACTAAGTCAAAGGATTTATCGGGGTAGGGTAATTCTTTGGCGTTACCGACTTGCAGATAGGGTTTGACTTCTTCTTTAGCGTTGGCGATCGCGTATTCGGAGATATCGATGCCGGCGATAGTGATGTTGGGCATAAGCTGTTTGAAGTCGTACAGCATGAACCCTTTACCACAGCCGACATCGAGGATGCTGGCGCTATCTGGCAAGTTGTAGTAGTCGCGGAAGCGCTTAACAGTTTCTTGCCAAAAGCGAGGATGGTAGTTGTAGCCGCCGTATCCGTAGAGGCGATCGCCGTCGAAAAACTCTTTGCCAAATTGGCGGGCGATCGATCGGTGTTCTTCGGTAATGAGTTTGGCGCGATCGTCTATGGGACGCTTGCTGCGGGGGTAAAGGTGTAAGAGGTTAATTTCTGTCATTGACGTAAAGTCTTATTTTTAGGAGATTATTTTTTACTTTGTTCACGGCTTAATTTACCAATTTTTGTTTAACTTAATCTGTGACTTCCCCTGTCTTTACCGTTATTATTTTGTTCTTAAACCTAGTACCAAGGCACTAGGGGATGCCTAGCATTTAAGCCAGGACAGATAGGTGTTATATCTTGATTTAATGAAGGAGCAATTGTCAATTGGATCATAATTCTCTCCCCTCTTTTTGGAGCTATGCCTCGATGTAATAGCTCAGAATTTTTGAAAAGCAGCCACGTTCCTGGCAGACCGTCTATTAATGTATTTGAACCATTTTGTAGCCTTAGTTCTGTAGTTCCTATTTCTAAACCAACTCCCGTAAGATAAATCAAAATCTTGAGAGCACTCAATGGAAAACCATCATTATGCCAAGCATTTGCGCCGCCTTCAATCACCCCTGGAGGTGTTTTCTGAACAATAGTGTTAACAATGCGCCAAGGGGTTCCCAAGCAATCTGTTATCGGCTTAACAAGTCCCTGGAGCAATGGCGTTAAGCTATTAAGTTGTTCCGAATCGAGAGCCAGAAATGTGTGGCATCTAATTGCTTCTACAACTTGAGGAGGTAACTTACTAGGTAAATATCCCGGCTGACAATCATCAAGATTAAATTCTTTGGTATGTGCTTTCTTCAGTGATTTTAATAAATTGTCTACTTCAGTCTTAGGTAATAACCCTTGCTTAAACCCAAGCCTAGCAAAATCGGGATCGACTTCTCTGCTATAACCTCTGGCAATTGAAACTGTTCTGACGTACTCCGCATAAACATCCCAAAAATCATGGTAGTGTGTTTCTGTTAATTGAGGTTGAACTTCTATTGCCTGTTGATAGCTGCGAATAGCATCCTCAAATTTACCTTGTTTTGCCAATTCTCTACCTAAATTAAAGTAAACTTCTGCGCCGATTAATCTCGCTGACATTTGTGAGTTGCTTTCCAACTCTAAGCACTCTTTTACCAAAACAGGTTTGAGTGTTTCTGCTGTAGGATTAGAACCTATAATTTCTCTTGAATTGCCTTTATTGGCAATTTTTTTTGTGAGTAAATTATCTGCTTCTGACCACTCAGGGTTGAGTTTAATTAACTGAGAGTATATAGCATCAGCTTCGTCCAAATTACCTTCTTGGTAAAAAAAACTGGCTAAACAATATACTGCGTTAGCATGATCCTGTCTCATTTATATCTCCTTAAGTGTTTTGATTTCAGCCGTTTTATTAACCATTTATCTTTTAAGTTTGTTGATACCGATTCCTCGCCCTTAATTGATGATACTTATCTTGCTAGTAGCTGCTGGCATAAGCCAAGAATATTTACGTAAGAAATCCTTTCCTATTCTACTGAGAGAGCCTTCAAACCCCTTTGCCTGATTTGACAATGCGATGAACTGCTCTTGCAAGTATTTATCATCCTTCGTGTATTGTAGCTTATCTTCTAACCGCTCCAGCATTTCCACTACTAGGTCTTTGATGTCTTCTGGTGTATTGTCTACGATGTTGATACCCCATGACGCAAAAATGTCTGACCGCTCACAGTGACCAATAGGATGAGCCAATGCTTCCGCGAAGGTCAGAAAACGATCCTCGCTTAAAGACCATAGTAGTTTAGGTATGAAAATATCCTTGCCCGAAAGCGGTCTAGTTTCCATAGGTACAAAGTTGGCTAAGGCACAGGGAATACCAAAAACATAAGATAGATGGAATAAACCAGATGTTGTCCCCAGGAAAAAACGGCACTGAGCACACAGAAATACATCCATCCAATCACTGCAAATATCACTATTTGCATAGTCAATTACTCGCTCCATGGGAGGCATGGGTGTCATGGAATAATTGCCCATACGGATGACCCACCCGCCCCGCTCTACAATTGTCTGCACTGCCAAGCTGTAGGTATTGATGTCAGCATTGCGATGGCAAGCAAGACCATGTTTAGCTTCGCTCAGATACCCAGGTTCTCGCACATGAAGACAAACAAACCAAGCATCCCTGGGTATACCGAAGGACTGCAAACAAGCCCAACCTTGTTCGTAGTCATGGTCAGACAGCGTGAGGAGTGGTGAACGAGACTCTGCCTCCCATCTTTTTTGAACTGTTTCCATAAACTCGTGTACCCACACTGTTTTTCCACTAGATAAAGTCTGGGACATCAAGGGTTCTTTTAAGTAACGCACTAGGGGGGAAACAGAATTTATGGCGACCGGATCGGAAATTATGGTAATGTGCGAATGCCAGTAATTGAAGGCATGAGGATTGGCCATCGTCTCTGGAGGTGCTAGCAGAATAGGTTTGCGCGGTGTCAGCAAGCCTAAAACAATCGCTTTCACATAGCAATCTATCAAAGCAAAATGACCGATTCTTCTAGGCCAAAGATTAGTTAAAAATCGGATTCCTAGTTCCTCCAACTGATAAAAATTAGCCCAGTATCGTTGCAACTTAGTGGCTTGATGGCAGAAGTAAATCGCATCTGAATATCTGCCCTTTGGCCAAAGGTGGAATACTATTGAGTCAGCTATTTCTGCCCAGTCACAGTCAGACTTGATATCCAAGGCTCTCTGCCAGCAAGCTTTTGCTTGCTCAAAATCGTCTAGGTGCGTGAAGGCATTTCCCTGGTAAAAGTGTGCTTCAACCCAGTATGGTCGGAGCGAAACCGCCTGTTGGTAGCTTTCTATAGCTTCCCTTGGTTTTAGTAGTTTTATTAAAATGTTACCTAGATGGAAATGGAGGTCTACCCAGTCAGGTTGAAGAGCGATCGCACGTCGGTAAGTTTCTATCGCTTCATCCTGTTTTTCATTGTGAAATAGAGCGTTGCCTAAGTGATAATAAGCTAAAGCCCATTCAGGTTCGATAGCGATCGCTTGCCTGTGACTTTCTATTGCTTCATTTTGTTTGCCTTGAGCTAAAAAAGCGTTTCCGAGATGAAGGTGAGCTAATGCCCAGTCGGGTTTAATGACTATAGCTTTCTGGTAAATATCAACTGCTTCTGCTGATTTACTCAGATTTACCAGTGCATCTGCTAAGTTTAAATGTGCCTCTGCCCAGTTAGGTTTAATGACTATAGCTTTCTTGTAACTCTCAACGGCTTCTGCTAGTTTTCCCTGCTGTGAAAACGCAATTCCTTGGTTATAATGGGTTTCTGCCAAGTTAGGAAAAATGACTAAGGCTTGCTTGTAACTATCTATTGCTTCATCTAACTTACCTTGCTGTGCCTGTACTTTTCCTAACTGATTTAGTACCTCCCCCAAATTTTGGTATGGTTTGGGATCTTTTGGGTTTAGTTCAATTGCGCAGCGATAAGCTGCAATCGCCTCTCGCAAACAGCATGATACGAGTGAGGAAATTAACAGAGAAGTAAATTCTGGTGAGTCTCGAAATCCAGCGACGATTTCTTGACGGGTCATGCCATTATGGAGGCAGTCGAGGTAGTGATTTTTTCCTTCGTGGTCGGGGTCGCGTTTTAGATAAGTGTGGTAAACTTTATCTAAAAAATACTCATCGTTGATGTCATTAGTTGCTTGTATAAAGTCTGCATCGTTGACATGGCAAGGCTCATTTGAATAGTCGTCGATCTGCTCTGTTTTAAGTAAAATTTCTCCTAATCGGCTATATGACTGTAAAGCTCCTGTGTTGATCTGCAACGCAAGCTGATAAAAAGCTTTACCCAAGCTGTTGTAAAATCCATGAAAATTTTGCTTCAGTTTAATGGCAATGCGGTAGGTGGCGATTGCCTCCTCTAGTTGACCTAGTTTTACCAAATTTTCGCCAATATTGTGGTGAGACCAAGCTGAATTGGGGTTGAGTTTTATGGCACGATTATAATAATTGATAGCCTCATCTAGGCGACCCAGTTTGGCGAAGATATCCCCCATGTTGTGATAAGACAAATAAAAAGTTGGGTTCTGCTCAATAGCACTTTTATAGGATTCAATGGATTCCTCTAATTTACCTTCCTGTTTGAGTTTGTTGCCTGCTTGAAAAAAGTTTAATGCCATTGTTATTATCCTTTGTTGTTATCCTTTAAATCATTTTTAATACTTACAACCAACTCACTTACTCAATCCTTTTACAAATCATATTATTCAGCAATTGATGGCTCCCCATATCATATTTTACTACATTAACTTGGAGTATAGATAAATAGTAATTTTATTGGTACTAAATTGTTAAATAATAACAACTTTACTTGAAAAGTATCCAAGTTTTTTTCAATAGGACCATCCAAATCTATCTAACAATCGATTAGGAATCATACTAGATGCTTTTTCTGCTTGTTCCGGTGTGAAAACATCCCGCCATTCATCTACATTCCCTGTGCGATAATGCGTACCTGGCTTAAATTTGGGAGGGGGTGGCATAGTAAATCGCGATCGATCAATTTCATAAAAATCCAAAATAGTATTAAATAGTTCCTGTGAATTTTCTACTAAATCTTCCTG
>Ga0075154_10002492_pt1 | contig 12040 bp, 8 predicted proteins | sample JI71714BDNA_FD_70965 | JGI IMG/M metagenome (GOLD analysis project Ga0075154, IMG submission 70965) | Wastewater effluent complex algal communities from Wisconsin, to seasonally profile nutrient transformation and Carbon sequestration -... | ecosystem: Engineered > WWTP > Effluent > Algae... | reverse complement strand
ACTAACGGTTTGCCCGACAGCACAAAACCACAAATTAAAGTTCCCGCCCCGGATACAACGGCCGCTCAGGCTGGTCCGTTGCTCAAGGCATTGTTGCTCAACGCTACTTCCGAAGGAATTGCGCCCAGCCCAATTTTGGGTTATGCCAATAGTAACCAGCGCAAATTGGTTGATACACTTTTGGCAAAACCCGAAGTGCGTTCTTTGTTCCCCACGGATCTTGTATTCCGCTGGAGCCAAAAAGGCATCGAAGACGATGGTAGTGGTAGTTCGGTAGTGGGCAAATATATGTTGTACGCCATCAAAAAATCACGTGGTTCCGACCTTGCTCCACTCGATGGTTCCGTAGTAACGGGTGCCAGCGCCGAGCCTGATCCAAAAGGTGAGATTGGTGTAAGCCTTCGGATGAATCCCGATGGTGCTAAAGTTTGGGCCGGTCTTACCAAACGTGCCTTTGAGGGCGGCCAGCGTGAAATCGCCATCGCCCTTGATGACGAAATCGTATCAGCTCCCAGCGTACGTGGGGTAATCGATGGTGGTACTTCTTCTATCACTGGGGGTTTCGACCTCGAAGAAGCCCGTGACCTTTCCCGTATCCTCGAAGTAGGTAAACTCCCGGCGCGCCCATACATCGTACAGGAAAGCCAGGTAGGTCCTTCTTTGGGTCAGGAAAATATCAATAAGTCATTGTTTACCATGATTTTGTCCGTTGCCTTGTTGTGCGGATTCATGGTATTGTACTATAATCGTGGTGGTATTGTAAGCCTTATCGCTCTTATTGCCAACCTGTTCTTTATGATCGGTACTTTGGCTTCGATGGGTACGGTTTTGACTTTGCCTGGTATCGCCGGTATCGTGTTGACCTTGGCCGCTGCGGTGGATGCCAATGTAATCATCTACGAACGTATCCGTGAGGAATTGCGTACGGGTATGCCCGTTTTACAAGCCATTAAAGTGGGTTTTGCCCGCTCTTTGGGTGCGATCATTGACGCGAACGTAACTACGATTTTGACCGCCGTTGTATTGATTTATTTCGGTTTGGGCCCAATCAAAGGTTTCGGTGTAGTACTGCTCGTGGGTATCCTCAGTTCGATGTTTACTGCCGTATTACTCGGTAAAATGATGACCGACTGGTGGACCAACAAAGGCAACGAAATGTCTTATTTCCGCCCGTTCTCCGAAAATGTATTGGCTAATGTAGACATTGACTGGATCGGAAAACGTAAATATGCTTACATGTTCTCTTTGGCGTTAACAGTTTTAGGTTTTGCTTCTTATTTCGCCCGTGGTTTTGAATTGGGGGTTGACTTTAAAGGTGGTTATTCCTTCAACGTTCAGTTTGAACAAGCAATAGATGCCGATCAGGTACGCGCGGCATTAACGCCCGTATTCGACGGTAAAACTCCGATTGTTAAAACAGTTTCTACCGAAAATACGTACAATATCACGACTTCATACTTGGTTGATGAAGCCGGTGCAATGGGTAAAGTAGTAGAAAAATTGCACGAAGGTCTTAAAAATGCCGGTATTGTTACTGCCGAACTCGATAAGTTCTCCAGCACTTCATCTGGGGGTACACACATCATCTCTTCCAGCCAGGTAGGCGCAACGGTGGCCGATGATATTCGTACGTCTTCGTTGAAAGCGGGTTTGTGGGCCTTGGCGCTCATCTTCTTGTACTTGTTGGTGCGTTTCAGCCGTTGGGAATTCTCCTTGGGTGCGGTTGTGGCTTTGTTGCACGACGTTTTGATCACATTGACGTTCTTCACGTTGTTGCACGGTTTGGTACCTTTCTCCCTCGAAATTGATCAGGCGATCATCGCTTGTATCCTGACGGTAATTGGTTTCTCGGTGAACGATACGGTAATTGTATATGACCGTATTCGTGAGTTTGTTAAAACCTACGCCGGTATGCCAAAAGAGGAAGTATTTAACAAGGCGATCAACTCTACCCTGACACGTACCCTGATCACTTCAGGTACGGTATTCGTGGTGGTATTGTTGCTCTTCGTCTTCGGTGGTTCGGCTACTAAAGGTTTTGCATTCGGTATGATGATGGGTATGTTCTTCGGTACGTATTCTTCCGTATTTATTGCATCGGCGCTGGTAGTTGACTTTACCAAAGAGAAAATCCTCAGCGGTAAAGAAGTGGTAGAATCTAAACCATCTACCGACAAGATAAAGGTGTAGGGATAGCCCTTGTGGCTATCCTACGACAAGATAATAAAGGTATAAATAGCCCTTGTGGCTATCCTACGACAAGATAATAAAGGTATAAGGATAGCCCTTGTGGCTATCCTACATGGATAAAAAAAGGGGCCATTCCGTTCGCGGAGTGGCCCCTTTCTGTTGTCGGGTAATCTTATAACCGCCCTTCTAATGCAGTGGCCTTTTTTTAATCATACCCCCTTTCGTATCCTTAATCGAATGTTGTACAACAAAAGCGTCAGCGTCGGCTTTGGCAATTTCCAACAATAATTTGGTCACTTCCAGGCGGGTAACCACGCAAAACAACACCTTGCCATCACCCGAATACCGTCCCGATGAGCCATAGCCGCCATCCGACTTAAATACCGTTACACCGCGACCTACCTGCTCGATAATTTGCGTTTTTACAATGTCCGGCTTGTGTGATACAATTAAAACTCCAATGTATTCTTCGACGCCGTTAATAATAAAATCAACCGTTTTGGAAGCCGATAAATAGGTGAGCATCGAATACATGGCGGTCTCTACATTGACCAATATGGCCGCTACCGAAAACAGCAATACGTTAAACACTGTGATAAAATCCCCTACGGTCAGGCTGCTGCTCCGACTTACATTAATGGCCAACACCTCCGAGCCGTCAATCACCGCCCCGCCCCGAATGGAAAACCCAATGCCCGCTCCGAGGAAAAAACCACCAAATATGGAAATCAGCAACTTGTCGGAAGTAATCGTGGGAAAGGTGATATAGTGAACCAATACCGATAACGCCAGAATGGCCAGCGCGCTCTTGATGGCAAATTGCCGGGAAATTTGGCGCGCGCCCAGAAAAATAAAGGGTAAATTGACCAGGACAATAAATACGGACAACTCAATATCGCTGAATAATTGCAACAGCAGCGAAACGCCGGTTGCTCCACCATCCAAAAAATTATTGGGTAATAAAAAACCTTTCAGGCCCACACTGGCCAATAAAACCCCCATCGTAATAAAAATAAAATCCTTGACGTGCCGGATGTAAATTAGTTTTTCGACTGTACTTAAAATTAATTTCTTCATAAATTCACTAATGTATTTGAATGATGTACTTAACGCTCTTAGGTTTTGCGTCGGGATTTTTGGTTTCTTGTTTAGCGCAAAACCGGTGATATTTGATATAGTCTCCCTTTTGCCAACGTCAGGAACCAGTAATTGTTCACAATAAAAGGCTTTTTGACATTAATATAGCGAGGGTGAAAACCGGTTGATATAAAAAGTATCGGTTTTAACCACCGCAATGTTCTTTGAAAAACAGGCAACCTCTTACGAAAAAAAATTGAAATAACCAAGCGCTGTTCTTAATTTTTTGTTAAAGTGAATCGGTGTTTCATTACTGGCATGATGTTGGAACGTCAACATCTGTGCAGGTGCAAATAAATATCCTTGCTCCCGCCACAACAATGAACACGAATTATTTTTTTTATAATCAAAAGCCGATTATCATGACATCAAAATTAATTATTGCCGGACTCTGTTTCTTTTCTTTTACAGGAGTACAGGCGCAGCAATTGAACACTGCCACAACGTTTGTCGGCACCATCTCTGATGCCGCCGATGGCAAAAAACTCGCGCAGTCCTCGGTGGTTATTTTTGATGATATGCTTAAAAAAGCACTGGGCGAAACCTTTACCGATGCCGATGGCCGATACACAATAACGGTACCCAAAGTGGCGCGTTATGCTATCAGGGCTGATAAATCCACGTATTTTTATCAGGATTCGGTGCTGTTTGCTGATGCCAATACCGAAGAAGTTAACCTGCGTTTGAAAGTAAAGCCCGGTTATCAGTTCAATATGACCATCTTCGACAAGGCGTACGAACACAATCCAATCAATACGCTGAAAGATTGTAAGGTGGAAATTTACAACAACACCACCCGAAAACCGGAGTTGACCATTCCTAAATTGGAGAAATCCACCTTTCACTTTGTGTTTAGCGAAGGTAATCACTACACCATGTTGGTGCGCAAGCCAGGTTACCTGAACCGCCGCATCGAATTATACGTGAACGTAAACGGATGTATCCTTTGTGTAGATGGTATGGGGATCAAAGAACCGGATGTTGTGCAACTTATGTCCAACGATAACCAAACCGGCCACATGCTCGGAACGATTGACCTCGATTCTATTCAAGTGGGAAAACGTTTTCAGTTGAATAATATCTATTACGACTTTGATAAATGGGATATTCGCCCGGAAGCCGCTAAAACACTCGATAAACTGGCCGTTTTTTTGAAGGATAATGCCAATATCAAGGTTGAATTAGGCTCGCACACCGACGCTCGTGGTGCCGACGAATATAATCTCCTGTTGTCTGATAAACGCGCCGAGGCGGCAGTGGCCTACCTCACTAATGTACAAGGTATTGATTCTGAACGCATCACCCACAAAGGATACGGTGAACTGAACCTGATTAACCGCTGCGATGACGGGGTATCCTGCGCTGAAAATGAACATCAGTTGAACCGCCGCACCGAAATCAAAATCACCGGTATCACCGACTATGATCCTCTTTGGGAAAAGTCACTTCAGCAAATCATTGAAGACCCTAACTTGTATCGCAAGGTAATCGAAAAGGAAAAAAAGTCGTTGAATCGCACTAAATAATCACCTGCAAAAATAACAAACAATGAAGTCGAATATATTTCAATATTTAATCCCCGTGGCCGTGCTGGTCTTCAGTCAGCCACTTTCCGGTCAGATTGTTCAAAAAACAACCGACTCCAACTATTACAACACCACCGTGGTGTACGTAAAAGAAAATACCAGTGGCATTGATATCTTAAATGCCGTTGAAAGCGATTTTGGGATGGGAGACATGGTGCGCATCGAAGTGGCACCCGAAACGGCTCCTGCTCCTAAACCTGCGCCTAAATTGGTGGTTGCTCATCAGGCCCCTTTGGCCGTGCAAACCAATCAATTGGCGGTGCAAAAACCGGCCCCCAAACCGGTGGCTGCGCCCGAAAAAGCCAAAGAGGTGAAACCAACCCCCATGCCCGACACCAAACCCGTTGTGCGCAATGCACCCAAAAAGGTAAATGAGGGGCAAAAAAAGGCGGTGAAGCGCAAAAAGTGCAAGTCCCGCCCGCCTTATATGGCATCTGTGAAACGCAAGAAACATGGTAAACAACGCTATAGTTGTCCCAAGTTCTAATATAAAAAACTAGATTATAGGTCTTAGGGTGAAGATGACCCGCGCCGACGCAATGTTGGTGCGGGTTTTTTGTGTAAAAATACCCCGTCGTTGAATTGTTAAATTCACCCTAACTTCGTGACGAAAAACAAGACGGTAGTCCAAATATTCGTTCTATCCAACGTTCACCTTATTCGAAGTATTATGTATAAAAAAATTGTAAGCCTTGCGCTTTTATTCGCCATTATCGCCTGTAACAAAACAGCCTTTACTGGCCGAAGGTCCATGACCCTGATTCCCAATAGTCAATTGAATCAAATGAGTTTTACCGAATATAAAACCTTTTTATCCCAAAATAAAACATTGAGCAGTGGAAAAGAGGTAGATTTGGTAAAAAGGGTGGGTAATGACATAAAAATTGCCGCCGAAACCTATTACAAACAAAAAGGTATGGCCAGCCAACTCAAAGGTTTTGCCTGGGAGTTTAACGTGGTGGAAAGCCCCGAAATTAACGCTTTTTGTATGCCCGGCGGTAAAGTAGTGGTGTACACCGGTATTTTGGGCGTAACCCAAAACGAAGATGCCCTCGCCGTGGTGATGGGCCACGAAATTGCGCATGCATTGGCCGATCACGGCAACGAACGCATGAGCCAGGGCCTTGTTGCTCAATTGGGCCTTTCGGCGCTTGACGTGGCATTGGCGAACAAACCCGCTGAAACCCGCAATATGTTGATGACCGCCGTTGGAGCCGGTGCCCAGGTGGGGGTTTTATTGCCGTTTAGCCGCAAACACGAGTCCGAAGCCGACGAAATTGGTTTATACCTGATGGCAATGGCCGGTTATAATCCCAATGAAGCGGCTCCATTCTGGCAACGAATGAACGCCAAAGGTGGCGGATCACGCCCACCAGAGTTCATGAGCACGCACCCGGATCCGAAAAAACGCAGCGAGACACTGAAGGCGTTGATTCCTAAAGCGCGTGGTTATGCCATGAAATACCCGGCAGTGGGTAGTTCAAAACTTAAAAAATAGTCTTTTTTTTAGTCTTCAATCGGACTGGATTCAGGCTTTGGGCGGGAAGGGGCGCTTTTTTTGGGCTGGCTTTCAAAAAGAGGCTCGTCTTTATCGGGTGTTGGAAGTTCATACACGCGTCCTTTCCCTTCCGTTTTTTCCAAACCAAAATCCTGCGCCTTATCCATCCAGGTATTGAAGTCGGTCCACGAATCGGCTGCCAGGGGTTGAAAACGAATGGCAATGCCTTTGGCGTAACCCGGCAATGGTTTTAAAAAGGAATACGTTTTTGATATCAGTTGCGTTTCCTGGCTAATGCCATTGGCCTGCGAGAGGAACCAAATAATAACACTGTAGAGTAAAAGGTAAAAGCCGCTCACGGCCGCACCACCCAAAAAGCGGTTAACTGCGCCCAAATAGGCACCGTGCATGGCGTCTTCCATACTTTTGGATGCCAAATTGACTACAACGTAAATCACGAGCATATTAAGGGCAAAACCACCCACAAATAACAACGGGTGTTTGGAGTCCATAAAACGTTCAATTAAAACGCTGGTCACTGGGGCCATTTTAAAGGCAATAACGATTCCAAAAGCGTATATTGCCAAATTCAGAAGGGTGCCAATAATACCTTGGTTCCAGCCTTGCCAAAAACCATACAGTAAAACGACCAAAAATACAATGTCTATCCACATAGACTGATAAAAGTGTTTTATGCTGAGCGTATCGAAGTATATAACCGCAAATATAAGGTTTTTGGTGTGAAATACGTTACTTATTCGACTAAGCACCGTTTAACTTCTTGAAAACTATACTTCGACTCGGCAGGTTTTGTGTATAACAACAATGATGCACAAAATCGCGCGACGCTCAGTATACAGAATTACACGATTTACAACATTTCAATGATATTTACTGACATGAAAAAAACAGCCATTGTCTTTTGCTTATTTTATTTTGGCCTTTTGGGTTTATCCTCTTGCGATACCTTGCAGGGGATTGCCAAAGATGTAATGGCCGAACCCACGCTCGATGAAATTTCCCGTGGCCTCAAAGAAGCCCTCACCAATGGTATTTCCAAAGGGGTAGATGTGTTGTCGGCCAAAGACGGTTATTACAAATCGGCGTACAAAATTTTGCTGCCCCCCGAAGCCCGAAAAGTAACCGACCGCCTCAAAAATATTCCCGGTTTCGACCGCCTCGAAGATAACCTGATCGAACGCATCAACCGGGGTGCCGAAGATGCCGCCAAGGAAGCCAAACCAATTTTTGTCTCCGCTATCCGCAGTATGACCTTCAGCGACGCAAAAAATATCCTGATGGGCAGTGATAATGCCGCTACCTCATTTTTGTTGCGCACCACGAACCAACAGTTGTACGATAAGTTCAATCCTAAAATTGTGGCATCGTTGGATAAGGTAGGCGCAAACGATCTTTGGCGCAAAGCCACCGAGGCTTATAATAAAATACCATTGATTTCCAACAAGATAAATACCGACTTAGATGATTATATTACCAAAGAAGCCCTTAAAGGTTTGTTTGCTAAAGTGGAAGATGAAGAAAAAAATATCCGGAATAACAAACTTGCACGCTCATCTGCACTCCTGAAAAAGGTATTTGCAAAACAGGATTCGGGTCGAACAAGCACCGGAAAATAAACTTTTTTGACCGAAGTTCGTAATTTGTGCAAAACATACTTATTTTTGCATCCAAATTTATACCCATCGCCCTTAGCCGGGGCGGTATTTTTATAATTAAACTATAATAACGTTTGTCAGAACATTCCTCTTCAAAGCCCGGTGGCCATAAGCCCGGCGGCGGTCCAAACAAACCAAACAATCCTGGAGGGCAAAGACCAGGTGGTCAGGGTAATAACTCTAACCGACCTAATACGCCCGGAGCACCACGCCCTGGCGGCTATCAAGGAGGCCCTAAACCGGGCGGCTTTGGGTCTCGCCCCGGTGGGAATTCAGGGACACCCAAACCGACGTTTGACCGTCGTTATGGGAAGAACCCACCCCCACAAGTAGAACATCGTATCAACGATTTTATTCGTGGTGTGCTGGAAATGCGTCTGATTGGTGACAATCTCGAAGAACTTAGCGAGTTGGCCAGCACTAAAATTGAGCCCGGCATCTATTCTTTTGCGCAATTAAAAGAATGGGCAAGTACCTGCGACATGGATTTGGTGGAAATTACCCCCAACGCCGTTCCTCCGGTAGCCCGTATCGTAGATTACAACAAATTCCTGTACCAAAAGCGCAAAAAGGAAAAGGAAATTAAGGCGAATACCGTCAAACAACAAATTAAGGAAATCCGTTTTGGACCCGAAACCGGCGAACACGATTTTGAGTTCAAATTGCGCCACGCCAAAAGTTTTTTGGAAGAAGGTAATAAAGTAAAAGCCTACGTTCAGTTCCGCGGTCGCGCCATTGTTTTTAAAGACCGGGGTGAGTTGTTACTGTTGCGTTTTCTTAAAGAATTGGAAGATCACGGTGTTGCCGAACAAATGCCTAAATTAGAAGGTAAAAAAATGATGGTTATCTTGTCTCCTAAAAAAGGCGGTAAAAAATCATAGTTCGTAAGGGCGTCTCTGGGTTATTTCTGCCGCTTGACGGAATGCCAGTTGTGTCCTAAAATACACCATTAAAATACCATCCATGAGTCACTCCATTTTGGTGGGGTGGCTCATGGCTTTTTCAAACAGTTGCTCAGAGTGTTAAGAACTTGTTTGTTCTTTCTCCTTCCGGTCTTAAATAAATACTAATTAAACCCACAAACGCATAATAATCAACTGTTAGCGTTTTATTTCAGAGAACAAAAACATCCCAGATTCCATCTTTTTTATCCGATAACTTATTATTATGGATCAGTCCAGGGCACTTGCCGAAATCGAAGCATTCATTGGGGAAGGCGACACCGAAAAGGCGCTGGAACTGTTGCTGTCGTTACTTGGATCTAAACCGGAATGGGCAGAACTTAACCAAACCGTCCGGATTATTCAAGCCGACTATTTTCAAATAAAATCACAGTCGCTCCGGGGGACCATTACCGCCGATAACGAACGCACCGCGTACAACCAAATCCGGGATAAATTATTGGGAGTTGCCCAAAGCATCAAAGCCAATAAAGCCACCCCGGAAGTCGCTTCTGTGGCTCCCAAACAGGCCTGGCGCTACTACGCCGCCGGTGGAGTAGTGGCCGTGGCGGTTGTTTTCCTGTTTATGAATGTGCTCAACGGCAAAAAAGAGGCTTGTCCTTCGTTTGGTGAACAAATCCGCCAACGCGTGATGATTCTCCCGTTCAAAAAGACGGATAGTTCTAACCAGACCGAACAAGAAATATTGCTCACGACGGCCTTTAATGAACTGGTATTAAAAGATAATAAGCAGTTTGCCGAAGCCGATGTGAACCAGGCGTACGATATTAACAAAAATTACCCGAATCCCTCCGAAGCCGCCGCCATTGGGCGCGAATGTGGCGTCGAAATTGTGGTTTGGGGTACAACCGGCGCTTCCAAAGACGTCATTGAAGTGCGTTATCGCGTCGTAAAACCCGCTGCCCTGGCCATGTATCGCGACACCAGCCGGATTCCCGATTATATCAACAGCATCAAAGATTTGGGGATGGAAGGCGTGTTAAAAGGGGATGTACAAACCGTCGCCCGGATGTTGTACATGGTGGCTATCATGCAGGAAGGTTCCAATGATATGGCTTTGCGTGCGCTCAATAATTTACAACCCATCGCCATGAATGAAGATGCCGCAGGTGGTTTCACCAAATCGGCGGCAATGGCGGCAATAGATACGACGGCCCTGCTATTAAACGCCGAGGCTTTGTTACAAATTCCGTCGAAACAGGATTCTGCCCTCCAACTATTTAACGAAGTATTGGCGGTTTACCCCGAAAATTACCGGGCATTGCGCGGGCGGGGTTTCTATTTCCTGAAAGAAAAGGACTACACTGCCGCAGTACACGACTTGCACATCGCGCAACCGGACCCATCCAAGGTGGACCCTACGACGTTGCGCATCCGTACCGATGCTTATTTGAAAGGTGGCTGGCCCGAAATGGCGCGCCGCGACTTGGAACAAATTAAAAAGGATACCACGGCCAAAACCAATAAAGCCTGGATCAAAGACCGCGAAAAGAAAATTACGGATAGTCTTCACGTGTATGAAGTGCGGTTGGAACAGGCCCAAAGTGCCGCCTTAAAAACCCCCGGCAAAAATGCGGATGCAAAAATCCGGATTGCCAAAGCCAATATCGCCCTCGGTAAACCCGATGAGGCCGTGAAATACAGCGAATCGGTTAACCTGACCAATCCTAAAAATACCCGGGCTATTGAAGCCACTTTGGAGGCTTATACCCAAAAAGCCGATTTGGAAAAAGTCCAGGAAACCTTTGATAAAGCCGAACGGCGCGGGGCAGATACCAAATCGGTGAAATACCGGCCCGGCGCCGTTCAGCCTTTAACAGTAGACAAAAAAAATTAAGTACTCAACTATTTTTTGCCAAATATAATTTCTACGCGTCGGTTACGCTGATGGCATTGCGGGGTATTCTCGGTACAAATTAACCGGGATTCCCCAAAACCTTCGGCAGTGACATTTTCCGCTTTAATACCCAACGCCTCCAACGCCGTTTTTACGGCCTCAGCGCGGGCTTTGGACAAGACCATGTTTTCCTCATCTGAACCGGTTGGGTCGGTATGCCCACTCAACGACATGGTCAGTTGTTCTCTTTTGGCAAAATCCGCCACAAATTTTAATTGGCCAGCCGCTTCGGGTTTGAGTTCTGATTTGTTCAGGTCAAAAAGAATATCCGCGTTTAAGGACGTTTTTTCCTTTTCGTCAATCATTTTTTTGATGGGACGCAACACGATTTCCACGGTTTTACCTTCGTCTTTACTGTCAATACCCACCGGATCACTAAAATAACCGGGTTGAATGGACGAAATGGTGTAGCGGTCGCCTTCGGGTACGTACACGGTCACTTTACCGCCCTTCGGCGACGTACGGTACTCCCCAACGTTGGTTCCCGTTTGGGAACTGCGCACCTCCACTTTGGCATTCGGAACGGGCTTTTTGTTCTCGTCGGTGACAAGCACTAAAACGGGGACTACTTTTTTCTGCGGACGCGCTTCCTGCGGGAGCAAAATAGTGAAAATATCCTCGTCGGTACGGCCTTCTACTTTGGCGGAGTAATACGCCGTGCTGCCATCGGTGGTGACCACGTAACCCCAGTTGTTGCCGGGAGAATTGATGTTTTTTCCCAGGTTAACGGGTTCACTCCAGTTCGTCCAGGTTTCATCGAGGCGGACCGTTTTGTACACATCAAGGTCTCCCAAGCCACCTTCGCGGGCCGAACTGAAATACATAGTTGTTTGGTCGGGGTGGATAAACGGCGAGCGGTCAGAGACGGCTGTATTGATCGGAGCACCCATCAAAACGGGTTTTCCCCAGTCGCCGTCGTCGTTTTTGGCCACCATGTAAATATCCGTTTTGGGGTAATCCCACTCAATTCCTTTCAAACGACCGGCAAAAAACACCCGTTGTTCACCGGGGACAAAATGTACGTCGGATACCCAGCCGAATTCTTCCAAATTCACCGGAAATGGATTTGCTGGCCCCCAGCCGGTGGCGTTTCG
>Ga0075154_10002491_pt1 | contig 12044 bp, 10 predicted proteins | sample JI71714BDNA_FD_70965 | JGI IMG/M metagenome (GOLD analysis project Ga0075154, IMG submission 70965) | Wastewater effluent complex algal communities from Wisconsin, to seasonally profile nutrient transformation and Carbon sequestration -... | ecosystem: Engineered > WWTP > Effluent > Algae... | reverse complement strand
GTAAACAATGTAATTAAACATGCCAAAGCCAACCAATTGGATATTGCAATAATTAAAGATGTAGATGGCTTAAGTTGCACCATTGAAGACAATGGCATTGGATTTAATTTCAACGATAAAAATTTAACTGAAGGTATTGGCTTAAAAAATATTCAAGCAAGAATTACTTACTTACAAGGCACAGTTGAGTGGGATGCAGTGCCCAACAAAGGCACACTAGTAAGCATACATATACCTATGTAAAAATTTATAATTATTTGTTGGTGAGTTCAGATGTAAGTAAATTACGATTTAAATAAAACAATTTGTATGCAGGAGCATTTGGTTATATTTAATTTAAAACAGTTAAAAAAACAAGCTATTGTTTTCATTTGTATTAACTGTGTAATTGTAATATCAGCTTACTTATTAAGCATTTGGCTTCAGAATCCTATTCAAATACCGTTTACAGAAAATACAGGCCAAAGCATACTCATTTTCTTATTTATTGTGCCTATCTTAATATACAAAGGAGGTCTTAGAAAAAAATTACAAACAATTCAAACTATTGAAAATACTGAGGAAAAATTTCAAGCCTATGAAATTTTAGCAAGAAAAAGATTGTTTTGGAACTCACTAATCATCACGTTTGTAGCCATACTTTACCTATCATCTTATAACAAGTATATGCTGTACTTATTAATTATTCAATGCATAATAAGTTGCTTACAATTTCCTAAAAAGAAATTGATCCAACAAGAACTTAACAATCCAGAATTGCTGTTTTTATAAATTCCAATTTATTGAATAGAAATACAGTTGCTATTGCTTATGCAAAAGACATTTCATACTGATATTTCAACGCATCTAACTCCAATTCAATTTTATTTAAATCTTTAATAAACTGTTTTTGAGCTATCTTTTCTTGTTCTGGCAATTGATTATAATAGTTAATTCCGTCTCTTAAATTTTTACAAAAACTTGCTATGTATTTTTCTTTTTTAGCAAATTGATTTGTTTGAAAAAAATCTTCTAACTGCTCTTTCAAATAATCAATATACAAATACAATTCTGCAACAAACATATGTGGCCTGCTAGTATTGGTAATTACATTGGTTCTGCCATAAATGTGATCAATCATAGTTTTTAAAGAAACTACTTTTGAAAAATTGGCAATATTTGGACCAGGACAAACATTAACAGCAGTATATTTTTTTAAGAAAATTTCATTGTGTTCCAATGCTGCCGAATTGCTCAATCCAACACATAAACATTCTTTATCTAACACAAACTTTACTTGCTTATTGTATTCAACAGCTGGCAAATCAAGTGTTTGTAATTGTTCAATTTTTAGCTTCTGGTATTTTTGAGATGCAGTACAAATAGGCTCTTTAGTAAACTCTGTATTAAACGCCAAATGCTTCTCTGTACAAGGGCTACCAGGTTTACCACTTTGTATACGAGCTTGTTTTTCAGCATCGGCAGTTGTGCCTTTTAAGTAGTGAAAACGAACCCCTAAAGGTGAGTTATAACTCAATACAAGATCACTTGCTTGTGCTGCACTTAGTTTTTGCAAAGTTGCTTTATCAACTGTAGTTGCTTCTGGTACCAATAAAAATGGAGTTCCCCAACCTGTACTTTCAAACTGATAATATTGATGTAAAAACGTATCTTCTTCAAAAGTGCCAATACCACCTTGCACAGAAAAAATGATGTTTGGAGCTGAAGTTAATGTTGTACCATTTTTTCTATTGACTGCCATTTGATATATTTCAAACAACGAAGCAATTAGTTCTTCTTTATTCACTCTAAACTCTTCTAATATTGGACCCAACAAAACCCCATCTGTTGCAAAAGCATGACCACCGCAGTTTAAGCCAGATTCGATTCTAAACTCACTTACCCAAATTCCTTTTTTTGCTAAATACTTTCCTTGAATTAATGCACTTCTATAATCGCTTACTTTTATAATTACTTTCTTTTTAAATGTTCCATTTTCTTGCAAATCAAAGTCGGTACACTTTTCTAAATAATTGTACAACCTTGGGTTCATACCTGCAGAAAAAATTACGGACGAGTTAGATAAATTACTATTTGCATAACCTCTTAATGCAGCAATAGCATCGGAATTATCGGCAATTACTTCACCATCTTTGTTGTAAGTATCTCTATCCACTTTGGTCATAATATTTACATCAATGCTTCCTGCAACAATTTGAGCTCTTAAATAAGTTGCTAATTTTTCTTGCTCAACTTTATTGCTACTTTCAACCATTTGTTGATAGATTTTTTTAAGTGTACTATCATTTGGTAGCATTTCAAAATATTGTACAATATCCGATCCAACTTCAAAAGCTGCTGTTCGTACTTTTTCAATTTGTGATTGTACAATTGCATTTACAAGATTTAAATAATCTGCAATTCTTTTAGCTCTGTAATCTTCTTCATGTGTACTAATAGCAGTGTAAACCTTATCAATCATTGGATAGTAATGGCTACGCATCATTTCAATTAAACGATCTTCCACAATTGAAATAACCGATGAAATACCAAATTTTGCAACTTTAATTGGGCTATCAATTGTGTAAGCCAATCCCATTACTGGTATGTGAAATTTGTGAGGTGATGAATACTGCATAGTACAAAATGTTGATTGAAGTTTATGCCACACACTAAAAACTTGTGTAGCTATTTGCAAATTCAATCTTTTTTTGGGGCACATAAAATGACCATAGTCATATTCTGTAAATAATTGAATATTGCATTAAAAAAATTATTTATCTTTTTATGTCTGGTTTTGGAAGAAACTCATACAGTTGTTGTCTTCCGCAATTTTTTATTCGTTAATTACTTGTGGTGTAAAATTTTTTTCATGAGTTCTTTCGGGAGCATCATTTTTCATTGAGATTCAAGACAATCCTATAAAAATTACAAATATTACAATGGTAGCATCCATAAAGAAAGTTCGAGAGTTAAAGTACAATAATAAAAGATAAAATTATCTTTTATTATGACAAATGTCATATTGCAATATGAGAATTCTCAAATAAAAAATTCTTGGTTATTTTAATTTTGTTGTTTGAAATCAACCATACAACAAATGCAAAAAGCATACAAAATCATTCTCACCACAATTCTTCTAAGCGTATTTATCCTATCTACAACAAAAGTTATATTTGCTCAGCAAAACAATTCAACAGATATACAAGAAGAACTAAAAATTCAATTACAAATAAGGCCAAGGGCTGAATTAAGAAACGGTGTATTTACTCCAATTTTACAAGGAGAACAACCTGCAGCATTTATTTCGCAACGCAACAGATTGGGTTTAATTTATTCAAAAGGAAATCAAATTACAACCAGCATAACCTTACAAATGCTGAATGTTTGGGGTAACGATGCACAAGTACAACAAACAGCTAACAACGTTAGTCTTTTTGAAGCATGGGTACAAATGGCTTTATCTAAAAAAATGCAAATTAAAATGGGCCGTCAAATATTATCTTATGATGACGAAAGAATATTGGGTTCATTGGATTGGCACAATGCTGGTAGAAAACATGATGCTGTATTGTTGATGCACGAAAAAGGAAAATTAAAAACACATATTGGATTGGCTTTTAATCAGAATACAGAAAAAGTAAACAATACCTTTTTTAACGATGCACAAAGTCAGCCTTACAAATCTTTACAATTTGCTTGGTTACAATATAAAGTAAATGATAGTTTAAAATTTAATACTTTATTAATGAATCAAGCAAAACAAAAAAGTACCGATTCTTTGTATGCTACTACACAAACATTTGGAGTTAATGCTTTTTATAAAACAGCTAAGCTAAATGCAACAGCTAGTGTTTATTTACAAACAGGAAAATCGAACATTAAAAATGCTGCTGCAATAAATACTTCAGCTTGGATGGCTTCGCTTTATGGCAACTATTCAGTTAGTAAAAAATTTACCCTTGGTATTGGATCTGATTATTTAAGTGGTATGGATATGGGCAGTACAAGTAACAAAATGACAGCTTTTAATCCACTTTATGGAACACACCATAAGTTTTATGGTTACATGGATTACTTCTATGTTGCAAGCCCACATAACAATACAGGGCTTTGGGATAGCTATTTAAATGCTTCTTTAAAAGCCGATAAAAAAACAAATTTCCAAATTGCAGTTCATCATTTTGTATCGCCAGTAAGTATTCTCAATTATCAAAATAAAGCAGCAAGTGCATACTTAGGAAATGAAATAGATTTATCATTCAATTATAGCTTAGATAATGGAGCTAAAATTATTGGAGGGGTTGGACAAATGCTGCCTTCAGCTTCTATGAAGTATATAAAAAATATACCAGATAGCAAAGAAATGAAACCCATGCAAAACTGGATTTGGATATCCATTATTGTAAATCCAGAAATAAAACTTTTTAGTCGAAATATTTAAAATAAGTAATCGCACATTAACAATTTAAAATAAAAAAAATGAACAGAAAATTATTGCAAGTCATCCCAATTATGGTAATTATGTTTGCCGCCATTTCCTGCAAAGAAGGAGGAAAAAACAATGCAAGCAACAAAGCAACAATTGACACAGTTACTACAGGAACAGTTACAGCAGAACTTACCGACGTTCCAATGGTACCAAAACAACTAGAATATACTTCTCCTAAAAAAGTAATGGTAGAATTGGAAGTAATAGAAAAAGTGATGAAGATTGATGAAAATACGGACTATACTTTTTGGACTTTTGGTGGTAAAGTTCCTGGAAAATTCATCAGAGTGCGAGAAGGTGACTTGGTTAATTTTACTTTGAAAAATATGCCAGATAGCAAGATGCCACACAACATTGATTTACATGCTGTAACTGGACCTGGAGGTGGAGCAGTGGCAACATTGGTTGCTCCTGGTCAGTCTGCTACATTTGAGTTTAGAGCATTAAACCCAGGCTTATTTGTTTACCATTGTGCTACTGGCCCAGTTGGTATGCACATTGCAAATGGCATGTATGGTTTAATTCTTGTTGAACCACAATCTGGCATGACAAAAGTTGACAAAGAATTTTATTTAATGCAAGGCGATTTTTATACAAAAGGAAAATTTGGAGCACCAGGCTTACAAGAGTTTGATATGGAAAAAGCAATTAGAGAAGATGCAGATTATGTGTTGTTTAATGGTAAAGTAAATGCCAATGCAGGAGCCAATTCATTAAAAGCAAAAACTGGTGAAACTGTAAGATTGTTTGTAGGAAATGGTGGACCCAACCTTACGTCATCTTTCCATGTAATAGGTGAAATATTTGATAGAGTATTTGTAGAAGGTGGAAGCTTAGTTAATAACAATGTGCAAACAACTGTTATTCCTCCAGGTGGTTCTTCTATTGTAGAAATGAAAATGGAAGTTCCAGGTACTTATCATATAGTTGATCATGCAATTTTCAGAGCATTTCATAAAGGTGCAGTTGCACAAATAAAAGTTGAAGGCGACGAAAACCCCAATGTTTATAAAGCCATAAAATAATAATTAAATTTTATAACGAACGGCTTTATACAGCCGTTCGTTATTTTTTCTGCAATGAAATATCTACTATCTATACTATTTATTTTTTATTTTTCGACGTTGGTAAATGCTCAGCAAAAAACAATTGTCGATAATAAATCAAAACCAATAAAGAGTGGTTTTTATAAGTCATTCTTTAAAACAGGCAATAACAAACCTATAAAAGTGGAAGCATTTTATATGGATGAATATGCAGTTACAAATGAAGAGTTTGTAGAATTTGTAAAAGCAAATCCACAGTGGAGCCGTTCAAAAATAAATCGATTGTTTGCCGATGCCAATTATTTAAAACATTGGGAAAGCGATTTTATAATTGGCGATTCACAAAAAGCCATTTATAAATCGCCAGTTGTAAATGTAAGTTGGTTTGCAGCAAAAGCATATTGTAGTTGGAAAAAGAAACGTTTACCAACTATTGCAGAATGGGAAATGGCTGGAAATGCAGCACCCAAAAACAAAATAACCATGCCACTTACCAAATACATTTTAGAGTGGTATAGGCATCCCAATCCAAAAGTATTGCCCAATGTAAAAACTACTTACAGCAATGTAAATGGCTTGTACGATATGCATGGACTGGTTTGGGAATGGACATTTGATTTCAACAGTTTTTTAAGTAAAGGAGATTCAAGAAGTAGTGAAGAAGAAGAAAGAAAAACTTTTTGTGCAGCAGCTTCTATTGAAGTAAATGACATGGAAGATTATGCTGCATTTTTACGATTTTCTTACAGAGGAAGTTTAAGAGGAAATTATTGTATTGCAAACCTAGGATTTAGGTGTGCAGCAGATTATGCAAAATAATCAAAAATATTTTGATACTATTAAATTTATAAAAATGAAAAAATATTTAGCAGCAATTGCTGTGCTATCAATTGTACTATTCTCATGTGGTAACGGAGCTGATTCTAAAAAAGATGCAGCTTCAAATGGTAAAGACTCAGCCAATAGTATCAATGAAGTTATTCCTGCTGAAAGTATTTTTAATTTGAAAGACACATTTAAAACACAGGACAATCAAGATTTTACACTTGATAAGTTGAAAGGCAAACCTACAGTGGTTGGAATGGTTTTTACACATTGTGGTTATGCTTGCCCAAGATTAACAGCAGATATGGTTTCTGTTTCAGACTCTTTAAAAGGTATAGATGTAAATTATTTATTGGTAAGTTTTGATGTAGCAAGAGATACTCCAGAAAGACTTAAAGTTTTTGCTAACGAATCGGGATTGGATAAAAAATGGACCTTATTACATGGCAGCGATGATGCAGTAAGAACACTCTCGGTGTTGCTCAATGTTCAATATGAAAAAGATGCAGATGGAAATTTTTCTCACAGCAATCTTATTTCTGTGTTAGACCAACAAGGCCGATTAAAACTTCAAACAGAAGGTTTAGAAGCCAATCATTCTCAAACAATAAGTACCATAAAAAACTTGGCAAAATCTAAACTTTAAGCAAGCCTCTAAACCCTCTTCCTGCATAATAAGATTGAACTCCATTGTGATAAATAAACACTTTGTTATATCGGAAATCGCCAAATATTGCACCATCCAATTTTCGAATATCATTTGGGGTTTTTAACCAACTTGAAGTTTTGGTATCAAAAGATCCATGTTGTTGCAGTACTCTATATTGCTCTTCAGTTAACATTTCAATACCCATCGTTGTTGCCATATCCATTGCACTATTTGCTGGTTTAAATTCTTTTCGAGCATCCAATGCTGCTCTATCGTAGCAAATACTTCTTCTGCCTTTAGGACTTTCTGTAGAACAATCGTAAAAAATAAATTCATTTGTATTTGAATCAAACTCAATAATATCTGGTTCACCACCTGTTAGTTCCATTTCATTCAAACTCCATAATTTTTCTGGATGTTTGATGAGTTTTGCTTGAACAACAGACCAATCAATATTCTTATGGCGTTTCAGGTTTTTATTGAACCGAGTTTCTAAAATATTCAACAATTCTGTTTGTTGTTTTGTAGAAATTTTTTTGTTGTTTGCCATTGTATCTTTTTATGTTGTATGAATTTGAAATGCAATTTCTTATTTACTAAAAATAAGCAATCGATTATGATTTTATCCGATAGCAGGGCAAACGTATTTAAATTAGCATTTGCTGTAAAAGAACCACTATGATAAAAATGCACTTATTCAAAAAAAATTGCTCAAGCCGCATGGCTTCATAATCGCAACACCACTGATTTTTCTTCTTTGAAAAAATATGCTTCGCATTTTTTCAATTCCAACTTCGTTGAAACCGAAGAAAAAAAGGTGGCTTATGAGATTACTGGTAATAGTGGGATTCTAAAACCCGCTATTAAAATTTTACGTGAACTTGTCTTAATAGTCTGTTGTTTTATTGTTGATTTGTTTTCAACTGTTGATTGGCTGCAGGATTGAGCAAAGTAGCTGACCGACAAAGGAGGGCACTACTTGTGAAAGCCTGAACTAAAGTTGAAAAAATACTACATTTCACAGCCCCAAAACTATACAACCATTGCTGGTATTGCATTTACAACAGTTGGTTTACTTGTACCTGTATATTGAATGATGAGCACCTGTGGCTCTTCTACAATTGTATTGGTTGTTGTAAATGTTTGATAATTGAATGATATTGGCAAAACTGTATATCGCATTTTTTGATGTGGCAAATGCAACTCATCTAACAAACTAAATTTTTCTTTTTTATCAATTTCATTAATAAAATGTTGAGCAGGTTTTATTTTATGTTGCAAATAATAATCGATTGCCAACAACTGATGCAAAGTTTTATCATCGGCATAATGTTGTTGTATAAACGCATTGGCAATGGTGTAAATATCTAATGCGGTATACGAAAAAAAGCTGCTACGAGTTTCAAAGAATTGCCCTAACTCTAAAAAAAAGTTGAAAATACTATAGTTGGCAGTAACGTATTTTAAAGTTTGTAGCAATCGTTTTTTATTCCAATAAATTTCAAGTGCATGTTCTAGCTTTACAATATTGGCCAATTGTTCTTTACTTAAATAATTGCTTTCTATAATTTGATAGGGTGCAACAGGATCGAACACAAAACCATGCTGTTGATATTTTTCACGAACGGGTGTACCTTTTAAAAATTTAAGAAAACCCAATTGTAATTCTGGAGGATACAATTTAAACACTTCTTCAAAACTGTTTTTGTTATCGTCCCAATAATCTAATGGCAAGCCTACAATTAAATCGAGGTGCATTTCTACATGATCTTTCAATTTAAGAATGACCTCTTTTGTTTTTTCAAAATTTTGTTTTCGGCTAACTTCTAAATTGGCTTTTTGGTTTACGGTTTGAATACCAATTTCAAAACGAAACATTCCTTTAGGAACTTTATCTATAATAAACTGCATAATTGCAGGATGCAAAATATCGGCAGTTATTTCAAATTGAAAAACAGTATCGGGTTGAGCATGGTCTAAAATAAATTGAAAAACTTCTAGCGTAAAATCTTTTTTAACATTAAAAGTTCTATCTAAAAATTTAATGGTTTTGCCATACTTCATTAAATACAACAAATTGCTTTTAATATGCTCCATGGGCAAGTAACGAACTCTATTGTCTAAGCTTGCTAAACAAAATTCACACTTGTATGGGCAACCTCTCGAAGTTTCTATATACAAAACTCTATTGGCTAAAGTTGTTGTATCATCATTTTGATAAGGGTTAGTGTTGGCGTATAATTCTAAATCAAAATTTGTAGAATGTTGATGATATTGAATATCTCCATTTACTTTTGAAACCAAATTTGCTATTTGGTTTACTTGAGGATATAGTTGTAAAAATTGAGTAAAAGGAATTTCACCTTCACCAACAATAATATAGTCAATATAGGGTTGTTGAATTACGTCGCCCCAATCGTAAGTAACTTCTGGTCCACCAACTAAAATTTGTGTAGTGGGACTCATCAATTTTATGAGTTTAGCAACTGCCATTGTTTGTGTAATATTCCAGATATAACAACTAAAACAAACCACCTCAAAAGTTGAACAAAAATTAGCCACTTCTTGTGCATCTTCTTTTATAGTAAACTCTTTCCAGCTGAGTCGTTCATCATTTTTATTCAACTCGTACAACAAACGAATTGCCAAATTCATGTGTATGTATTTGGAATTGAGTGTAGTTAATAAAATACGTGGCTGTTGCATGGTGCAATACTAAACCCTTTTTCTGATTTTTTTATATTATACGTTTACTAAATAGTTACAGTAATACACTTTTCTTGCGGTTCTGTTAAATAACCAATTGGTTGTATAAAAGCTTCGTAGCCATTGGCTTTTAGCAATTCTTGCACTATTGCTAAACCTTGTGGTTCTACAGCAATTAATAAACCACCATTTGTTTGAGGATCTGGCAAAGTTTGAAAAGCTTCCATCACATTTACACCAGTTTCAAATTTTACTTTATGGCTATAACCATTCCAGTTTCTAAAAGTAGCATCTGGCACAATGCGTTGAGCTAAATAATTTTTTATGGATGGCAATATTGGAATAGCATTGTATTGAATGGATGCACTACAATTGCTGCCTTCTGCCATTTCAATTAAATGTCCTAAAAGTCCAAAACCTGTTACATCAGTTAATGCGGTTACAGCATCTATTTTCCCCAAAGCTTCTCCAATAGAATTTAGTTGTATTAATTGCTGATAAAATATTGACAAATCAGTTTCTTCTAACAAACCCCTTTTTGCTGCTGTTGCTAAAACACCAACACCAATTGGCTTGGTGAGTAACAATAAATTGCCTGGCTTAGCTGTATTGTTTTGTTTAATATTTTCTATTGCAACTGTACCATTTACACTTAAACCAAAAATTGGTTCTTTAATGTTTATACTATGTCCACCAGCCAATGGTATGCCAGCTTGTTTACACATGGCTTTTGCACCAGCTAAAACTTGTTGTGCCAATGCAGTTGGCAAAACATCTACTGGCCATCCTAAAATAGCCAATGCCATTAAAGGAGTTCCACCCATTGCATATACATCGCTAATGGCGTTGGCGGCTGCAACTTGTCCAAAAACAAATGCATCATTTACAATTGGTGTAAAAAAATCGGTGGTGCTAATAATGGCTTGTGTATCATTAATTTTATATACAGCAGCATCATCGTTGGCATTGTTGCCTACCAATAATTCCTTAAATATTTCTGATTGATTGCCTGCTAAAATAGTTGCCAACACTTGTGGGGCAATTTTACAACCACAACCTGCACCACTTGCAAATTGTGTTAATTGTATTGGTTCGTTATTTTCTGTTGTTATACTTGTTGACTTTTCCATTCAATAATTTTACTTGCATTTAATGTTGCATTGATATCGTTAAATTCAATTGATTGAACCATTGGCTCGTTGCCCAATTTACTTTTTTTATAGTATTTATCGTAATACTGTAATAACAATGCAAAACAATCTTTTACATTGTCTTCTAATAAAAAATTAATAGCAGTTTTGGTTTCTAAGCCTCCCAATCTTTTTTTAATTCTAAGGGTTGCATTAATTAATTCTGCTTTTTCAAATTTGCCGTAAGCCGATACAATAAAATTTAATCTTTCTTCAAAAGGAATGTTTACCAGCAAATACGGTGCTGCTTGCATTTGTTTAAAAAATTCCATAGGTATGTTAATATTACCAATTCGCTGACTTTCAGCTTCAACCCAAATACAATTTTGTGGAGTATTGGAAATTTTAATTAAAGCCTGACGCAATTCCAATGCCAGTATATTTTCAAACATTTCTGTACTTGGTTGTGCAATCATTCCTAAGCTACCAAATGCCGAACCTTTGTGATTGGCCAATCCTTCTAAATCTATTACTATTTGTTGGCGTTGCTGCATAACCAATAGTGTTTCTGTTTTTGCACTACCAGTAAATCCTCCTAAAACTTGTAATGGATATGGTGCAATAAATTGTTGCAATGCCCAATTTCTAAATGCTTTGTAACCGCCTTGTAATGTATATACTTTAAAGCCATACAAATCCAATAACCAAGCAATGGCTGCACTTCGCATTCCTCCACGCCAACAATGTACTAAAACCGTTTTGGTATTTTTTTTTTGCAATAGTTGTTCAACTTGTACAACTATACTTTTCATGTTGGGTCCAAAATAATCTAGTCCTATTTTAATGGCTTCTTCCCTACTTTGTTGTTTGTAAGTTGTACCAACAACTTTACGTTGATCGTTGGTAAATAATGGCAACGAAAATGCTTTAGGAATATGTGCATGTTCAAATTCTGCAGGGCTTCTTACATCAATAATTAAATGCTCTGTTGCAAGGTTTAAGAAACTGGTTACATCAATTCTATTTACTCCCATATAAACAAATATATTTAAAGGATATTTGAGAAGCCATTTAAATTAAAAATGTGTATCCACGCTTTACTGTTTAGATACACATTTATTGCAAAATTTACTATAAATCTAAAACAATTCTACCAATTATAAATTCTTCAAAGAATATTGAAATTGATGAAAAACTAGTTGAAGAGAATGAATTGC
>Ga0075154_10002490_pt1 | contig 12045 bp, 9 predicted proteins | sample JI71714BDNA_FD_70965 | JGI IMG/M metagenome (GOLD analysis project Ga0075154, IMG submission 70965) | Wastewater effluent complex algal communities from Wisconsin, to seasonally profile nutrient transformation and Carbon sequestration -... | ecosystem: Engineered > WWTP > Effluent > Algae... | reverse complement strand
AAGCGGTACTAGTCACCACATTTTACCAGATAGAATAGAAGCTGGAACTTATATGATTGCGGCGGCAATTACTAAGGGTGATGTCACTATTTCAGGGATAGATTATGATATTGTTGAAAATGTAGCTTTAAAGCTTAAGCAAATTGGTTTAGAAGTTTTCAACTTAGGTCAAAATTTAAATGATACTTTAGGTGCCAAAATACGTGTTAGATATAACGGTATATTAAAATCCGTGGATATGACAACTTCAGCATACCCCGGTTTTGCTACGGACTTACAAGCTCAGTTTATGGCATTAATGACCTTAGCAGATACAACGTCGATTATTACTGAAAATATATTTGAAAATAGGTTTATGCATGTTCCTGAATTATGCAGAATGGGCGCTAATATTAGCGTTGACGGAAACCATGCTGTAATAAGAGGAGTCAAAAATTTGAGCGGAGCTGAAGTAATGGCTAGTGATCTTCGAGCTTCTGTTTCTTTAGTGCTTGCTGGTCTTGCAGCGGAAGGGATAACAAAAGTCAGAAGGATTTACCATTTAGATCGTGGATATCAGGAAATTGAAGACAAATTGACAAATTGCGGTGCAAACATAAAAAGAGTAGAAGGAGACAAGGTATAAACTCGCGTAATCCCTCCTAGTACTATTTCCTACAATTTTGAGACCAACCCACCATCTATGATACTTATAGAAGCTACAGAAACTTCTTCACATGAGCCAACCAAATCAACAACATCACCCAAAATTTTTTCTTTTACAAGATTATCAAAGCTCAGTGTTTTTAATACACATTCCTTGGTTTGGGTAATTATATCGCTTACTACAGAACAATCTTTAAATTGAATTTTATCCATAGTTTCATAAGTATTTTTTATACCATTAACTAAGGTTAATACACCACTTTTAATAGCCATAGTACATTTAATGATTTCCTTAATATCTTTATGAATTGCCCCATCTTCTGTGATTAAATAATATTCCAGCAAATATTTCTTTGACACAGAACTTATAGGATATTTACTATTATGAACTTTAAGACCTATCTCGTTTAAAGCTATTTGTCCCGAAGAACTTTGCATCAATAAATACATATTTCTTACTACAGCTTGATAAATCGCCTCTTCCGTAGTAAATCCATTTTTTAACTCTATAAATTTTTGTTTCATTTATTTAAGTATATTTTAAGTTTGTTTGTCTATTATGTAGTCTATATCTAACAACTCTTGTATCTCTGGAGCGTTCTCATCAAGCTTATTCATAACATACAGTACCGCTAGTCTTTCGAATATAGCTCCCGCAGTGGGCGCCGCAGTCCATCCACCGCCAGCAAATCCAAAAGTTTCTTTTATGCCTTGCGGTTCATCAAAGATTACATACAACAGATATTTTGGATTTGATGCTGGTATAATACCAAAAAAAGATGACATTCTCTTATTTTTATAGTATTTACCACCGATAGCCTTCTCCGCCGTACCCGTCTTTCCACCAATGTAATAACCTTTAACCTCAGCTTTTCTACCCGTTCCTTCTGCAACAACAATACGCATTAATTGCCTAATGGATTTTGATGTGGTTTCAGAAAAAACCCTCTCTCCTGTTATTTTATCGTTCTGACCCTTTATTAAAGTCAAAGGATACATTACACCACCGTTGACTAAAGGAATCATAGCTTGTACAAAATGAGCTGGACTCTCTGAAATCGAATATCCATAGGACATGGTAACTAAGCTTAAATCGTTCCAACGATTGTAAGGCGGAAACAACGGACGAGCTCTTTCTGGCAATTCGATTTCAAGCTTTTCCAATAATTTTAATCTCTTTAGATAGTCTCTAAGATTACTTTTACCAACTTCTAGCATAATTTGGCTAACACCTATATTGCTGGAGTTCAGAAAAATTTGGGCTAAGCTGTTCCATCCTTTAGAAGGATGAACATCTTTAACTTTGAATTTTCCAACTTTCATATAACTTAAGTCGTACGCGTCATTCATCGAAACAATAGAAGTATCAAGCCCTATAGCAATAGTAAGAGCTTTCATGCCGGAACCCATTTCATAGGCCCCTTGGGTGACCATATTAAATAGCTCTGTTTCCGTTGCACTTCCCGGATAATGAGGATCAAAATCAGGCTTACTAACCATAGCAACGATCTCCCCATTATTTGGATTTACGATAATTCCGGCTCCGCTTTTAGCATGAAATTTTTTAATGGTCTTTTCAATTTCTTCAGATAAAATATTTTGCACTCTTACATCTATTGATAGTTGTAAATTAGAATTTATCGAGTGCTTATCTTCATTTTGAGTGGTAAGAAGCTGATCAAAATATTTTTCTATACCAGCTAAACCTTCCATATCCCTGCCTACATATCCTAAAATATGAGACAATAAATTGCCATAAGTATAAATTCTCTTTTGTTCTCGTTCAAATTCAAGACCAGGTATACCAAGATTAAAAATCTCTTCCTGCTGTTTTGGAGTAATATCACGCTTTATCCAAACAAATTTTTTGCTACTTTTAAGCAATTCTAAAGTTTTAGTTTTATCTAGCTCTGGAAAAACTTTGATTAATTTTTCTACAGTACTTTCAGCGTCCACTACCTTTTTAGGTTTGGCGTATAAAGACGAAACTGGTAAATTCACAGCAAGCAAATTGCCATATCTATCAACAATATCCCGCCTCAACATATCAGCTTTGTTAAAAAATTTACTAGATTCAACCAAATTGGTACTAGCAACAATTATTAAACGAGTTGATAAGATAGTAAAACACAGTAAAAATCCCAAAATCACTAAGAGTAACCTGACTTTTATGGTGCTTTCACTTAAGCTCCAAGAAAATATTTGTTTAAAAGTCATCATGGGGCTTGAACTTAACCTAAAAACCGAAGTTAGTCTAAAATTTACCAACGATTTTAGGTTAACCCGACTTATGCCAGAGTCGCGTAGTGGTTTTTTTATTATTCGCAGAAATTTATTGATTAGCCTTGATCCATAATTCTTAAAATTCAAAAACAACAAACGTAGATACCACAAGGCAATAACTAAAATCTTAAGGAACCTTATCAGTTGCTTTTTTAAAATAGAATTCATAAAATTAATTAGGAACAGTTAATAACCATTAAAATTAAAATTAATATATAATATCAATATTTATATATCAAGCTATCAATGTCCTGTAGATCCAAAACCCTTTTCACCTCTAGTAGTGTCATCCAGCGAAGAGACTTCTTCTAGAACTATGCGTTCATATTTTGCCACAACCATCTGCGCTATACGCATCCCTCTTTCAACTACAAAATCTTCCTGACCATGATTGATTAAAATCGCCTTAATCTCCCCCCTATAATCAGAATCTATAGTACCTGGTGTATTTAACACTGTAATACCGAATTTTGCAGCTAGCCCTGATCTTGGTCTTATTTGAGCTTCAAATCCAGTTGGTAAAGCAATCGCAATCCCAGTTGGAATTATTGACACTTCTCCTTTTTTGATGGTTATAGGATGCGATATAGCCGCAAAGAGATCCATACCAGAACTACCGTTAGTAGCATAAACTGGAAGCGGTAAGTTAGCCCCATGTTCAAGTTTTGTAATTTTAACTGAAAGTCTCATCATGTAATTTTTTAATTTTAATTTTCAAACTGAGTAGAAATAACCTGTAGAAATAATCCATATACTATGGCGCTGTTAACATGGGTAGAAATAATCCATATACTATGGCACTGTTAACATAAGTAGTTATGATGTTAACAGTGCCATAGCAAATTTATTTCTTTAACACGCTGGCAAACCACCACTCATATCCATCCATATCCATAACAGCGCAAAAACGATCCCCCCAAAAACTGTCATTTGGTTCAGTAACTATTTTTGCACCATAGCTAATTGCTTGTTTATATAACACATCTACATCTTCGCAGTATATATACAAACTCACAGGACAACTAATATTCAAGTTAACAGGAGTCTTTTTAGTTGACCCCCATGCCCCTTCAGGAGCAAACATTATCACAGCATCTTCTTTTTTCATCGAAACATGCTGTGGAGCGCCTTGATCATCTTTTGAAACTTCATCAACAACAAAACCAAACGCCTGGTTATAAAATTCGATAGATTTATTAGCATCTTTTACAGTTAAGTAAGCACTTAACTGCGGCATATTATTTGGACTAAACATAAAAATAACCTATTAATGTTAAACATAATAATCTATTGGTGTTAAACCAATTGGCAGAATTACCAAATCTATTTTCAGAACTAAAGAGCCTTGGAATAAATTTAGTATATACTATCTGTTTTTTCACGTTTTAAGTGTAGATTTTGGTTGTTTTTGTACCAAAACCTAACAGCTTAAGCAACTTGAAAGTAAAAAACGCGGCAACTGCACTACTCATAATTATACCAAGTGATACATTTAGCAATGTACCATTATAAATATAGCTTGTAAAAGCTATAAAAACCGCAGTAAGCATAGACCTTGTTGCCATTATCACTGAAGAAGCAGAACCTTTAATCTTAGGAAATATATCCAGCGATTTAGTGAAAATGATAGGATAAGTAATGGCCGCACCAATTGCAAATATTATCATGAAGGATGTTGTAAATAATGGCGAATTTGGTAATACAAATCCTACAAATAAGCTAAATATCCCGGCGATCAAAAGTAAAGCTGTACCGTAAATTACGCAATTTCTTTCCCCAAAAAAGTTGCTGATGCGACCCGAGTACATGCTAAAAATAGAAAACACCCCAATTACAATTCCTTGGTTAATGGCATAATACATTACTGGTAATTTATAAGTTTCCATGTACAAAAATGGAGCACATGCAATAAAACTCATATAACCACTAAAAGTAATACTAGGTACTATAGATGCATATAAAAAGCTTTTATCTGTCATTAAAATATAAAAATTTTTAACGATAGATTTTGGCTGCATAGAAGTTTTTGTTTTGTTAGTTTCAGGCAACTTTAAATAAAGCAACAACCAAGAGATTAAGGACAGTAACGCTATGGTCATATAATTACCCCTAAAACCGACCAGCTGATTAATAAAACCACCAGCAATTGGTGCAATTGAGCTAAAAACAGTAATTAACGAATTCATAAAACCAATTACCTTCGTAGCCTCGGCAGCTTTATAGCTGTCTGCGATCATGGCAAATACCACAACAGCAGAGGTGCTCGCTCCAAGGCCTTGAATAAACCTTGCAATAAGCAACATTTCAATGCTATCTGCAATAGTGCAAAGAAAAGCGCCAATTACCATTATTCCATTGCCGATAAGCATTACTTTTCTTCGGCCATAAGAGTCGGATAATGGTCCGCAAATAACACTTGATACACAAAAGCCTAAAAAATTAATGGCTATGGTCATTTGGGTTAAGCCATCTGAAATATTAAAGTAATCTGAAATATCAGGAAAACTTGGGACTGATATATCCACTTCAATACAACAAGTAAGCAAGGAAAGAACTAATAAGAAAGGCAGCGTTTTAGTCATATTTTAATCAAGCAAAATGGTTATAATCATCAACTAGCTCTAAGTTTTCAAGCGTGGCACGGCCCCCACTTTTATTATTTTTTGTATTGCTTAACAAATAACATGATCTAAAAATTAAGTAAATCCTTTTTTAATATTTAATTTTATGCTAAATTGACTTCTAAAAAGTTTTTATAAATCAAGTGTTAGATAAAAAATTGATATTAGGAGAAAATCCTAGATTTATTGTAGCTATTACTGGCGCTTCTGGTGCTATTTATGGCATAAGATTGCTCCAAATATTAAAAGATCTTAATATAGAAACTCATCTAATAATCTCCAAAGCTGCTAATATAACAATTTGCGCTGAAACAAAATTTGCAATAGATAACGTAAAACAACTTGCCAACTACAATTATACTCCCAATGATGTAGCAGCTAAGATTGCTAGCGGTTCATTTAAAGTTAAGGGAATGATTATAGCCCCGTGCAGCATGAAAACTCTTGCTTCAATCGCTTCTGGGTTTGAAATAGACCTAATATCCCGAGCCGCATCAGTTGTAATAAAAGAGCAAAAAAAATTAGTATTAATGGTAAGGGAAACCCCCTTAAGCGCTATTCACCTGGAAAACATGTTAAAGCTTGCTAGGATTGGCGTAGCTATATGCCCACCAGTACCGGCATATTATAATCATCCAAAAACACTGGAAGATATAATCAATCATTCGGTTAGTAGAGTACTAGACCTATTCAATATCGAAACGAACTTAATCGAAAGATGGCAAGGAGTTTGAACAATTATTCTGATTTTTTTAGATATCATTTTAGATATCATTTTAGATATCATTTAGTATTTTTTTCTAAGCAGATTTTTTTTCTGGACTTTATAATAAAAACAATGTATACCTCTTTAGACTAATTGGCGGTATTCATCTCTGCTTTTTGTTTTTGTCATCCGTTTTTCTTGTCATTTTTTTTGACATCAAGGGCTTGTAGCTCAGTTGGTTAGAGCGCTCCGCTCATAACGGAGTGGTCGCAGGTTCAAGTCCTGCCGGGCCCACCACTCTTCTTCGGTAAATCGGTAAATCTCTTACGTAATTTTATTGTTACGATTTTTCATGTGCGCGTTCAATATTTTCGCGTTCAATATTTTCGCGTTCAATATTTGCACGTTCAATATTTTCGAAGAAATTGGTGCATCAGCCTTGTTTGTAATAACATCATTCCTTAATACCATAACTCCTTTTGCTATCCCAGCTTTCATAAAAATCTAGCATATCTCACGCTAGATAAAATCAAATACAGCGAAATTTAAGCAAAATCCTCCATACCAAGCTTTATCTCAAACTTAGTAAAAATTGCAACCAAAGCTTCTGTTAATTCCTTTATCATCTTGTCAGTATGAGCAGGCGTTGGAGTAATCCTGAGTCTTTCAGTACCCCTTGGAACAGTCGGAAAATTGATATGCTGAACAAAAATACTATGTTCATCAATTAGTAATTGGGAGATTTTTCTGGTCTTTTCTGGGTCCCCAATAATTATAGGTACAATATGACTGTCATTATGGTAAAAATTGATCCCAGCTTGCGTAAATGATCTTTTTACCTTAGAAACAACTTCCTGATGCTTTATCCTTTCTTTATCTGAGTTTTTTAAGTGAACTATACTCGCCCTAGCCGCAGCCGTAATTACTGGAGGCAGAGATGTAGTAAAGATAAATCCGCTGGCAGTTAGCCTAATAGCATCAATTAATTCTCCATTACCTGCTATATAACCACCAATTACCCCATATGCTTTAGCAAGAGTGCCTTGAATTATATCTATTCCACTTTCACAGCCCAGCATATTCGCTATTCCAGCTCCACCATCACCATAAAGCCCAACACTATGAACTTCATCTATATAAGTCATAGCATTGTATTTCTTGGCAAGCGCACAAATTTCGTTTATTGGAGAGATTTTTCCATCCATCGAATAGGCAGATTCAAAAACAATCACTTTTGGCCTTTTGGGATCAACAGACTTTAGCAGTTCCTCTAAATGCACAATATCTAAATGGTCGTAAATGTATTTTTCTGCTTTGGAATTCCTAATTCCGGCAACCATAGAAGCATGATTCATCTCATCTGAGAAAAAAATCACATCAGGCATAACCCTTTTTAAAGCCATCAGCGAAGCATCATTAGATACATAGCCAGAAGTGAAAACCAACGCGGACTCTTTATGATGAAGATCAGCAATTTCTCTCTCAAGTTCTTCTATCATATAATTATTACCGCCAATATTCCTGGTTCCCCCAGAACCAACACCATTCTCATCTAATGCTTTGTGAGCCGCAGCAAGAACCACAGGATGCTGACTCATACCCAAATAGTCATTAATACACCACATCGTAACATGCTTTCTATCACTACCCCAAAAAGCTTTCGGAAATTCTTTAGAATCCCTCTGTAATCCGATAAAATTTCTGTATCTTCCTTCTTCTTTGATGTTGTTAATATGTGCTCTAAAGGCATCTTGATAATTATACATTTTTCTCCCTTTTGCTAAATCTACCCCAATATATAATAATGATTATATATTTTGAAAGCTTTAATCGCTTATATACGAGTTTTTTTTTAAATTCCTATCCTATTTGCTGCCTCATAAGATAATTAAACTCAGCACCTAGAATAAAAATCATATTAACTATATAAAAGAAAATTAGGGTAACTATAATACTTCCCAAAGAACCATATATCACATTTAATTGGTTATAATATACAATGTACTTAGATAGTAAGTAACCACTCAAAATCCATAAAACTACCGTTAAGAAAGCTCCGGGTACAACTTCGATAAATTTAAGTTTTGCATTAGGAATTATGTAATATAAAGAACATACAGTTAAGAACAAAGATAGAAATATCAGAACATATCTGGAAAAATCAAAGACTGTTTTATAGTCATCTATAATGCTCATAACACTAGGCATTTTCTGGATACCTATTGGTATGATAATAAGCAATAAAATTGCTAAACATATCATCGTACTGATAGCAATAAACTGAACGATACTAAGCAACCTTCTTGATAGATAATTTGGCGGAGAAGTTATCTCATAAACCCTATTTAAAATAGTCCTAAGACATTCCACAAAAGACGAAGCAGTCCACAAACTGCCAATAATAGCCAAATTTAATAATTCTTGCGGAGGAGTGGTTGTTAATTCCTTAATTCTGCTTCTAATTGAATCTATTGATTGCGAAGGCATATTTTCAAGAGCTAAATCTATGAGCTTTTCTCCAACCTCAGAAGCTCCAAAAAAACTTGTAACAGCAAGTATAAAAATAAAAAATGGAAAGATAGATACCAAAACCATGAAAGACATGTAACCAGAATGCTCTATTCCGTCATGATCTACCATTTTGATTATTGATTTATACAAATTGACAATGATCTTCTTCATTTATTGTCTAAAAATTGTCTAGCCATACACATATTGCTGCTCTCCGGGTACCAGTCTCTTCCTTATCTAGCAGCATCGTAATTCTTCACTCCCCAAGCATCATTGCTAGCACAAACCACCTATGCCTTGTGGTATAAAGGCTTAAAAATCATCCCGAGCTGACTACGAAGTACGAGCGCGCGGATCTTAGAAAACACTATATATTGTGTTTAACGAAAAGCTCGTGCAAAAATTACAAGTCAGAACTTACGCCGCTACTAGTTTCTCACGAAGCATATCTATCAATTTGCTCGAACTTTCAGATATTGATATATTCTCTAAAATAGCTATTTCTGACGCCAAACGACTTAAAGCTGACTCGTAAATAGTCCTTTCACTATATGAACGATCATTCTCTACATTTTTGTATAAATCCCTAACCACCTCAGCAATAGCCGAAATTTCACCGGAATTAATTTTTGCCTCATATTCTTGAGCTCGCCTACTCCACATTTTATTACCTCTTTTAGGCTTTCCCTGCAGAATACTGTAAACTTCCTCAACGGCACCTTTATTTACTATAGTCCTCAAACCTATTGCTATAGCTCTATTAACAGGAACTCTTAATGTCATTTTCTCTTGCGGGAAAGAAATAACGTAGACTTTTAGTTCAGTATCAGCTATTACCTGAGTTTCGATTTCAACAATCTGCCCTACTCCATGCGATGGATACACAACTCTTTCGCCTATATTAAACCCGAGACTATCTGACATATAAACCCTCCTCATCATAAATAGAATTATACAACCCGCTGATTGTATCATATTTATACTCAAATTAAAAGTGTTTAATTTTGTCAAGAATCAGTTTTCGGGAATCAGAATCTCCCTTTTCCCAGAGTGATTAGGCTCAGAAAGGATACCATTTTTTTCCATTTCTTCAACAAGATTTGCAGCCCTATTATAGCCAATTCGAAGAACCCTTTGAATGTAGCTTATTGAAGATTTTCTTTCGGTTTTCACTATATTCACAGCTTGTCGATAAATTTCATCATCATTACCTACATCAATGGAATCATCCTCTAAAGACTCATCTTCAGATTGGGTCACTGCTGAAATATATTCAGGAAAACCAGTGCTTCTCAAAAAGTCAGTAATTTTCTCTACTTCTTTATCATCAACAAACGGGCCGTGCACCCTGAGAATTCTAGAGCTATTGCCCATATAAAGCATATCACCCATCCCAAGAAGCTGCTCTGACCCTTGCTCGCCAAGAATTGTTCTACTATCAATTTTAGATGTGACTTTAAAACTGATCCTACTTGGAAAATTTGCCTTAATTACACCAGTAATAACATCTACCGATGGCCTTTGCGTAGCCATAATGATGTGTATTCCCGCCGCCCTAGCCATCTGCGCTAGACGCTGTATAGAGGTTTCAATATCTTTTCCAGCAACGAGCATCAAGTCAGCCATTTCATCTACTATTACTACTATGAAAGGCATTTTAACCATTTCAATAGGAACAGATTCAAAAATTGGCTTACCAGTTTCCGGATCAAAACCAGTTTGAGCCTTCCTCTCTAAAGACCTCCCTTCTTTAATAGCTTCCAAAATTTTAGCATTAAAATTTGCAATATTCCTAACGCCTAAGTAAGACATAAGCCGGTATCTATTTTCCATTTCTTTTACCGCCCATTTTAAGGCTACAACAGCTTTACCTGGTTCAGTCACTACCGGAGTCATAAGATGTGGTATATTATCATAAGCAGATAATTCCAACATCTTAGGATCAATCATTATCATTCTGCACTCAGATGGCGTATATCTGTACAATAAAGACATTATCATCGCATTAATAGCAACAGATTTACCAGAACCAGTAGTACCAGCTACCAGTAAATGAGGCATTTTAGCAAGATCCGCTATTAATGGTTTTCCCCCTAAATCTTTACCCAAAATCAGCGGTAATATCACATTGGAATCATAAAATTCGGGAGTTTGCACCAACTCTTTTAAACGAAAAAACATACGTTGCTTATTCGGTAATTCAATGCCAAGAGCATTTCGTCCAGGAATTACTGCAATACGGGTAGAAAGCGCAGATAACGACCTTGCTATATCATCCGCAAGCCCTATTACCCTAGAAGATTTTGTCCCAGCTGCTGGTTCAAACTCATACATCGTCACCACTGGACCTTGCTTGATGTCAACAACCTTGCCCTTAACACCAAAATCACCAAGCACTTTAAGCAGCTCTGATGCTTTTTGTTCCAATTCCGCTGGGGATTCAAACTGAACCTTGCTTGCTCCAACTTCATCTAGCAAATCTATCGATGGCAAAACATATTTTTCTTGCTCTTCTAGCACGCAATCTCCGTAGCTTGCAGCGTTCCTTACGCGCCCATTATCTCCCCCTATTTCGTCCTGTCCATATCTTACATGCGCAACATCAATCATACCATCTAATGATTTTAAGCCATTTTGCTGGAGATTATTTTCAAAATTATCGTTTCTCCTCATCTTATCAAAATGCGCTTCATTAGCGCCAATAATAGGTTCAGATTTAAAAAATCCCTTTTTATTTTTACTTGAATCAAGAATTTTTATTCCAAACCACGAACGGAAAACATTAACTACACCATTAAGATGGTCTAAATTTAATCTGAATAATTGTTTCCTATTCGACTCTGAAAGAACTAATTTTTCCGGCAAAACCACAGACGCATTATTAGTTTTTGAAAGTAATTTCTGTATAAAATACTTCACAGAACGAATAAAGATCATATAAGCAGAAACATCTATTCCAAATGTCATTATTAAACAAGGTATTATGAACAAAAATGCTATTGGTTTAATCAAACTGTAAAACCATGGGAAAAAAGTTTTTGCTAAATTAAGTGTTATAACCCCTATGACTCCACCGCCACCAGCAGGCAATGAAGTAGTTGATAAATTATTGAATAAAATGGAAGTAAAAATTAATGATAACATCAAAAAAATAGCTCTTAATCCTTTTAATTTCAATGATCCATGTCTAAAAATAACATAAGACCAACTAACGAAAGCAAGAGGAATTATTAAAGCTGCAATACCGACAATCTGATAAAATAAATCAGCAACGTAAGA
>Ga0075154_10002489_pt1 | contig 12046 bp, 13 predicted proteins | sample JI71714BDNA_FD_70965 | JGI IMG/M metagenome (GOLD analysis project Ga0075154, IMG submission 70965) | Wastewater effluent complex algal communities from Wisconsin, to seasonally profile nutrient transformation and Carbon sequestration -... | ecosystem: Engineered > WWTP > Effluent > Algae... | reverse complement strand
CATAGCGCGCAAAAGTGCTTGTTTGTGTGGTTGATGCGTTTTTTCAAAAGATAAAAAAGGAACTTGCATAGCTATTTTTTATAAAATAAGGTTATAAACGGGCGCAAAATTAGTCTATTTTTTTCTATTTTTAGCCTGTTTTTGATAAAAAAAGAAAAAACCAACCCTCTTTATTGGCGTTGGTTTGCGTGTGGGCTAAAATTAGCGCGTTTGTAGTTCAAAATTGGATATAAAAATTTCTTTCCCTAATTGGTTGGAACTGTCGGTTTGATTGCGCATCCCATACACCAAATCCCATTCTAAGATATTAGCAAAAGAAAATAATTCGCGCACATATTCGGAATTATCGTAGGTAATCAACCAACGATGTGGGCAATTTTTCATCGTGTCTGCGAATCTTTGGTGGTCGAAAGTTTTATGCAATTGGCCATTTTTGCCGTATAAAGCCGATTTAGTAGCTGTGTAATAAGGTGGGTCTAAAAATATAAACACATTTTCACCCTTTTCTGCTACTAATTTTTGATAATCTAAATTGCTGATTTTGACCCCGTTAAGTAAATTTTCTAACTCTTGCAACCTTTCTATGCTGCTGTCTGTAAACCGTTTTTGAAAGGCTTGTTCTGAATAACCGCCCGCTTCTGTAGTGCCTGAAAAGGTGATTCTATTAAACACAAAAAAGGCTACTGCGCGCTGTATGGGTTCAAATTCGGGCATTTTTGCGAGTAGAAATTTATACAATTCTTTGCCGTTTTGATACTGGTTTTTCCACGCAATGGTTTGATTTACAACAGCTTGTAGATTATTTTGCACACAATCCCAAAAAGTGTATAATTCAAAATATAAATCATTTATCCAAAATTTGCGCTCTGGGTACAATTGTTTTAAAGCCAAAAACACAGAACCGCCGCCGATAAAAGGTTCTCTATACTCTTGAAAATCAGGGATTAAGGGCAAAATTTGTTTTAAGGCTCTACTTTTTCCGCCTGGATAGCGCAAGGGGCTTTTTATCATTTATTGCATAGGTTTTAGAATTATGGAAAAATTATTTTCTTTAGCTTCATCTGACAGTTTACAGACCAAAGTTTTTTGATTTTCACTAAAAGATGGATTTTCACTAAAATAGCTTTGAATTATATCGTTATTTGCTGGCATTATCAATTTTGATTTCAACTTGGAAGAAGTTAAAACTAACTGTGGATGTGATTGCATTTCTGCCCCGTTAACTTGAATTGATGCAAAATTGGAGTACAAAACCATTTTTAGCAATCCATCTTTTATATCGCTAATACTAGGTAATAAAGCAGTTTTGGCGTGTTTGCTTTCTATCAAGTAAATTGTATCATTATTAATTTCCGTTTCATCCACTGTAAAAAAATACTTTCCACCTAGGTAGTTAGTTATAGTTATTTTACTCTTTGTTAAAGTCGCCAAAATTTCTTTAGGTTGAATAGTTTTATACTCCCGTTCCTGTGCATTTTGTGCTTTTTCCCTCGAAAATTTCTTAAACTCTCCAAGCCCTTTAGATAATTTTTTTCCAAAAGCATTAATACCACTTTCTTTGTGCATCTTTACACCAGTATTTTGACTAATTTTTTCATAAGCATTCTTAATAATATTGGTTAGATTGCCTAAAAAATTCAGCTCTTGTATATTCCAATGCAAAGCAGAACTATGGTATTTAGATATTTCAATTATTTTAGTTTTGATATATTCATTATCGAAAATTTGATTAGTGATTTTATTTGCGTATGCTTTGTTTTTATCAGCATTACTATAGTAAGCGAAAATAATATAAACATCAAATAAAGACATTAACGAAATTGTATCCCACTGAATAAAGTCTCTGTCTCCATCAGCCCCTTCATCTTTTATAATAGGAATAATTGTAATTTTTTTTGTTCCTGATAGAGTGTTATAAACACGTTCATAAGGGTATGAGCGTGTTCTTTTTGGTGAAACCCATTTTGATAGGGCAAAAATACTATCTGCCTCGAAAGAAACTGCACACGAAGGGGCGCAAGAATTTATGTTGAAATCTGAAAAAGTAATTTTATGTAACTCTTCAGGTAGCATAGCATTGTACGAAATACCTGTGATAGTAGCTGTTATTTGCATATTATTTAAAGAAATAAATCTATACAAGAAAAGCCCCAACTTTCACCAAAGTTAGGGCTCTATAAATTATTTTGTTTGCGTAAAGAAAGAATCTACGAACTCACGTTTATTAAACACTTGCAAATGTTCTATTTTTTCGCCCACGCCTATGTATTTTATCGGAATTTTGAACTGGTCGCTAATCCCAATCACCACGCCCCCTTTGGCAGTGCCGTCCAATTTGGTGAGTGCGAGGCAACTCACATCCGTTACGGCGGTAAATTGTTTGGCTTGTTCAAAAGCATTTTGTCCTGTGGAAGCGTCCAAAACCAACATTACCTCGTGGGGAGCGTTTTCTATCTGTTTGGAAACAGAGCGTTTAATCTTGCCCAACTCGTTCATTAAGTTGATTTTATTATGCAAACGCCCAGCCGTATCGATGATGATTAAATCGTGTCCGTTGGCCAAACCGTGTTGCACGGCTTCGTAAGCTACAGCGGCGGGGTCGGCGTTCATCCCTTTGGAGAAAAAATCACAACCTACGCGTTCAGACCAAATTTTGAGCTGGTCAACAGCAGCAGCGCGAAAAGTATCGGCTGCACCCAATAACACTTTATGGCCTTGTTCTTGATATTTTTTGGCTAATTTGCCTATAGTGGTGGTTTTGCCCACGCCATTGACCCCAACGACCAACAAAACATAAGGGCGAATACCAGCGGGCAATTCGTATTTTATATTATCGTCGCTGTTGTTTTCTGCCAACATTTGCACAATCTCATCGCGCAAAATTTCGTTCAATTCGTTGGTTGTTACGTACTTATCGCGGGCTACTCGCTCTTCTATTCGGTTGATAATTTTGATAGTTGTGTCCGCGCCCACATCTGAAGAGATTAAAATATCCTCCAATTCGTCCAAAACCTCTTCATCTATTTTGGTTTTTCCCGCTATGGCACGGGTTATTTTACCAAAAAAACTATCTTTGGTTTTTTCTAGCCCTTGTTCTAAATCTTTTTTCTCTTCTTTGCCAAATCCAAATAGTTTTTTGAAAAAGCTCATAATTAGTGTATGGTTATTAGTGATTAGTTATTTTATAGAGAAGCATATTTAGCTATTTTATCGTATCCATTTTATTTTCACCGCTGAAATTTGGTCTTTTTCAAGCCGTTGTTGGGATAGAATTTGGAAACCGCATTTTTTATAAAATTGGATAGGGGACATATACATCGAACCATCCGCTTTTTTGTCGTTATTGTGGTCTACCACCCAACCGCTGAGGGCGAGTTCATTTTGTTTGAGTGTATCAATCATTTTGCGTCCCCAACCTTGCCCTTGTATGGTTTTGTTTAAGGTGATAATAAACCATCTTTCGTTATCTCTATCAAAAGTTGCCGCCCAACCTAAAATCATATTTTGGCTATTTTGTAATAAAAAAGAGTTTATATTAGCCAATTTTTGCAGATAATTTTCAAAATCTGTCAAATTTTCAAATGAGAATTTGGAAGGATATTCAACATTCCAGAGTTCGAGCAATTGTTCTTTTTCCTCTTGGGTTAGATTATTTTTGTTGATTATATCCAAATTGGGTTGCATTTTGATAGTAAAAGGTTATTTTTACAAACGAAAAGAAGGCTTTCCCAAAATTAGCTGGAAAAGCCTTCTAACAGTGAGAGAGGCGATATTATTTAGATTCCAAGAAGTCTTTGACTTTATCTTTGTGAATCATAGTTTCTTTGTAAGAATAAGCACCAGTGGTTTCGTTTTTCACGCTTCTGATAACTTTTACAAAGTCTTTACCTGAACCCATATTGGTGGCACGTTGCCCAACTTTGGAGTTTTTGGATACTTTCTTAGCCATAGTGATGTTGAGATGTTTGGCAGGTTAAGGACTATTTTATTTCTTTATGAACCGTGTAGCGTTTTAGAACTGGATTGTATTTTTTCAATTCTAAGCGGCCTGGGGTGTTTTTACGATTTTTGGTGGTGATATAGCGAGACATACCAGCCATACCAGAGTTTTTATGTTCGGTACATTCTAAGATAACTTGTACGCGATTTTCTTTGCTTTTCTTTGCCATTTTACGAAAAAAATTTGGTGGGTTTAAAAAAATTAAGCGAACAAAGTAGACAATTTTACTTTACGGCGTGCGGGAATATCCAACGCGTAGGTAATTTTGTGCTGAATTTTACCATTAACATCTTTCACCTCAATACGACGGTAGCCACGAGTTTTTTCGTGAGTGTCGTTGGTAGCTGGGTCGATAATCCATACATCAGGATTGAAACCTTTAGCGAGTTGTTCTTTGAGGAAAGTGTAAGCACCTTTTTTGTCGATGGTACGCAATGCGCTAGTAGCCAATTTTACCACAACCCATTTTTGAACCTCTTGGATATAGATTTTTTTGGTTTGTAGATTGGGTTGGAAGCGTTTTTTAGTGCGGTGTTCGGAGTGAGACACTTGCGCGCCCACGTAAGATTTTTTTCCTGTAAGTTGGCAAATTCTTGACATTTTGCTTATAAATTTAAAAGTCCCGCCTTGAGGCAGGACGTTAGATTTTTGAAAATTTGGTAAGTACAAATTAGATTTGGTGACTTCGAGAGGGTTCGAACCTCTAACCTCCTGATCCGTAGTCAGGGACTCTATCCAGTTGAGCTACGAAGCCATTACAACACAAAATTTTTCTTTTTGTTTGCGAGTGCAAAGGTACGCCGTTTTTTGGATGCTGCAAATTTTTTTTCTAAAAAAAGCGATAAAAATTAAGTTTTTGCGCAAAAAAGTTAAAAAAATGCTAAAAAAACGACATTTTTATTTGTAAAAATTGAAATCCACAGCGTATTTTTCAAAAAAACAGCCCCAAGCTAAAATTTTATCCATTTTTGGGTGTGGGTGTAAGCGGCGGTTTTAAACTGAACGAGATAAGCGCCAGCAGCCCAATTTTTGGCATCAATAAAACTAATCTCTGTTTTTGCCCAATCGGGGGGGAATTGTTGGGAAAAAATGCGCTGGCCAGATAGATTAAAAACGTTGATTTCTGCTTCGATAGCTTCCTGCAAAGCCCATTTGACCCAAAAACCTTCGCTGCTGGGGTTGGGATAAATCGCCAAAAGTTCGGTTTTGGGGGCTGCTGTGTAGCGTTGGGCGAGCAATTGCATAGCGCGTCCGACTTGTAAGCGTCCGCCCGTGTGTAGAAATTTTTGTATATTGGGCAATACATCCACAGTTTGAAAAATAATCTCTTTGAGTAATAAATTGGCGGCTTGAGGTTGTGTTTTGATAAAATCTGCCCAATTTTGGTTGGGATAAGCGTTTAATAAAGCTATAGCGGCAGCAATTTGGGGTGAAGCGGCTGAAGTTCCGCTAAACGTGCCGTATTGTTGGTTGGGTTTGGTGCTAAAAACGCCAGACGGCGCGCATAAATCTACACTTTTGCGCCCAAAACCGCCCTGAAGTTGGTTGTTTTGGTTGATAGCCGCTGCCGCAATCAAAAAAGGAGAGGGGCAAGCTGTAGGCATATCTCCAGCCGAATCTATATCTTTTTCCGCGTTGGAGGTGGCAGCCACGCTCAAAATCCCAAGCGCGCCCAAAGAGTCGTAAATGCTGCACCAAACGGGAAAATCTTCGGGTTTTTCGTTATCTATGCCAAAAGAGGCGTTGGTGGCTACAATATACGCGCCCTTTGTGCCATTGCTTTCTTGATAAAGGCGGCGCATTGTGGATACATAACTGTAAGCGGCGATAACATTACTTTCTACAATAGATGTATTCGCTTCGTTTGCAATAAGTTGCATAATTTTAACCCGCCAATTTATCCCCACTGCGCCAATTTGGTTGTTCCCAACCGCGCCTATCAATCCGCTCACAGAAGTGCCGTGCGCTTGAGGGAAAATCGTGTCGCGCTGGCGAGGAAACGTCCAACCGCGCACATCGTCTATAAACCCGTTTTGGTCGTCATCTATTTGATTATTAGCGATTTCTGAGTGATTTTTCCAAAGATTAGTTTGCAAATCTGGGTGTGTGAGGTCGCAACCGTTGTCGATAACCGCCACCACAATCGTATCGCCTAGCGCGTTGATGCCGCCTGTAGTGTACTGCCAAGCCGTTTCTAAACCTAAAATATCACTTTGCCAAATTTTATCGGCTGTGTATAAGCTGTCGTTGGGGCTGTTGCGGCTTTGCAAAATATGGTTTTTTTGTGCAAATACTACATTTTTATCCGTTTTTAAATTTTTAATAAATGCTTCTAAATCAGTATTTTGTGTGTCAATTTCTAATAAAAAAATAGCCCATTCTTTGCTCAAAATTTGTCGGGATAAAATCCCTTTTTGGTTAAACTCAAACTCATTTTCGGGCTGAAGTTGGATAATGATTTGATTGGGTACAAAATTTTGCGCGGATAAAATCCCAACCCAAAACAACAAAAGGGAGAAAAATAGCGTTTTAAACTTTGACATATTCATAAAAATTTTTAATAAAGTGGGTAAAATTTGTATCTTTTTGCAAAATACGCATTATAGAAATAAAAAAGCCCACCAAAGTTTTATAAAAAAAATAAATCCATAAAACGATGAAACAGAATAAAATTTGGGGCGTTTGCTTAATCAGTTTATTGATATTTTGTAACAAAACTCAAGCGCAAGAAAATAGGGTAGATTTTACCTTTAGGGTGAAGAAAAAGGTAGATACTATACGCGTGGCTAATGAAAGCGAGCGTTCTTTTAGGGATATGAAAGCAGAACGGGCGAGAGAAATGGAATCGGAAAGGATTGTGGAAAAAATTATTCAAAATCCCAAACTTATTACGGGAGAATTTGGTTTATTAAAGGTCGCAGATTATGACCCAACCAAATTTAATTTGGAAAAAGCTAAATATAAATACGTTATTTTTTCTTACACTGTGGGAAAAAATGGAAAAGCCAAAGATATTATTATAGAGCGAGCCAACGATTTGGAGATAAAAAACGTTTTATATAAAAGCTTAACGGGTTCGGATTGGCATCCTGCCAAAAATAATCGCAACCAACCCTGCGACTTTTTTTACACAAAACAAATTTTTATAGCCCCTCTTAAATCGTTTAATCATGAAGACCTTGGCGACTAACTTTCTCCTCTGTTACGCGTTTTTTATCTGCGCACAAACTCCCCAATTGTTCCCATCCATTCCCAAACCGAATGAGTTTGGTTTTGTCTATCCTGAAGCTGCATCGCCAGTCAACATACAAACTGCTGTGCAGAAAGAATACACGCGTGTTACCCAATGGTACGAAACTTACAATAAAGGCGAAACGGACGAATCGGGGATGATTTGGAGCCAACCGATAGCAAGTTATCAGGCTTGTGTGTTGCAACTCAACGCCAAAGGGGTAGAAAATATGACCTTTTACAGAGCGGAAAACAACCGCTTGCGCCGCTTAGATTATTATTATATCAACGGATTGGTGTCAGCGATTGATGAGTTTAAATTTGATGCTGAAGAAAAAGAACAGTTGGCTTTTACCGATGTTTATTTCTACGAAGCAGACGGGCGACCAGCCCAACGCACGCGCCAATTTCCCCGAGACAAAGGCTTGCGCGAGATGATAACTTACCGTTTTGATGCAGAAAATAAACTCCAAAAACAAAAAACCGAGTATTCAGGCCAAGCCACCAAAGCCCAAACGATTTCATTGATAGAAACGGGCAAACAGTTGATTAGTTGGGAATATGGCAGCACCACCCGCCGCAGTATTTTCCAGAATGGGAATGAATTGGTGGAAATGCACGAGTACGAAATGCAAAATGGTCTCCCCACCAACATACGCCGTTATGGGCGCAATTATACCGTTGTTAGCGAAAGCCAATGCCATTATGACGGGGATAAATTACAGCGCATCAGCACCCAATTGAGCCACGCCGCTACTATCAGCAAAGACAATCCCAACGCAAGCCCGCGTATAGAAACGTTCTTTTTCTACAATGAGGAGGGGTTATTGGAAAGAATTATCGTCGAACAGGGCGATTTGCAGGAAGTTTTTAACTATAGCTACTCACAAAACTAAAAAATGTTATCTTTGCGCCCTCACATAATTCCAAGCAGCGAATGACAACATACAAAAACAGCTTAACTGAAGCCGAATTGTTATCCGAATGGCAAGAAATACAAACGGCGCAACAAAATCCAGCCCGTTTTAGGGTGCTTTACGATAGATATTATGAACCCATTTTTAGATTTATTCACAACCGCACCGCCGACGAAGAGACTGCAGCCGACCTCTGCTCACAAGTTTTTTTGAAAGCGATGCAAAACCTGAACAAATTTAGTTATAAAGGTGTGCCGTTCTCGGCTTGGCTTTATAGAATAGCTACCAATGAGATAACCCAACTATTCAGAAGACAAAATCGCAACCGCGTCGTGGTGCTGGAGGATTACCACACCAAAGAATTAGCCAACGAAATAGACGATAAAGCAGGTTTGGAAATTAATATCCAAAAACTAAGCCAAGTTATCCAACAACTCGACCCAGAAGAGGTTACGATGGTACAGTTGCGCTATTTTGAACAAATGCCTTTCAAAGAAGTGGGCGAGATTATGAACATCACCGAAAATAACGCTAAGGTGAAAATGTACCGCTTGCTTCAAAAAATGAAAAAATTGTTCTAATCCATTTACCCCATTAGCCATAAACATAATATAATTATGAAATACGATATACAAAAAAATCCTGCTCCAATCAGCAGCGAACAAATATCAAAGCATAAAAACTTTGATGCGTTGTTTGCTCAATTTGAAGCCAATCCCCAACCCGATACCGAAGTTCCCGATAACTCAATCGCTGTAGAAAAAGTCAGCAAATTGCCACGTTGGGTGGGCTGGTCGGCTGGTTTGGCTGCTGCTTCCATCGCTGTGTTTTTGGTGGTCAAAAACGTAATGGTTACACCCCAAATACAAAACGTTTTTCCCGCGCCGTTGGCTTTGCAAAGTCCTATAGAATTGCAAAAACCTTTCGCTACTTTTTCGGTAAATAATAGCGATACGATGCTAACCTCCAACACAGGTTCTACTATCAAAATCCCCGCTGCAGCTTTTGTGGATAAATCTGGCCGCCCCGTTCAGGGCAAAGTGGATATCCAATACCGCGAAATGCATGACCACGTGGATATGTTTTTGGCTGGTTTGCCCCAAACACCCAAGCATAAAAATCGCCAAACTGCCGCCGCTATTCAAATACAAGGTTATCAAAATGGCGAACCTGTTTATGTGGGCACGGGCAAAAATCTGGAGGTCGCTTTGCGCACAACATTGCCAGAAACTGTTCCAGCCGAGAAATTGCAAGTTTTCGCTTATGATGCGCCCAAAGATGAATGGAGTTATCAAGCTACTGATAGGGTAGAAGTGATTAAAAATCAACCTGTTGTGAATAATGCTAATCCCAATACGGACTCTGTTATTATCAACAATAATCAGCCCAAAGTCAAAACCGAAGCTGAAGCTATAGCTGAAATTCGCAAAAAGTATCCTAAACTCGTTCCGCCTGCCAAACAGAATACAAACACAGAGGACAGAGAAGTTTTTGATATAGAATTTGATACCAAAGAATTTCCCGAATTTGCTTCTTACCAAAATATACGCTGGATAGCAACCCAAAAGGATATTCCGTACACCAAAGCTGATGCCAACCGCAGCTGGAGCGAAATGGCAATTACTAAAAATGGGGATGGCAGTTACCAACTATTTTTGAAAGATAATATCGGCGAATTGCGTTTTGCTGTGTCTCCCATAGCAGCCAATAAAGCGGAAGCGGAAAAATTATACCAAACCCAACTTGCCGATTACGAAAAGCAAAAAGCTAATCAAGAACTTGCTATAGCCGCCGAGTTAGCCACTTGGCGAAAATCTCAATCCGAACCCAACAACAACCCCAATACAATAGGCGAGCAGATTGTTATCCACCATTTTACCATATCGCAGTTCGGTTTATGGGCTTGTACGAATGAAAATCCTGTTTTGGAGACTGAAACTTTAGCTTTGCAAAATGTGGATAATTTGCAACAAATTTATTTCGCTGCGCCAGAATCGCGTTTTTATCAATCATCGAGTGTAGAAAATCGCGTTTTCCCCAAAAAAGCGATTATTTGGGCAACTGACAAATCCCAAAATTTATTGGTGGGCAGCCTCCAAAATGATAAATTGGTATTCAACCCAATCAATCCCAGCACAGAAAACGAACTGCGAAAACAGTTACAAAGCAAAGAATACATACAATAGAAACGCAAAAAGGCAACCCTAAGGGCTGCCTTTTTTTATGCGATAAATTAAAATTTTATACTTCTAACCTATCAATTCTAACCTTTTACTTTTGGCTGCTATTCGCGTCCGTGCCAATTCCAACGCCATATTAAACTGCTCTTCAGGCGAAAGGTTGGTGTTGTCGATAATCACGGCATCTTTAGCTTGAGTGAGTGGGCTATCGTCGCGGCTGGAGTCGATGCGGTCGCGCTCCAATAGGTTGCGTTCCACTTCAGTAACATCCACTTCAAAGATACCTTTGGCGTGTAGTTCTTCCAAACGGCGTTGGGTACGCGCTTCTATACTAGCGGTCATAAATAGCTTTAATTCAGCATCTTTAAAAACCACCGTGCCAATATCGCGCCCGTCCATAGCCAAGCCTTTCATCGCGCCCATTTCTTGCTGGCGACGAACCAACATCTTGCGCACAGCCGACACAGCCGACACATAGCTGACTTGGTTGGAAATGCGCATCGTTCTTATCTCCTCTTCCACATCCTGGCCGTTGAGAAAAGTGTGGGTTTTGCCCCCTACTTTGGCAAATTCGATGTGAATGTTGGGCAGGGCTTGTCTTACCGTTTCGGCATCGTCCCAACTGAGTTGATTGTTCAAAAAATACAAAGTTGTAGCCCTATACATAGCCCCCGAATCTACATAAATGTAACCCAATTCTTTGGCGAGTGCCTTAGCCAGGGTACTTTTGCCGCAAGCAGCGTAGCCGTCAATGGCAATGGTGATTTTTGCTGTCATGATTATGAATGCGCTGTTTTGCCCGCAAAGATACGACTTTTTTTGAATATCAAAACGTTTTTTTTATGTTTTAGATATTTTTTAGGTAATAGGCTATTTCATTTGTCTTAGAAAAGAATGATAATGTACTTTTATTAACTCTTTTTCGTGTTCGGAAATATAGCTGTTATGAGCAACTAAATTTCTAATCGTACCTAATTCTTTTATTTTATTTTGAACCCATATAGTGTCAGGAAAACAACTTGATAAATCTTGATTATTTACAATGATATCCCCAAGTTCTTTGAAATCCATATAAAATAAAAATGAATTTCCTCGTAAACTCACCCATTTATTTTTTGCTTCTTCTGCTTGTCGGTCTGCAATTTTTTTGTTAATTGCTTGACTAATATTAATTTGATTGCGATAGTTCGCTCCATATTTTTGAGTTAAACTTTTATCGATAAAAAGCCTAAGGGAATTTTCGATGCAATATAGATATAAATAAACTTCAGACATTTCTACACCTTTATTTTTAATATCAGAGGGCAATAAATTGCTTTGAGTAACAATTTCGGATTCTATTATTTTGTTTAAATCCTCCCCCAATAGATTTCCGTTCTCTAATAAAAGTGGTGATAGTGTTGAAAAATCATTATAAATTTCTTTAAGTCCATTTGGAGCTAATAGTTCTTTCAACACATATTCTATGATCTCCTCTATATCTTTTTCTTTATAAGTCATATTATTGGATTTAATAAAAAAAGATGTAAATATGGTGGTATCATCTGCTTGTAGCACACATTTAGCGCCGTCCATACATTTCAAGGCGAAGTACAGACTCAATATATCTATCTTTACTGGTTTTATTTGACCATTTTTATTTTTAAAATCTGGTCTACGTTCTATAATGCTAAATAGATAGAATCCGATTGTACACACGGAAACAACAATAATTGCGA
>Ga0075154_10002488_pt1 | contig 12046 bp, 8 predicted proteins | sample JI71714BDNA_FD_70965 | JGI IMG/M metagenome (GOLD analysis project Ga0075154, IMG submission 70965) | Wastewater effluent complex algal communities from Wisconsin, to seasonally profile nutrient transformation and Carbon sequestration -... | ecosystem: Engineered > WWTP > Effluent > Algae... | reverse complement strand
GAATCGTTATGAGGTATTGGAAAATTATGATGAAGTAGAAAATGAGGAAATAGGTACAAGTATTTGAATAAAATTGTGAGGGTAAAAAGTAATCTTATAAAAACAGTAAACCAACCATCGTGTGAACTTTCTAACATACGAGACACTGATTTATAATGAAGATATCATTATTTTTTTATACATATAGTATCATGAGAATACTTGCCAATACCAGTTACTTTCCTGTTCAAATCATCACCAATTCCCAAATGAATTTACTTGTTCCTCCCATTTCTGGGATCAGACTTCTTTTAGGTACAGGTATAGTTGAACCTCTAGACATAGTTGCGATACTAAATGTTAACGCTTTGAATTAAAAAACTTTTGATAACTCATTTTTGATGAATGTTGCACTCGATTCTTTTACTACTTAGACTGAGAAAAGGCCGAGGCTAAAGTGGGTGTTATTGGTTCCTGGTAAGGACTTTGCCCTATAATAATGGTATGAGGTCTGTAATTCATGCAGCAATTCATATATGCACAAACTCTATCTATGGACTTGGAACTACTTGATTTCATATCCAAGGCCATGTCAACTATAGAAGAGACATTTACATTCTGCATTATGAGTTCAACATAATCCATTCCAGCTAATGATGTAGAGAAGTTTGCATCCATTCATTCATTAATGTCAGGCGCTTGCAGGACTTCCTCTTATAAGTTTGTAAACCAGTGATCAATTAAACATGCTATAAAACATTGGAAGATCATAACAATCAAAATCAGACACTTTTGCAATGCAATCATGATTGAAAATTAAAAATAACAATTGGCGTTGAAAAACTCCAATGAATCTCATAGATGTAGTGGCGGAAATTGCGCGTGTTGACATACTTTTGAACCTTGATTGAACTCTGATTGAAATTGTATTTGAAACAGTGCATGTGTCTGCATCTCTATTTTAATCTTCTATTTTAGGATCCCCGAAAGTTTCGCTGTGTGACGATGGACGTTAAATTACCTTTAATGGATCAATAGCAGACTATGATAGATACTCCGCTATATTCCAAAGAATAGCTAGCGAACGCAATCGAAAAAAACTTGAAATCTGTATGTTAATTTCTCTAAGGTTATGGTTGGCTTTAGGATACTCACGAAATGATTTTTCGTACCCTTCAGAGTCTTGAAATGATGACACTCCCAGAATCACATGAACAACCATGAACTTACACTTGAGATTATCCAACTTGCTTAGCACACGATGGAAAGACAATGATTTGTGTCACTAATGTCACTCGGCATGAGGAGTGGCCGAGCCATTACCCACAGTTTCAATATCAGCAAACATGTAGCTCTTTTCTGACAAAGGAACCCACAAATATCTGTATTTAATGGGAAAATCCACAATATGTTCAATATATTGTTGAGGCGCTATTCAGAGCGTCTCATCTTTATCACATTTAAAAATCACAGCCAATATGAAATAAAATCGGGCCAGATCCATTATCCATACTTGCCAGTTAAGATCTTTAGAAAATCTATCCAACTCCAAATCACAGTTATTCCGTTTGTTCAGCCTTGCAATTCTCAAATCTTTCTGCCTTGAGACAAAAGCAAACCGCGCATGCGATCACAAGCAAGATGTACAAAGGCCATTCTACCATTCCACTTGGACATTTGATTTGTAACCATAGAAAGCAGAATCAGTTGGCCTTGGTTACCGTATTTTCTTCAACCTCAAGAGTGTTTCTTGATCCTGATAACAATTATCAATGAAATACGGAACTCGAAACTTTTTTTGCAGTTTTCCTGAGAATTTTTGTGGTCCTCACTAAAGCTCGACAAGTTGTATCAATTCTTGGTACCATCACCCTGGCTATCCAAAAAAATCAGTTGGATAATTTTGAAGGTGCCCCCCCCCCTTTGGACAAGTCTGTTAAGTGGAGATTTGGGTCTTTGGGATCAACAGCGGGTCAGACTGTTATATGGTATATCACCTCCAGTATGTCATCAGTCAACACCTCAATTGTCATATGATGACCAACATTTGGAGCTATGCCCACAAATTATCCAAGCAAGTCAAAAGTTTTTCTAGGGAACCTTGAATTATACAACTTGTAAAAATGGTTTGGTACAAAATCCAAGATAACAAAGAACTAAAGTCAACAGTGACTCCAAAAAGGACAATCCATGGAACAGCCCAGCATATTCCCTTGCATGCAGTCAGTTGAGCACTAGAGAAACATACTGCAGACACAGTAGCCAACAGGATGGTGGGTAACCTGATCTATCGATTACCAGGTTAGCTAGATGGTACACAGTTTGGTAGCAATGTTTCATAGAGTTCTTATTTATTTTATGGTTTGCTGGTCCATTGTCCAATACAGAAGGCATGGAGGATGTCTAACATTTGGCTACTGACAATGGTGTTGGAGTAGTCACCTAAGAGGTGGGTTGGTGTACCATGCTCACGTATGCTATCTTCAAGTGTGTTAACGAGTTGCTTGTAGTTTTCATTCCTTATGCACGAGCACATATAAACTCTTTCCAGTGTAGAGTTCTGCTGCAACAAAGCAATCATCACGAGCTAGTGTGTCTTAATACACAAAGTCAAAAAGTAGATCTTGATTGTCATTGTAACGAGGGGCATTGGTTGCAGAGAGAGAGAGAGCTGCTTTGTACATTTGCAGTATGGTCTGGTCATGAGCACACTGGTTAGTGTACTCTTGAGTGTGCTCCACAAAAATATTTGGTTGGATATGGAGGAATGAGCGGAGGACTTCAGGGTCAGTACTAGTTTTTATCATATGTGGTGATATTTTATAAATACTGTGCGGTGTTTGACGGTATTATCAGTATCATCGTTTGCATCAAAGAAAGCTTTATGGTCAGGTGGTGGGTTGTTGCCTATAGCAATTGTGCCACAGATGGAGGCTCCGCAGGGGATTTGAGCTCATTCTCACTGCTGTCATTGCCATCGATGTCAGTAGCAACTAGAAATGCATCAGGTAAGACTGTGCCTTGTAGTATAGGATCATCCATAAGAACCTCTGCACAAGCCACCATCATCAAATTCAGAGGTGTCGAGAAATTACAAATTACGAAATTATAGTAAATCCCCATCTACTATAGATGGATCTCAGCCAGTGTCACTTGTCAGGACTTGGTGTAGGAAGATCACAAAAAACTATAATTAAGTACAAGAAAAAAGTCTGGCAAGGTAAGAAAATCACTCTGTAAATTAGCCTTAACAGGGACTCATGGCATGAATACGGGAGAAAACTAAAAAATGACAAACTCATCGAAAATGATGAAAGTTAAAATACGAAGTGGACTAGCTCATAGTTTCTAACTTTTTTGGGTATACATCTTAACTTTTGTATTACTTGCTAGGCTATCACTGTATTATCACCATAAATTTAGAAAACGAAAGAACATCTAAATAGGAAATCTGAGGTTATTATGGCCAAAACAGTCCATAGTCGAATATTCATAGGTGGAGGCTACATGAATTACAAGAATTCAGACACTACAGAAAAATAATTCTTCGGGGAAGTAGTTTTGTGTGTATACAAGGATGAGGACCAGCTGCACACCAGGATTATTAAGCATCTGTCCCTCTACACAAGTACTAAATTCAAGAATGGTAGAGACGCGCGTAAAATGTCTCAAGAATGAAGAAGTTGTCAAGGCTGAAGTACAAGAGCTGCCTTGGAACCAGACTCCTCATGAGAAAAGAATATGAGATTTTTATAAGAATCAAATCATGAAGTTTGAGTGGATACTAAATGGTAACTTGAGTAACCTATGCAAAATACTGCTATCCTGATGTGAGGCACCCAATTGGATAGTATGACAGTTTACAGATATCAAGAAGAAACTCTATTCTATTCTGACCTAAATGTGAAGCAACAATGACCTACATACAACACATAACAAGGCAATGGCTCTTATGAATCTCACAAGCTTACACCAAGAATTTTTCAAAGATAGGGACTAGTACATGGCTATCCAGAAGGTCTGCGATGAGCTGGAACTATATTTCAAATGATGCAAGAGTGACATAAAGGCAGTGCTGAAGGAAAAAGAAGTGACAAGTCCTAGCCAATTACAACCGTCCAAGGTGCTTTATTAAGTTGAGGAAGTTTTCCATGCTATTACTTTTCTATACGGGGCTGATAGATTAGTTCTAAATGATGACAAGTACAAAATCACCTCTGCTTAGAGAACTTAAGGGATTATGACATCAATGATAGGTGTAACACACCGAATGACAGGTGTAACACACCGAATGACAAGGATGACCATAACACTGACCAACTTGAGGTACTGAAGATGAAGAGGATGCGCGCGCAAGTTACAAAAATGATGGACAAGAAAGCTTTGCTTTCTACAAAGGATGTACTACGTTTCATGCAAGATAAGCCAAGCTGAACTCTGTCAAATGTAGAAGCTCCTCAAATGGTAATCTAATTAGAAGAATCCAGGATTATCCTTTTCAACTTACCAAGCCACGTTTAGTGCTAATGTCCACATTGGCGCAAGTACCATGTTTCCTACTTCTAAGAAGCCACATCTCTAGTAGAACAATGCTCTGCTTCTCCATCGGAACTATAAGTAAAGATCAAAAATGAGATATCGAAGGCTGATTGAATTTTTTTTAATGCAAACCTGGGGAAAATTGTTACTCTTAGAATTCATTTGCTCTATTCCACATTCATGAACCAAAAAGTGTAACTTCAAAACTAATATGAGTTGAAAAAAAGATATCCATCATTAATTCAACATACTGTAATTCATGGTAAAGAGTTGTGTGTGTTGAATAAGTCATGGTAGGCTTATGATCGAATTCATAGAGTGTAGATCTTCGCTTTTACAGATCTCGAGCGATCGATATTTCATCATGTCAATCACGAAAGTGCCTGTCAGTTGACATTTTAATTGTCACTGTCAAATCTTATTTGATAAACGATTGATAAAAATGGAAATTTCATGTTATCCAAAATGTCTTCACAGAAAACTTAAATTCAAAGACACTCGTGCCGTTTTAAACCAATCTTGGACGAGAATAGAGTAAATGGTTTCGTCCTTTATTTTGGTAATAATAGTTAAGATTTGCGCAATGCTTAACAATATGTTCACTGTTTTCGTTCACAATAATGCTTGATGTATAGCTTGTATATGAAACATCTCACATTGGATCTGCTCCTAAGATAAGCGAGAATATCAATTGTGGTGGTTCAAAGTCGAGCTCACGAGCATGCCATTGTTGGTTAGCAGGTTGATAAACCAGGAGCAATGATCAAATTCTTGTTTCTCATTAAAGGACACCAACCAAAGACATTCGGTCTCAATTTCACAATCCACACTCACCAGGCGATCCACGGCTCGAGTATGCCAGGCTTTATGATACAAGGCTAGTTGGGTATCTGATTCACATGAATAAATCAGTTCGGCTTTTACAAATGGTTTCGCCGAGCGAAAAACTAGAGAATGAACTCGTTTCGGGCCATGCTTCAGCACATATTTGTCCACTTGGTGCGCGTATACGCTACCATGTACCGCTTGGTCTGATGAGACATCTAAATCTTCAAGTTTCTGTTTTCTTGAATGAATGACAGACTCGACGAAGAAATAGCTCTCAGGACGACGCCAAATCATTCCGTGACCATGACCGAATTTCGGAACCAACAATACCATAGCCTCGGCTCCATGATCAATCAGTGTTTGATAAGTGTGCAATTGCCGCTCAATAGGAAAATGTGATTCGTTTGGCCAAGATATCCATAGTGTGGGAGGCATTCGCGAAACATCTATTCTCCTCAATAAATTTTCGTATCTCGTGGTTGGATCCCATACCCGTTCATAAAGATCCACAGCTCCGGCTCGACCCATTTGTCTAGCTATACCACTATCACTTCCTACCAAACTTCCACAACCATATCCAGGAATGGCAAACGCCAAGCGATCATAATCAAAAGTGATCAGGGTCGCAGTCAAAACACCTCCCCAAGATACACCTGCTACTCCCACATTATCTGCATTCACACCATGCTGTGATCTTAGAAGAGTATTAGCCATTATACTTTGCGCCATTGTGTGATACATCCACTGCTCTGGAATAGGCAATTGAGAATCACAGTAAGCTCCCTTTCGTCGGGGACCTGGAAAGGGCGTTTTCTTGAATTTAGGAACTGCTTTCTGGTCAGTCTGTCCCTCGAGTCCAATTGATAGAGATGCCATTCCCTTATCAGCCCATTTTTCACACCATTCTTTCAAAGCTGTAGCTCCCCCGCCGTGTAGCAAGATGGCACCAGCAACTCCTTCTTCACTTATAACTAAAGGTGTACTCAGCCACCCAAATACCAAGGTACAATTGTTTTTGTATGGCAATGCCTCAAAATATATTGGTTGAATATAGAATCCTTTGTAAGTATATGGTACGGCTCCTTCTACATCAGTCGCATTCATCATCAAGGGTGGCTTGGACTGTTTGGTTAGCAACTTCTCAAAGCTCTCCAAATCTTGGTAGGACTCAGAGTTACGTTTGACGACTTCATAGTCACACATAAATTCATCTTGAGACTTGAGAGAATTCAGTTGCGCTTGAGACTCAAATGAAAAGGTTGACAGAACCAACAGAATCAAAAACCTGAAATTCATTTTAAAGTTTCTTTTGATCCTGCAGGCCGCGTTGAAAAATGAATGATTTTGGTTAATCTTAGAATTAGAAGGTTGCCACTTCAGAGACTTTTTTTGTTAAATGGAAGATCATCCGTATAAACGTTATCTTAAGATACTAAGGACAAAATTACGTATTTAAAGTTTAGAATTGTAGATTTGTTTTCTTTCGACAGGCGTAAGAATGATAAACAAATCATCAATTCAAAGCAGTTTTAAGGAGTAAAATCAAAGTATTGAACAATTCATCGTTTCAAAGGCATAATAGGATAATAGGGCAGTGTCCTTAGTCCTTCGTGCCATGTTTTACTTTGTATATCGTCTAACAGATGCAGTGCATATAGGAAAATCTTGTTTGACGTAATAGTAAAACTGAATTACATTCATTATTCAGATTTTGTAATGAATTGTAAGTTATACAGCCTTCGCTCATGAAGTTCGCTCGTACGCTATTACTTGGGAATGTAAAAAGTTATCTATTCAAAGTACTACGTAGTTCATACTAGGAATCACCATTTTTTCTGAGACCAGGTGTCACGGCTAGGCTCGGTATGTAGGCACGATTTCATACTTTCTCATTTCTGCGACAAAATGAGTTTTAATTTAATTTCCTTGATTCTCAAAAGATATCAAGTGCCGTTAAGAAAGAGATCCAACGATATTGAGATTCGAACACACACAGTAAGAACCGTTTTCTCTGGTAATGTGATCGCACGCATATACCTACAAATGCCCCTCTATCTAACTTGTCTAACATCGTAACAACTCTCAGCGAACTATGAATCCTCTCAATTGGATTTTCAAACTAAAAGTGAATTCTGAGTGTGTGAGACTTGACACCATCAGGAGGCAAATTTAAAACATTCAGAACAGATTCAATGCTAGTAATGGACGTAATTGAAAAAGATTTTGAAAATTCAACCTATCTATGCTTATTTAATTGTTTTGATTTGTATGACTCAATTCATGCAAAATATCCTCATGAGATTTGGAAATAATCGCATCATGGCAAGATTGAAGTCACATTGTAAGGCTGTAAAAGCAGAAAATTGGCAAGAATAAAATATAGGCGTTCGCGAATAAGTGATCTTAGTTCAATCGGATCTGTGATCTATATTTAAACTTGAAACTAATCATAGTATTTGTTATTTCACAAACGTTGCGGCGGTGTTAGCCGCCACTGTGTTTTACACCTTCGCAGATTGGATTACTGTCTGTCGCACTTTGCAAGAGTATTTAATCCTAAAGTAAATAATTTCGGTCGCAAAATTAATGAGACAGTTTATTTTATTAAGACTACAATTTTTGTGTTGACATAGCCCCAATACTAGCCCACTGCAGTAAAAGCCATGAAACGTGCCGGCCGATGAATGAAAACTTTTGCAAGGTTATTTTGCGAATAAACAAGCTTCAAGCATCTACTCACGTTTAATACAAAAGCCCCGATACCAGCCCCGTACAGCTAGTTGTGAAAACGTGCTACGGGTTGAGAAATGAAAACTTCGAAAGGTTATATTGCCACCAAACAACCTGCAAGCATGTACTCACGTTTCATTAAAAAGGTTGCCGAAATATGTTTCAACCACATTTAGCGACAACAATGTGATAATTGGATTATGGTCTAGTCTACAGTTTTAGCTTGCTAAAATGAGAGCATGAGAGCATTTGTAGCCTTTTTCGGTTAGCATGTTATCATGTCATCATGAATTGGTAATAAAATAAAACAAAAGTAGAGTGAGTACATCACTAAAGAGCTCGTATAAATTTACAATCCTCCATCAATAGAAGTATTCCACGAAGCTAATGAGAGTTCGGTATTTGCCCTTGAGACTGGAGGCGTCGATTATAGCTAGCCGGAGTACTCTAGGATCCAGTAATCGTTGATTAAATGTATAATGCAACCCAGCAAGAAAGCAACTCTGCACATGAAATTTACGCTGTTTCCGTGTGAAGATGTGCAGTCGACATTTTCGATCTTGATTGAATAGAATCCGAAAGATATGCGCTACGAAGCTACTTCATAGAAAGTTGTCAAAACATCCTCACCACAAAGCTTGTGCTAGCGGCTAACGCACAAACTCATGTATATGTTTGCACATTCACTTACACACGATTGCACAGCGTACGAATGTGCAAAATCTTGACGTACAGGTAGGTACACAGTGGTTTCTTGCTATTCGTCGATGCTTATTCATATTCATACATCGAAAGTTTTATTGTTTTGGAGAACTTTCATGTATCGATCATGAAATATATTTGCATTACATTCTGCTTAATTGTTTTTAAAGATGAAATATATTTGCATCACATTCTGCTTAAAATGTTTTCAATGATGAAATATATGTGCCTTACATTCTGCTTAACCACAAAAGTCTTGTTGTGAAGGTCGAGTTTCTTGTTCCCGCTCATGTAGCATTCTTTGCTGGTTATGTCTTTTCGGCCAACAACGCCACACGCAGAGCTGCATGTAGTGCGATGGTCAATATAAATTGGCTGCTAATCGAATTTCGACGAGTTGGCTCTGCTCATGAGAAGCGCGACGATTAAAATATTTATGTCAATCGAAAAAAAATTATCACACTTTTTTGTCCATGGTTTAAATATCCTTGACGAGGTCAATGCAAATCAATATCAAGATGTGAGTCTCGGATGCTAAAATGTTAAAACGTGGACGTTGCTAAAAGCGATATTGTCTCAGGTTGTACCAGACAGTTTGGGAAATGACACTTGAAGTGTGGCATAATATTGTAAATACCGGTAGTTCGTTTCAAAATGTACAAAGCAAACAAGCACGAAAAATTGCTACAAAGTCAATGGACACACAAATTTGCAACAGACACGCGAAATTGCTACCACGTGAAGGATACACACAAATTGCTTTGTGTGATATGTCTCGTGAGTAATAGCGCTACATAAAACCACAGCCAAGTCAGCAGTACAGCAGTTCAATTTTCGCGAATATTCAATTTTTACTATCGTTAGCCATTAGATTGCATAAATATAGCCCGTTCACCTTAATGTCAATGCGACAAAGTAACAAACCTTCTTTGAATCCATTGATTTGTCAAAACTCAATATAGGCTTGTATAAGGATCAAATCGCCGTCTACGAGTTACAGCCTTCGAGAATCACGAATATCACTAAGTCTATAAAAAGATAATGAGACTCCCATTGCGTGTGTTAATGCTAGAAGTGTGTCTCGATGGCCGTTCCGACAAGAGAGAGAGGAACTCAGCTGTGCAGCCGAGTTAGAAACCCATAAGATACTGGAGAGGTCAGTAGAGAACACAAGAATACAAATATATCATTTGTTGATACTTGTTTTGAACGTTCTTCTAAAGCCGAATCCTATTTCTTATAAATTGCCAAATGTTGCGGAAAAGACAGTTACCTTTTGAAAATCCTGCACTTCAACGTGCTAAAAGCAGGTGTGGTCGTGGCTTTGTCGATCTTGTTCTGCAACCCATATTAGTTCACCACAATGAACGTCATTGTTCTAAGCTCCCGAGATGTACAAGCTCAAGTCGAGTAGTGAATTATGGTCTTGTTGCTAGTGAACCTCGCCGATTGCCAGGACAAAAATTCAAGGAGAAGGATGACAACGTTTGGCATTTCATCGTTTAAGACTTGGTTTATGGTTGCTTCGTCTCTCGCTCAAAACAAAATTTCCTACCCAAAGTAAATTATAGTTCTAATCTTTTCATATCCATGCGACGGCACGGGGTTGTTCAGAATCAGCAAGCGGTGCAGACAAAGTAGCATGGTTTGAAATGGCATGCAAAAACTCGTAGCTTTATGATTGGGGTGCGATGAAAAGCTACATTCTTTGTGATACGAGTGACGCTGGAAAATCATAATTCATAATTTTACTAAATGAGGGTTCTTGTAATACAACAGCTGTGTCATTTGATAACTATTGACAAATAATACAATTAGCCCACTTGTTTCAATTGATTTTGTTGCTTCTAGTTAGAACGCCGTTGAGATATTATCATTTTCATGAATGATTCCCTGAGGCTACAACGGACCAATTTTTATTTCAACTGGCATTGATTAAAAGGGTACATTTTGCTCTTGGATGGCATCTTATAATATGGTTGATCTCAAAAGTTTTACATGTCAAGTGTGTGGTCATGAAACCTTAACGCATGATAATTATCTGCGAAGATACATGTAACTTCATCTCAAATCGGGTTCTCAAGCGCTAGCGGAAATTTCGTCTCAAAGAGTGTCATTTTTGTTTGATTTCTTGTATGCATGTCTTTTTAATGCAATTTTAAGCGCGTAGTCTAACTCGAATATCCTATTTACACGCCTAATTTTCAATCATTACTCAAGGCGAAATTCCTTAAGATAAATGCCTTTTAATTATTCAAATTTTGAATTTGCTTATTGATTTTTGCGATTTGAATTTGAAATCCTGCTTGACTATTTCCTATGTCTAAGAGATTTATTGTTTCTAAAATAATAATGGAATGGGAAGAATTTTTGTCTATCGTTTTTTTGTAAATTGATCGATGACAGTCGAGTCGTGACTTTGCAGCTATTTTATATCAATGAAAAAATACATTTCTTAACCGTCCGAGATGTTCCATATGATGTTTGTAACTTGTACCCTTGTGTTAATCCTTCATATTTTTAGATGCTATTGATGTGCTTCATAACTAGTATATATGAATTAATTGAGTTTTTTTAGATTGTATCAAGCATTTACATAATGTACTATTCTTTTAGACTTTAGTTTCAAATTTTGTTATTAGCCACGAAATTATCGATATCTGGATGGAAGAAGTACTATGGGGGAAAGTACAACAAAATAAGAGAGTCAAATGATGGCATTGCCTTTGTCACAATAGAAGACATAAAGGAATGAGAAAATGCACAAAAGAAAGAAGTAACTCATTTTAGATGCAAGAAGATTGGGCATTATTCCAATAACTTTGTAAAGGAACTGACCAAGTTTACTAACCCCAAGAAGGGAAGCGCCGACGAGTGGTGATTGAAGACAAATATGGTGAGGAATGTTATCAAGGCAATGCCCTGATCACACTGAAGATGACATAACTATAGAAGGAGAAAGCCCGAAATATTTATAAGAGGAGCACTGACTATGTTCAAGATATCCAAGAAAAAGAAACCAGCGATGGGCAGGACAAAGCTGGCAGGAGTGCAATGTTTTCTGATGAAACTATGACGGTTTTGCACTCATACAAGATGCTTTAGTCTCTAACGTGAAAAACAAGGCAGGAACTCCAGGCAGAAAGATACTGCTGGACAACCAATCGACAGTGTAATGCTGGCATGATATCTGTGACCAAGATAAGAGACCTCGAAGTATAAAGGGCAGTTTGGCACTACCCAGTAGGAGCGGCCAATATTTTGTCTC
>Ga0075154_10002487_pt1 | contig 12049 bp, 5 predicted proteins | sample JI71714BDNA_FD_70965 | JGI IMG/M metagenome (GOLD analysis project Ga0075154, IMG submission 70965) | Wastewater effluent complex algal communities from Wisconsin, to seasonally profile nutrient transformation and Carbon sequestration -... | ecosystem: Engineered > WWTP > Effluent > Algae... | reverse complement strand
TAACCAATTGGATGCCGGGCTTAAAATAACCAATTCCGGCGTAAAACCCGATGAGGTTACACCCCTTCTAAATTCAGGATTTGGCGCATTTACCGTAAGTGATAAATTACAAAAATTATTAAGTTCGGTTCCTCCCCTATTCACGCCCTTCGGGAATTATGAAATGAAGGCCGGAACCGAAGTTTTTCTGTATCGTAAAATTGGCTTAACGCCCACACAAAGCCCCGCCCTGCTTTTTTATCCGGAACCCCGCCGGCGCACGGCAATTTTGGCCGGTGAAGGAATATGGCGCTGGGGACTCGAAGATTACGAGCAGAACCAAAACCGTGAACAGTTTAATGAACTGGTTTCAAAAACCGTTCAGTATTTAGCCGTAACTGAGGATAAAAGCCGTTTCAGGGTAAATACCAAAAACGTATACGCCGAAACTGAGCCCATTGTCATTGATGCCGAATTATACAATGATTCTTACGAGCCGGTAAACACTCCCGAGGCCCAAATTACCATCAAAAATGCGGAGGGAAAATCGTTTCCCTATTCCTTTAGCCGCACAGATAAAGCGTATAGGCTGGACGCCGGAAAAATTACACCAGGCGATTATACCTATAATGCAAGTACCCAATTCGGAGGGAAAAAACTGGAAAAAAGCGGTTCGTTCTCGGTAAGCGAGATGAATGCGGAACGCATGAATACCAGGGCTGATTACGCTGTTATGGCGCGTCTGGCTAATGAAACAGACGGTGAATTTTTCCTTGCCACGCAGCTCGATTTAATTCCTGAAAAAATTAAATCAAGAGAAGACATCCGTCCACTCACCTATAGCACGGGCAAACTCAAAAGCCTGTCCGATTTCAAATGGTTTTTCTTTGTTATTCTGCTTTGCTTAGGCGCAGAATGGTTTATCCGTAAATACTTCGGACGATACTAGGCTTACATTGTCATTCCCAGGTTTTCAAATACGAATGCCCAGATATCGGTCCATTCGTCAATGGTTTTGCTGAGCGGTTTTCCGGCGCCGTGCCCGGCATTGATATCAATACGGATTAATACGGGATTATTACCTTGCTGGGCAGCCTGCAATGCCGAAATAAACTTATAGGAATGCGCCGGAACCACACGGTCGTCATGATCGGCAGTGAAAACGAGGGTGGCAGGGTATTTGGCGGCTTTGGCATTATGAACCGGCGAATATTTAAACAATGCCGTAAACTGTTCTTTATTTTCGGATGTTCCGTAATCAACCGCCCAGGCATAACCAATAGTAAACTTGTGGTAACGAAGCATATCCAACACACCCACGCCGGGTAAGGCAACCTTGAATAAATCGGGGCGTTGGGTCATGCAGGCTCCCACCAGCAATCCACCGTTAGAACGCCCTGAAATGGCCAATTTTTCAGAAGACGTGTATTTTTCTGCAATGAGATATTCAGCAGCGGCAATAAAATCGTTGAATACATTTTGCTTTTGGAGCACCGTTCCGGATTTATGCCATGCAGAGCCGTATTCACCACCTCCGCGTATATTGGCTACGGCATAAATTCCGCCCTGTTCTAAAAACAAAGCCACATTAGGCGAAAAAGAAGGCGTTACCGAAATATTAAAACCACCGTACCCATATAAATACGTCGGGTTATTTCCGTTCAAAACGGTTCCCTTTTTCATGGTTATATACATCGGAATTTTTAATCCGTCGGCCGTAAAATAAAACACTTGTCTGGTTTCATACGCCTCAGAATTAAATACACAGTTCGATTTAATATACGAAGTGTATTTGCCCGTTTTATCGTCATATTTATAAATACTGCCGGGGTCGGTAAAACCGGTAAATGAAAAGAACGCATCGGCCGATTTCCATTGGGATGAAAATGCGGAAACCATACCCGGACCCGGAAGACGGATATCACCCGTTATATTCCCTTGAATATCGGCAATTTTCAATACCGATTTCACATCACTCAAATAGGAAAGTACCAGTTTGCCGTTCATTAAATCAACCGACTGCAATACGTCATTAGTTTCGGGAATAAGGGTAGTCCAATCCTTTTCTGATGGTTTTAACGGATCAATTGCCAATAAGCGGTAACGCGGTGCCTTATGATTAGTAAGTACGATAAGTTGGCCATTGATGTGGTCTATTACCGAAAAATCCGATTCAAAATCATCCACAATTTTAATGAGGTCTGCTTTTTCATTACCCAGTTCACGACAATATAACCGATTGCCGCTAGTACTCTCTGTTACGGTTATAACCAAGTATTTTTCATCGTCCGTAACCGAAGCGCCAAAGCGGTGTGTGGGATTTTTGGGATCATCAAAAATCAGTTTATCTGCCGATTGCGGCTCGCCCAATTTATGGAAATAGAGTTTTCCGTTTCCATTTTTGGCTGATAAGTCACGGCCCTCTTCGGGTTTATCATATTTGGTATAAAAAAATCCATCCCCATACCAGGCTGCACCCGAAAATTTTATGTCCAGCAGTTTATCTTTCCGGAGTTTTCCCGAAGGCAAGTCAATCACATAAAATTCATTCCAGTCTGAACCTGCTTTTGAAATCCCGTAAACGGCATATTTAGAATCGTTCGAAACCGAAAATAAACTCAGGGAAGTGGTACCGTCGGCAGAAAATGTATTGGGATCCAACAATACGGATGGCGTTCCCTCAACACCTTTCTGAATGTATAACACACTCTGATTTTGTTTTCCGTTGTTTTTATACGAAAAATAATAGGGACCTTTGGCAAATGGAACCGAGTTTTTCTCATAATCCCAAAGGGCACTGAGTCTTGATTTGATTTTTTCGCGATAGGTAATTTTTGAGAGATACCCGTTTGTGAGCTTATTCTGTTCACTTACCCAGGCTTTGGTTTCTGCCGAATTTTCATCCTCCAGCCAACGGTATGGATCGGCAACCAAGGTTCCGAAGTAATCATCTTTTACATCCGAACGTTTGGTTTCGGGATAGTTAATTTGTGCATTAAGCGCCATTGCCGGGCCGAGTAATAAAATGGAAATTAAAATCAACTGTCTTTTCATACTGCTTGTTGTTCACATAGGCGAACAAGCAAATCTACTAACTCTCGCTGTAATGAGATGGTTTTATCTGCATTATACCAACGTTGTACGGCTTCCAAAAATTCGGCTTTGGGCATTTCTTTGGCTTTCAGTTCTTCAACAACCCGCTGTGCTTCTGCCGGACGGGGTCCCCAATTCAAAATTTCATCTCCCGAATCCGCATGCATAAAAATGAGTTTTGGAATGCTCCGGCCTCCCTTTGTCAGATACTGATCCATCAATTCCAGGTTCTCGTCCCTGAAAAGATAACGCAGGTTTAGCTTGCCACTTTGTTCGGCCAACAGTTCAATCACCGGAATGTTTTGGGCCGCATCTCCACACCAAAATTCAGTAAGTACGATTACATCTAACGGTTTTTCAATTGCCTGAGCCGCTTCAAGTAATTCGGGCAATAAAACCGTATGTTTATAAATACGCGAGGAACGGCGGAAATTCAGTTCCGTATAATGAGTAAGTTCTTCGTTCTGCAAGGGACCGGATGTCCTTTTCTCTTCCACTGCTTTGGCAAATTCTGCCGTATAAGCTTCATAAGAAATTCCCTTTTTAAAAAATGCTCTTAATTCCATATCCTAGATAATTAATGTGTTCTGGTCATTTCTTCGTCTACACAAATGATAAAATCAGCTTTGCCGATGTGTTCTTTTTCGAGTTTGCTCGGGTCTTTCTGTCTAACGGCACTGATACTGGCCACGCTAAGTGTTGAATTATACTGCTTTAAATACCAGCCGATTCCTTCATACCCGTCGCTGTGATAGGTTCCGTTATAGTGAATCAGCGTATGATTAGCATTTTCACCTTTGAGAGCCTGAACAATCCAAAAGGCCATGGTGGCATCTTTGGTGGCCTGTGATTTGGGTAAATTTTCACCTCCATGTCCGCCCATCATGGTGAGCATGGCTTTATATCCGGGCAATTCGGCATCATAAGGTATGGGTAAAGGCGGCAAAAGCAATTTTTTGTCGGCAGACAATGTATCCAAGGCTTCAAACCCGTTTTTATAGACCATACGGGCCATGTAACGCGGAATATTAGAAGCTACGAAAGACAATTTGTTCGTTTTGGCAAATTCAACCAGTGGTTTATAATCGGTAGGGTAATTTTTCCATAAGGAGGTAACTTCCTTTTTGAAGGTATCTTCATCAGTTTCGCCTTTGATGTAGCGGTTTAGGGGCTGTTGCATATCGGCTTCGAACATTTCGGCGGCCAATATGATTTTACCGTTTTTCAGGGAATGAAGTTCTTGCGTTAATTTAAGTTGTAACCAATGAATGATGGCGTCATCATGGTATTCGCCAAAAAGTATAACCTGTTTACTTGAAACACCTTTCAGCATTTTATCAAAATGTGTGGGTTTGCCTTGTTTTGTAAATATGCGATAAGCCGGCATTTCGGCTGCAGAAACAAGGTTTACACTCAACGCAAACAGCACAAAAAGAATCAAATTTTTCATGATCCAAAGGTATTTATAAATTACCGAAGGGAGCGTAACAGAGATTACATATGACATTTTAATAGCCTAAAAATCCTTTTTTCATCCGATAAAACACAAAAAATGTTTGTATCCAAGCGCGGTATAGACACGTAAAAAAGGTAAATCCGATATGTTATGAAAAAAGCAGTACACATTTTAGCCGGCATTTTACTTTTTGCCAATGCGCTGGCCCAGAAAACGGGCAGCATAGAAGGTTTGATCACTGACTCAGCTTCAAATCCAATTCCTTTTGCCAGTATACAGGTTAAATTAGCCGATGAAAAACATGTTGCCTCTGCTGTAAGTGACCTGGATGGATATTTTACGGTTCAAAACCTAAATCCGGGTAATTATAATATCCGAGTATCCAGTATAGGTTTTAATGCAAGTCAAATCAGCCAAATAAAAGTCGATTCGGGTCAGAAAATCATGGTTCCGGTGACCCTTACTTATAACAGATTAGAATTGAGTTGCATTGTGGTAGCTTGTTATTCCTCGAATACTGCCATACAATGCGATCAAACCGTTAAAGGAATAACCTGGAAAGGAAATGATAAAAAACGAATCCAGGCATCGAAGCTAAAAACACAAACTATAAAACAAGCCGGGCAGGGAAAAGGCAAACCAAGCGGCATTAAAAATCCGATTAGTGATGATGAGTATGCCGAATACGAAGACAACCGGTTTTTGAGTACCCGCCTGAATCCCCTATCCACATTCTCTGCCGATGTGGATAAAGCTTCGTACAGTTTAGTCAGAAAGTTAATCCGAGATGGACAAAAACCTCCTGCAGCAGCCGTAAGAATTGAGGAAATGATTAACTATTTTGAATATGATTATCCTGAACCTACAGGCAAGCATCCTTTCTCTGTGATAACTGAGTATACGCAAACCCCATGGAACATAGAAACAAACCTGTTAAAAGTGGCCATTCAGGGTAAACGCATACAAGCTAAGGAATTACCTCCTTCCATTTTCACCTTTTTGATTGATGTTTCGGGTTCTATGAATAGTTCAAACAAATTGCCTCTGGTAAAGGCTTCTTTATTAAAATTATTAGAAAGTCTGAGACCTCAAGATAAAGTAGGCATTGTGGTATATGCCGGAGCAGCTGGAGTTGTACTTAAACCACAAGAATCGCTAAAAAAGGGAGAAATAATAGAAAAAATAATTAACATGAATGCCGGAGGTTCCACCGCTGGCGGAGAAGGGATTCAATTGGCCTATAAACTGGCCGAGGAGCATTTTGTAAAAGAAGGCAATAACAGAATTATTCTTTGTACCGACGGTGATTTCAATGTAGGTATCTCTAACGAGGCTGACTTAACTAAACTTATTGAAAAAGAACGTGAAAAAGGAATTTTCCTTACCGTACTTGGATTTGGAATGGGTAATTACAAAGATAAAAAACTGGAACTACTTGCCGACAAAGGCAATGGAAACTATGCTTATATTGATGATTATCAGGAAGCCGAGAAATTATTAGGAAGAGAGTTTGCAGGAACAATGTATACCATAGCCAAAGATGTAAAAATTCAGGTAGAATTTAATCCCGCACATGTTCAATCCTACCGATTAATCGGTTATGAAAATCGCCTATTGCATGCCGAAGACTTCACTGATGATAAAAAGGATGCGGGAGAAATTGGTGCGGGACACGCAGTAACAGCCCTATATGAAATTCGAACAGTGGATAAAAAAAATGAAAAAAACGATGAACTTAAATACCAGAAAAAAGTACCGACAATTGAACCCATATTTTCAAATGAACTGGCGACCATAAAATTCAGGTATAAAAAACCCGATGAAAAAAACAGCATTTTAATGGAAGATGTGGTAAAATCCAACATTACGACATTTGATAATGCATCAGAGGAAACACGATTTGCATCTTCTGTGGCGGCTTTTGGAATGTTTTTACGAGAGTCTGAATTCCTCAACGGTTACAAGCTTTCCGATATCATCAGATTAGCAGAAAGTGCAGTAGGAAAAGATAAAACGGAACTGAGATCAGACTATGTAAGCATGCTCAAAACATTTCAAAAATTATAAAGTAAGAAAAAAGGCCCTTTTTCATTCTCTACCAACATCCTGCATTTGTTTCAAACAGAATTAAAAACTGAGAAGCATATGCAGGATTTTTTAATCAGACCTTATCGCATTAAATACATTTTCCCGAAGCCTTTTTTGAAATATTGGTCGGCAGAAGTAGCTGATTTCTCCACATCCTCGCCATTATTCTTCGTGAAAACGCGGTATAAATAAACACCGGAAGCCAGTTTATCTCCAAATTCATCGGTACCGTCCCAGGCAAAATCAGTTATATTTTTTCCAATACGAAGGTTGCCCAATTCATTTTGAAAAATTTCGCGTACGATGCGACCGTCAATCGTAAAAATCTGAATTTTCATAAAATCAGGAACTTCTGAGCCGGTAAGCGTAAACACGAAACGGGTGGAGGTAGAAAAAGGATTGGGATAATTCAGCACCTCCGTTACGGTTTGCTGATTAATTACTTCAAACGAAATCATATAATCAAAAGCTCCGGTCCCTTTTCCCGAAGAATTGCTGCTGGCGTCTCTGGCACGTACCATGAGTTTGTATTCTCCGTCTTTCTGGGTAAAGTCGGGCCGGTACTCCAAACGGGCCACGTTTTCGGATGAGGAAGCAGGGAAAAATGTTATATCGGATGAACCGAGTACCACTCGTTTTGGCGTAGATTCACCGGGTAATTGCAAAAATAAATCAAATGAAGTGGTATCCGATAATAACAAAATTGGGTTTTCATCTTTCAGTTTGATGTCAATTACGGGCTTGGCCGAAACAATTTCGCCATCCATTATGCGCATGCCGTCAAACATTACATCCAAGAGTGGATTAATCTTATCCCCATCAGTAAGGAAAACGCGTTCGCCCAAATTATTAAAATGATACTGTTCTAGCTGATGATTTGGATGATTAATCGGATTGGCTTCAATCCACAAGGCATTTTTACCCGGATAATTTAAATTTGAAACCGTGAACGTATCCGTTATAAACGAATTTACCGGAAGCGCTCCCGCTTTTTGAAAATAGGAAGTAATCTGGTTCGAAGGACTGATGATGAAATAGCGCATCCATAAACTATCCATCGGGTAATCACCGATGTTTTCAACGGCTGATGCCAATGTCAGCATTTTACCCTGCTGGAGGGTATCATCGTTAAAATAGTAAGCCACCGACGGGTTCAACGCTGCTTCAGGAACGCCTTCATATAACACATGCCAGCGGTCGAGCTGCGATGGTGTGAGATTTACATTATCACGGGTAAACATCCTAAGCTTCAAATACGGATATTGGGCTGCATTGATTGTTGTTCCCAAATTTAAAATTTCGGGGGTTGACAAATCCAAGCCTGTATAAAACGTAGTTTCCAAGCCGCCCGCCGTAACCCCGATTATGTTCACGCTTACTGAATCTAAATCGGGCATATCCAATGATTTCGAATTCCAGTGAAATGATTTCCACTCCGTGGCCGGACCGATTAATGGCGACTCAATGCTGCCAAAAATCCATTCATTTTCCATCATGGCATCCAGCACAACCATACTGCCCGGAAACTCTCCAACTTTTTCAATTTGTGAAAGCGGGTAACCTATACGCGTAAAATAGGCCCAGGGGCGGTTTTGAGAATTGGTGGCCATTGACTGCACAGAATCTGCGCCCAACAATGCAAAAGCATCTAACTGATCTTGCGCATAATTTTGGAATCCGGAGCTGATCATGGTATACATGCCCACGTAATAACCCTGGTAATTGGAATTCAGATTGATTAGAAAATTTTTCAGATTCTCACGCTGCTGCGGCGTGTTTTGTCTAAAGATAAAATAGTTTTCGACCCGTGTCCGGCAGGCGCATAAATCATTGGCATTACCGAAACTGTTTGCGGGATTTAATCCGTTACAATTTGTACCCAATGGCTGCAATGTAATTGGATCGATAACAAAAACATGGATCGATGGCGTGATACCGCAGGCGTTATATTCCATCGGAGCCCCGTCAATACTGTATAAACAATCGGCCAACACGGTTGGCGAAGTGGTATTCCCGTAAGTTCTGATTCGTAATGACTTTTGGTTTGGGGTAAAATCAAATTTACGTTGGGGCCTGTTATAATTTATAAACGTGTAGGCATCATTCTTGAATTGATAAAAATGATCCTGTCCCCAGCCGCGTTTACCGTTTATATACTGAAAAGAAGATTCTTTCCATCGGTAAAATGTACCCGTTCCGGATGAGTCCACACCCGCTCTCCAAAAATATACCATCGAGTCCGGAAACTGAATGGAAGGTTTCCATTTAACCACGCCGCCCGTTTGTTGAATAATGGTATCGCGTTTAGCGGGACTATTGAATAAATCGGTGGTATCAATTTCAAATTTGTATCGCTTTTCAGGGGCAAACGGATCTCCGGTAGTTGCCTTCAACCAGGTATTATTTTGCGGTATAACGGCAAATTCAGTTGGATAAACAGGTAAGATTTCGCCCGTACTGATTAAAAGAGTTTTGGTAAGGTTGTTATTTGTGTTGGTTAATTCATCAATAAAATTCGATGGATCAATCGATATGCTGATAAAATTCAATCCGGGACCATATACACGGTCAGTAGGCATTTTCAGCGTAATGGTATCTCTGAAATTTATGGGCGCCAAGGGTATACTGTATACATCATTTTCTTTTCCGAATTTGGCATATTTCCGAACCACTTCTACATTAAAAGAATCAGAAAATGTGCGCCCGTTATTGGCAATCGCAATCTGTACTTCAAAGGAATCTAAATCTGTAGAAACTGAACCGGGTATGAATGAAACATACGGATCCAACACTTCCAGGTCGGGCTTGCGCAGGTTGTTTACCCTGCCGGCCGGGTCACCGTGCAAACTCATTTCGAGTGCCACAATTTTCACAAACACATTTCCAGGATACTGTGTATACAGGTCATTTGCCGTACGTTTCATACACTCTCCTACCGTTTTCCCGTAACTTCGGTAAGAAATATGTTCATAAAAAGTACGACTGTATAAATTCAGAAAAGGAGGTAATCCGGTGCTTATGGTGGCGATAAATCCCCAAGCCGCTTTTTCGGGTTCCAGCACAAATTTTTCAGATGTGGTCAAATAATTCTGAAAAATATCACCCGAAAAACAAGAATTGGCAATCATGAGCGGATATTTCCCTTTGTTCTGGTAATCCGAAGGTTCATCTACATATACATCAAAACCGGTTCCGGATGCATGACCGAAAAAGGTCATCAATGCCACGCCCCGGTTGATGGATGCCCGTATTGAATCGGCCATACTGGTTTGGAAAGGAAGGTTATTGTCTTTCAAAAAAGTGGTTACGTTTGCACCGTAAATCGTATCCTCAACAATAGATTCATAGTTTGAAAGGTAGGATGCCAATATTTGATTTTCGGTTGTATTTCCACCGCCCCCAAAATGAAGTATATTTTTGGTAAACGGTTTATTATTCTGAACCTCCTGCTCCATTATTTTCTGTAAATAGGCCGTTACCTGAGAGCCCGACGACGCACTTAATCGTCCTACGGCGATATCCTGCCTGCCGGTTCCAAGTATATCAAAACCATAAAGGTTATCGGCCGGCGGAACTCCGATTGCGGGTATAGTTAAGGCAGCCGCATTTTGCGCGTTGGTTCGCACGGCTGTCGGGTACAGTGCTTTTCCGATAATAAACAGATATTCGGGTTTTTGAGTCCAATACGTAGTTGCAAAACGTAAGAAATTCTTAACTGCTGTGGGGTGTTTCGGAATACCGTATCCAAACTGATAATATAACTGTTCCACATCCACCAGTAATACGTTATACCCCGTGGTACGGCGGAAGGATGCATACGACTCAGCCTGTTGCCAGAACTTTGAAACGGTTAAAATAATGTAGTTATAGTCGGTATTGGTATTCCTGAAATCCTTAAACTTACCGGTTGGAGAGTCGCGGAATTGAACGGGTTTAACCGTATTTACAAGGTAGGCTGATGCAACAGAACTAATATAACAGGTTTTTAATCCACCTCCGTTGGGAATTACACCGTTCCAATTGGTACCACCCCCTATCATTGGAATTCGCCTGTTGTTCGTAATGTCATACAACGTAACGGCCGTGTTTTGGGCATTAAAGGCTGTTATATTCAGTGTGTATTTATTTCCACCGGCATTATCAGGAATGTAAAGTACATGGCGGATGCGGTTACCCAGGTTATAGGTTTGCGGTATTTCAATTTCGAGTGAACCTACTGCATTACGTGTATTGGTTGCATAGGTGGCCAGTAATTGCAGGCTAAACGCATTGGGTGATGCCTGCAAAGCTGCGGCTGATGAGATAAGACTTAAACTACTGAGCGTAAAATCAGAAACCGATGTATCAACCGTAGCACCACCAAAACTGAGGATATAACGGTGGTCTAACACGCCTCCGGAAACCGGGTCATTGGCTCCGGCCACCCGAATGCTCATTTTTGCATCAGGACCAGCCGTGTAAATGGTTGACTGCAAGGAAGCCATAACAGCGTTCCAGGGTTGGGTAAGCGTATTGGCACCCGTATAAATGCGGCTATACCCCTCACCGCCCATATAAAATGGATCTTGTGTATTGGCAGAATAAGAGGGGCCGCCATGATACGATTCCTGATAACTATTTTTTATGCGTGCCAAATAAAAAGGAGAACTCGCATAAGCACCCGTATTTACATCCGTTTCCGTATTAAATCGGAGGTTACCGGATATGTTTCCGCCGTAGGTAAGAAAATAATGGATTGAATCAGAAAATAGTCCGTAGCGTTTATTGACCATACCGTCGGGCACACTGTAGAGCAGACTGTCCAAGTCGGCCATATTGGGAATACCCACAAACTCAATAAACTCGTTTGCCGCAAAAACACCGTCGGCTTCACCTTGCACATAAATAGGAATTTCGAGCCCACGCGCGTACATTTTAAATGAGCGCGGATCTGCACTTACAGGAAAACCTGCATTTAAAAGGGTATTGTAATTGATGCGGTGTACGCCTTCGTTTGATACCGGAATCTTGTAATAAACGGCATCTGTATTTACCCATTCGTTTCCGAACGGAATCTGAGCCTGTGCATCAGGTAAGATAAATGCGGAAAAAAGCCCGCAAAGTGCTGTTCTGATTAAGCTATATTTTTTATTCACCTTCGATAAAATCATGAAGAGGGAAGATTTGGCGGAGCCGGGTTTTGCTTTTTCTTTTTCACATTAAACCCTATCCGAAGTGAAAAAACATGGGAAAATAAAAATACCGAACGATCACCCACGGCAGCCAGGGCATAGTCGATATACACTGTTTTAATGCGAAAGCCAGCCCCAATGTTGGGCTTTGCTATCCACACTTTTTTACCCGGCAATTCTTCCATCTGCTGAATCTGTCCGCAGCCGCCCCGCAGGAACACAAAATCTTTATAGCCCAGTTCTAAACCGAAGCGCGGATCCA
>Ga0075154_10002486_pt1 | contig 12051 bp, 5 predicted proteins | sample JI71714BDNA_FD_70965 | JGI IMG/M metagenome (GOLD analysis project Ga0075154, IMG submission 70965) | Wastewater effluent complex algal communities from Wisconsin, to seasonally profile nutrient transformation and Carbon sequestration -... | ecosystem: Engineered > WWTP > Effluent > Algae... | reverse complement strand
CCGGTAGGTTTGGTAGTGAAAAAAGGCTGAAAAATCTTGCCTTGCAATTTTTCAGGAATGCCCACGCCATTATCTTTAATGATTATTTCTAGTTTACCATCTTTATAATTTGTACTCACAATAACAGTAGGTTTGTATGTCTCATCAGCATATTTACTTCTTTCTCTTACGGCATGAAATGCATTGGTGATCAGATTGAGAATTACCCTTCCCAAGTCTTGAGCATTGAGTTTTATTTCGGGCATATCTTTATAGAAGTCCGTTTCGATGTAAGCATTAAAACTTTTATCTTTAGCTCGGAGTCCGTGATATGCCAACCTTAAATATTCATCACATAAACCATTAACATCTGTCATTTCACGCGAACCCGTGTTTATTCTGCTGTGGAGCAGCATCCCTTTGACAATAGCATCTGCACGAGTACCATGGTGAACGATTTTTTCTTCATTGCTCATGATATCTTTGGCGATTTCTTTGACTAGGTCCATATTTCCTTTGTCTAATTCATCTATCAACTCATGAACCAATTCTTTATTAATTTCAGAGAAGTTATTGACGAAGTTTAAAGGGTTTTGGATTTCATGAGCTATGCCTGCTGTAAGCTCACCTAAACTCGCAAGTTTTTCAGATTGGACAAGTTGTGTTTGGGTTTTTTTAATAGTATCTAAAGAATCATTGAGTTGTATATTGACCTTCTCTAAAGATGATTTATTGACTTCTAGTTCGTTAATAGTTGCATTTAATCTTTTTTCAAAAATCAAACTGAGCAACAGGTATATGAAAATTAATCCAGCATAACAATTTAGAAAGTATAGGGGATCTTTGCTTTGGTCATAATCTTTGCGTGCAGCATCTTCCAAGAGCCAATAAAGTCCCATTGAAGAAACCACTCCTAAGATAATAAATGCCCATATCCAAGCATTGCGTGCATCCATAAATAAGATGGCACAGATAGGCATGAGTGTAAGCCATGGACTGACCGGACTTTGCAGACCTCCTGAAAACCAAACCAATAATATACCGAATGCTGTTCCATTCAAAATAAAGATGTGGGCAACGATTTTGGGCTTTAGTCCCAATTGAATTAAAAAAGGTAGAGAAAAGAAAATTAGAGACTCGAACGGCAAAATATTGAAGCCAACTTTGAAGTCAATTAAATAACAATTTCCGATATATAAGATCATAAAAAACCCTGCAAGAAAGCTTGCTCGTATCAGGATTGTGGTTTTTCGTTTTTCAATATCATTGTAGTGAAAGGCACTACCATGACCATCAAGCCAGGTTACAAATTTTTGAAAGATTGCCTTCATTAACCAAAGATTTTAACTTTTATAAACTGAATTATCATCCATATCGGAGTGTAAATAAACATGAATAACTCTAGCCACCACGGGATTTTATGACTAAAAGGAAGTCCGGCTTCAAATCTTTTTTTATCATGTCTTTTTAACATGTTAAAGAGAGAAGGCTCTGACAATGGCCAAACTTCGCAAAGTTTAGCATTGCTTCCGGAGGCATAAATAATGTCGTTTACGGCCCTTCTTGCGGCTTCATTAGCACCTTCCATCGTGGCAAGGTCTGTGTTGGTACGCACATAATCTGAAGCCAAAAAGAAATTTGGAATGGCAGTATAAGTAGTAGGGCGGAGTGACCAGGAATTGACCGAATTGACCAATAATGGCTCTTGGTCTATATCGTGATGTATGTGATCAATCCATTTAATATCTCTATCTAGATACCAAAATTCTATCATCTCATCTTTAAGTATTTCTTGTCCATTCACATTGACACTTCTTTTTAGTTGCTCCCAAACCAAATTTTTGACTTCCTCGGGTTTGCAGTTTTCAGCCAGAACGGGTTTGCTTTCGGGGTTTTGGATTGATTTGTAGGTAGTATATAGCCAATCTGAAATATCTACGGACAATACTCCTTTTACTTTTCCATTATACCTTTGGTTAAGGTCGTAGTCTTTCCAAAACTGCGCCTGAGAAATCGATGTTATTGCCCATTCTGTATAGCTATGGCAAACATGACCGTGAGCTATTTGTACATCTTCATTGAGATAAAACTGGATACCATTCATCCATGCCGTAGACTCAGCAAGCTTACCTAAAAACTGAAACTGATCATCTACTGCATTCATCTTTTCATCAATTATTTCCACGGCTCTTTCCACAGGAGCGCATAAAATATAGTAATCACCCTGTACTTTTATTTCTTCGCCGTTTTGGTTTTTGACTCTTGCATAATCAATAGAATTGTCTGCTTTTAATGCAAAACCAATACCTTCGTGTGCCTTGTGATATTTTACACCTTTTTGTGTGAGATAGTCATACCAAGGGTTAAGCCATTTGTCATTGGTGGGTCCGTTGAGCACTCTATCTACATTTACTCCGGGATTCAGTGCACTATACATTAATTGTAAGGTGATGCTCGAGCCTGTTTTCATGCTTGCAATCTCTGCCCTTGCGGCTACCAGGGTTCTGGTTAGACCCTGAACCAATAAGTGTCTATAAGCATCAGAAAAACGGTCTGCTTCCAGAAATTTCCACCATGATATTTTTTCATACTCCTGATTTTTTCTTTCTTCACAAGATATCATCAATTGCCAGATTCTTTTTACAAAAAAAGATTTTTCTTCTTGAGTTAAACCCGTATGAATACCTCCAAAAATGTCGTGAAACAAAAGTTCAAAATCTTTTAGGGACTTTGGAAAGTTTGCGAGAATTTTTATGGTAGGCATATCGTACCTTGTCAGGGCAATTTCCGTGGTATGTGTCAAATTGTCAAAAACTCCATTTTTATTAGTTGTTCCATCGGTATTTTTGAAAGGAATTCTTTTCATGGTATCTGTCACATGTTTGTAGAATCCTGGGAAGAATCTAAATCCGTGCTCTCCTGGCAAGTACTTGTCTTTATTTAAAATATTTGTACCTTGTACGTTTACCGATCGTGCTTTTCCGCCCACGTAGACCTTTTTTTTCTCATATACTTCTACTTCAAACCCTCTTTCTACAAGTTCGTGTGCAGCACTCATACCTGCTACGCCGCCTCCGATAATAATTACTTTTGCCATTTTCTTTTGGTTCTTAAGTTGGTGGTTAAAATTTTGTTTAAATCTACGTATATATGGGTAAGGATATGATAAAGGCACTTCCTTTACCTTCAGTGCTATCTACTACCAAGGTACCTTCATGAGCTTTAATGATGTCGTATGCCATAGATAAGCCTAAACCTGTGCCTTGTCCAGTAGGTTTTGTGGTAAAAAAGGGCTGAAATATTTTATTTTTTATGGATTCAGGTATTCCCAGTCCATTGTCGATGATAGCAATGACTACGTTATTTTTTTCTTTTTTGGTAGTTACCCTGACCAAAGGACGATATTCTTTTTGTTGCATTTTGCTTTTATCATGGACGGTATGCAATGCATTGGTAGCGATGTTGAGTATGACACGGCCTATCTCTTGCGGTACAAGATCTACTTTAGGCAAGTCAGGGTCGAAATCAGTGTCTATGGCTGTGTTAAAAGCCTTGTCTTTAGCTCTAAGACCATGATAAACCAATGACAGATACTCATTGCATAAAATGTTAATATCAGTTAATTCTTTTTTGCCTGTATTGGCACGACTATGCATCAGCATACCTTTGACGATATTATCTGCTCTTTTACCATGTTTATGGATTTTCTCTTCATTGATGATGACGTCTTGTGCAATGGCTTTGACTTCATCAAAATTTCCGTTATCGATTTCATCATTTAGCTCCTTTAGAAGTTCTTTGTTTAATTCAGAAAAGTTATTGACAAAATTTAATGGATTCTGAATTTCATGGGCGATACCCGCTGTTAGTTCGCCCAAGCTTGCCATTTTTTCAGATTGAATTAATTGCTTTTGTGTCGTTTTTAAATCGGCATAAGCTTTTTCAATTTCTTTGGCATGTTCCAGTTCTTTAGCTTGTGACTTTAATCTTTCGTTTTTGATAGTTTTATTTTTTTGACTTATGTGAATGAAATAAAAAAGAGCCATCACACAAGATAAATAAAACACCTTCATCCACCAAGAAAACCACCATGGGTTTCTTATTTCAAAAGTATAGATGATTATATCGCTTTGATTTCCCTGATGATCTTGTGCTTTTACACTGAGTTTATATTGACCTGGATGTAAGTGACTATAATGTGCGGCATTATCTAGGCTCCATGCACTCCAGTCATTGTCTACCTGATCTATTTTATACTGGTATTTTATCTTCCAAGGGTGATCTTGTGTAATGGCTGTAAAATAAAATGTCAGATAATTATTATCATGTCTCAAACTAATGTTTTCTGGAATTTGGTGCCACTTAGATAAACCAGAAACCTGCACATCCTGAATATATACTCCATTATCCAATTTTTGGTTTGACCATTTTTTATGGTACAAATCCACCCAGTTTACCCTTTCATTGAAGAGGTCAATTTTAGAAATTACGAGTTTTAACGGCTTCTTTTTTAATACTTTTTTATTTTCTGACTTGGACAAATGACTTAGCGTAAGCCTATCCGTAGTTCCTATCCAGACACTGGAATCAGATGACTGAAAGATAGCATTTCTATTACAGCCTAAACCTAAAAATCCGTCTTCAAAAGTATATGTTTTAAAATAAGAATCATTTGGTGTAATGGTCTGGTTATCTTTAAGTTGATTTACCAGTTGGTATTTTTTATTTTTTGATAAAATACTCAAGCCAAATCGGGTACCAAACCAAAGGTCTTTATTTGAGTCTTCGAGTATGGAAAAAACAAAATTATTAGACAGTCCAGACTTTTCATCTATATTGTAAAATGATTTACCATCATAGATGTAAATTCCATGTCCTTCTGTGCCAATCCAAAGCCAACCATCAGCATCTTTTTTTATGGAAAAAACAGCGTTTTTATTAAATGGTAAATCTTTATTAAATTTGTAAAAATCTTGCCCATCTTTGACAATAATTCCTTCACTTTCAGTTCCAAACCAAAGTCTTCCTTCATTATCTTCAGCTATAGAAAAAATGGCTGATTGCAAGAACAACTTATTGGTATCTTGTATGCAAGTAAACTTTTTGCCGTCATAAGTAGCTACACCCTCACCTTCACCCATTCCAAACCAATAATGGTTCTTTTTATCCTGAAAGATGGTAAGCACCTTTTTACTGCACAGGCTTTTGTTATTATCAAATGTTGATATTTTATTTTCTTCAATTACAGAGATTCCATTATTGGTGCCGAACCATAGTTTTCCCAGATGATCTTTAAATCCATGATAAACTTTGTTGTGAGCTAAACCATCATCAGTAGTTATAATGTTTTTCATTTCCCAGCCTGATTTGCTTTCGTCAAGGCTATATTTAATGATACCTTCTTCGTTAGTACATACCCAAACATGATCATTGTTGTCTTGAGTAAAGCTAAAAATATTTTTATCCAATATCTGACTAAAGTTATTTCCATTATTTTTATTTACGCCGCCTCTATTGGTGCCAAACCACATCGTCCCACTATTATCTTGAGCTATGGAGTATATATTATCATTGGACAAACCGCTATTAGTATTTAATACACTGATTTCAATAGCGCGATTGTTAAAGTCAGACATTTTAATGACCCCAGAGCCATCAGTACCTATCCAAAGATTTGAAAAACTATCTATTTCAAGGCAAGTGACGACATCAGAAGGAAACCCGTTTTTGGTATTATATGTCCAAATACTTTGATCATTAATTTTAAAAAGCCCATTACCATAAGTGGTAAACCATATGCTACCTTCGTTATCTTTGGCAAATTCTGTGATAGTCAACGCATTCATGTTTACAGCTTCAGGTTTTATACATTTTTCATTTCTAAGTTTTACAAAACCATTTTCACTACTTCCTACCCAAATAGTACCATTTTGATCATCAATCAATGCAGTAATGTTATCGGTAAAAAACCCATTTTTGGTATTATAAACTTTTATAGTTTCGGGCTTTTTGGGGTCTATTTGCACCAATCCACCTCCATCAGTTCCTACCCAAACGATCCCTTTACTATCTTCAATAATTGAATATATATTGTCTGATGGAAATCCGTTTTTGGTAGAAATATTTTTAAAAGATGTACCATCAAAAATACTTAAACCTTTTCCAAAAGTTCCAAACCATAGTTTTTTATCTTTGGACTGTAGGATACTAAAAACGCTGTTTCCAGCTAATCCTTCTTTTTCAGTAAAGTGAGTAAAGTACTTGCCATCATAACGGGTTACGCCCCCTCCATGTGTACCAAACCAAAGGTTGCCCAAAAAATCATTTTGAATAGTTGTAACAAAACTTTGTCTGAGTCCTTGTAGTTTATCAAAATAAGTGATACTTGCAGCATTAGATGGTTTAGCAGCCATTTCTTTAGCTTTTGTAGGTTCAGGAGCTAAAAAAATCGGACTCAATATCACGTCTTTCAATGATACGGTGATAGGTTTTAAAGTTACTCCTTTGTCATATATCAGTTGGGTTTTCTCTGCTTGTTTTAATGTGAATCTACTTTTAATTTCAAGAGACAAATCATAGTTATCTTGGATCAATTGACTTGAAATTTCAGCAGTTTCACTTGTAATTTTTAGTTTTGATTCGTCGGCTATTTTGATTAATGGTGCTGATTTGATTAGCTCATCCTGTATTGTAGTTTTACTTCGATCTTTGCAGCTTTCACAAATACTGACAATCAAAATAAAATACAATATATATCTCGGTTTTAATTTTGGCATGGACAAAATATAAAATTGATTTAAGGAGGTCTAAAAATTATATATCCTAAGTTTATTCTGTCAGGATTTAACGCCAAAAGTATAAAAATAAATGAAAACGTTTTATATTTTGTTTCTTTATTTATTGTGTAAAATCAAAATAGTTAATTTAGGTAATGTACTCATCAAATATTTTAAAAATTAAACGGATTTACCAATAATTAATTATATTTGCAGTGAAATGTATCTATTTGTGATAAGTGTTTATGGTACAATAAAATAAGAAATGATTATAATGTTTCCATTTTGTATTTCACCTTATATAAAGAAACTTAAGATGGATCATTTTATATATTATAAAATATAATTTTATATTTAATACAAAATTAAAGTTAAATATTTACTTTGGCCTGTATTTTGTTATCATGTTTGAAGTATAACCCAGTAAATCGAAAATAAGTAAAAATGAGAAGTGTGTTTATTGTAATATTGATAGTTTTTGTAAATCATATTTATGCGGATTCATCTTTACATAAGCTATGTCATGTAAGTCCTCCTGTGTTTGAGTCACACATTAACCTCAAAAAAATAGAAAGGCCATTAGGTGCAGTTAACATTAAGGCGATTCTTGTCATTTGTGATCATTACATCACTCCTGATAATAATATGATTGCTCAAAGTTTGAGGGTAGATTTGGGTACGGTATCGCAAATGCTCGATATACTGGAAAAAAGAAACATTGCGAAAGTGCATAAAACAGTAATCCAAGGAACCAATGCTACTATGGCCAACATTGTTAACGCTCTAAATACGATACAAACAGAAAAAGATGATGTTATATTTTATTACTTTTCCGGTCATGGTTTAATGGAAAATGGCAAAACTTTCATGCTGACAGCCGATGAACAAAATTTAAGCAGAGATAAGGTAGCATCTATGATTGGATCAAAAAGCGCAAGGTTAAAAATGCTTATTTCTGATTGTTGCTCAAACGCCATAGACGGCATTGCAGTAGCCAAAAGTATAAACAGGAGCGGTCAGAAAATAGATTCAGGAGAATTTGATCCAATATATAAAGATTTATTTTTAGGATATGAAGGTACTATGCATTTAAATGCTGCAACCGAAGGAGAGTTTGCATATTCCGATGGCATTCACGGAGGATTTTTTACATATCACCTGATCAAAGAAGGTCTGATCAAAAAGCCCATCAACAATTGGACTGATATTTTTAATGATGCCAAAGACAAAACTTCGCAGATGTTTATGAGAATGGACGCCGAGACTAAAGCCCAACTGGCTAAAGAAGGGATAAAAAATCAAACGGCAAAGGCCTACGCTTTGCCCAAACCTAAAACTCTAAATAAGAATCCTGTTTCTCAAGCCACTACTGTGCCGTCCCTCAAAATAAATATTTATAATTTTACTAATTATGACCTACCCATTTTTTTAGATAACAATAACCCTTCGAAAGAATGGCTTGAATCAAATACTAAAAGTATGATTGTGAAGTCGGGATCAAATATAACCATCAATCAAAATCAAGTGAAAGTTGGATATGAGTACAGAGGTCGTGATTATTATTTTGCTTTGGAAGCTGGAGATTATTTCTTTGCATTGGATGAAGTTGGAAGTTGTGAAATGTTTGTAAAGGAGGCCAACATAAATGAAAATAACTTTTCATCCATTGCCATAACAGATTATAATTCTTTATTTCTTGGGGAGTGGTTGTGGGATGATCTAGAAGATGAAGTATTGACCACATTCAACACTAATGGTTTTATAGATGAATATGCTAATGAAGATGATAATGAACGTGGTACTTGGGTAATCAGAAAACAAGAAATAGATGGGTATGAATACAGTTTTATTACCTTAAAGTATGAAGATAATGGCCCTCCTTTAGTATTGGATTATCTGATTGATTATGATGAAGCGTTTCCGGATGAAATTCATTTGGTCTTTGTAAGCGCTTTTGAAGATGGCAAAGAAATTCCCTATAAAGAGGCAGAAGAGTTTTTGGAACCATCTATAGTTCTGTATAAAGTTCAATGATTTTTTGAGATATGACTGATGAGCCCTAAATCCTACGTATTATTGGATATTCTAGAATTTATTTTTGAATGATTGAGCGTAAATTTAATTTCGACTGTGCTTCCAAAAAAGGTAACTAAATTTGTTTTATTTCCTTAAAAGACAAAATATAATAAAAATAGTCTTAGATTTACGATAAATATTAAAATTGTTAAAAATCACCCGAAATGCAAAATCGCATATTATTTACGATTATACTTATACTTTTTTTACCGGGGATTTCTCATTTTGAAATTATTGCACAGTCGCGATCATTTGCTGGTTTGCCCATTATGTCTTTCCGACCAGAAGGAGCTTTTAAATATTCTGGAGATTTAAATCATTTGCCGGAGTACAATCGAATTCTTACCATTTATGAAAAGCTGGTAGATGCTAAAGGCGACCGACGTATGCCTGTACCACAATTAAACCTAAGAGGAGAAGTGCGACATGCTGCCAGTATGGATTACAGGCTGATAGAAATATCCCTAGAGAAAAAAGCCTATGACGTGGCCGATAAATATGGTGATGCAGCTATTGCATTCTTACTAGCCCACGAGTTGGTGCATTATTATGAAAAGCATGGTTGGAGATCCCAATACGCAGATGCGGTTTCAGATCTAGAAACAGGCAAAATCTTAGAAAATCTAAACGATCGCGTAGTCAATGAAGTACAAGCAGATGTATTAGGTGGATTTTTAGCTTATTCGGCTGGATATGGCATTTTTGACAAAGGAGGATTATTAATCAATGATTTATACAAAGAGTACAAAATGGATGACAATCTAAGTGGTTATCCAAGCAAAAAGGATCGAATAGCGCTTTCAGATCGCAATAAAGATCAAATTGCCAAGCTATCGTATATGTATGAAATGGCAGGAATGCTCACGGTCATTGGCAAATATAAAGAGGCATATTCCTACTATGGCTATTTGCTCAATAAATACCAATCACGTGAGTTATATAATAATGCGGGCCTTACTTGTATGATGTTGGCAAACTCTTTATTACATAAGGATAGCCTTAAGTTTGACCTTCCTGGTGTCATGGATTTGGAATTCTCTGGAGCCAGATCTTCAACATCATTTGATGAAATCAACAAACTTGTCAACGAAGCTTTAACTCATTTTGAAACCAGTATCATTATGAATAAAACTTATCTGCCAGCTTATATTAATAAGTCATCAACATTAATCATTAAAGCTATTAACAATACTGAATCTAATATAAGGCAAATTACGTTGAAAACAGTAAGTCATATCCTCAACGAACAATGGGAAGAGCTTAAGATCCTGAATCCTGAGTTAGATTTTGAAAAGTACCAAGATGAAATACATATATTAAGATCGATTTTGGCATATTTTCAAAACGACATACAGACTTCCAAACTTCTAATGGCCAAAGCCGTTGATAGCGGCAATGAAACAGCCAAAAAAAATCTAGCCGTATTAAATGAGAGCCCAATAACCGCTCATACTCCTGAAAAAGTCACCAAAATCAGTATAGATAATATGACTGCTGAAAAATTTTTGACTTCTCAATTAGTGAGCAGAAATCTAACCATGATAGACAGCTTAAATATTTTCAGATTTATGGACAGGAAAAATGAAAATTATAAATTTTTGACCCACGAATTTAAAGGAAATGATCAGGATTTGGGATATGATCTTGCCTTCATGGTTAGTAAAAACACTTTTACAAACCCTTTCTTGGGAGAACTGAAGCTAGGAAGCGATAAAAAAACTGTAATAGATGCCCTCGGAAATCCCAAGCGAGCTATTTCCCATTTCAATGGAGAAATTCTAAATTTTAACAATAGTTTGATAATCATTACAAATCAGGAAGGAAAAGTCGAAAAGATGATCGACTTTGAAGAAATTTTAAAACCCTAAATAATCAAAAATGAGAATTTTTAATCTTTTAATGTTTTTCGTATTGTTGCGGAGTATTTCATTCGCTCAATCCGAAACCATGCCCGTGATTTTAGTGTCAGCTAATACAAAAGTGACGTATCAGAATAACTCCAAAATAGATGTCATTCCCGGAAGTATTATGAATAAAACGGGTACTTTGTGGATCAACCCTAATGGACGTGTAGTGGTTTATCATAATTATATGTTTGTAGAAGTGACTGCAGACAAAAGCCCCGTTGATTTAAACAAACTTTTTGTGGACGATGAATTGTTGCTCACTAAATCAGAACAGGCTTTTGGCAATAAAATGAGCGAAGCGGTATATACTGCTTCAAAAAGTGGCGTGAAAATGAAAAATCAAAACGCCTTGATTTCTGGTTGGGGGAATAATGTCTTTGGAGACAAAACCGGAAGTGGTAAAGATGGCTGGGGAGACAAAACCGGAAGCGGCAAAGATGGCTGGGGAGACAAAACCGGAAGTGGCAAAGATGGCTGGGGAGACAAAACCGGAAGTGGCAAAGATGGCTGGGGAGATAAAACCGGAAGCGGTAAAGATGGCTGGGGAGATAAAACCGGAAGCGGCAAAGATGGCTGGGGAGACAAAACTGGAAGTGGTAAAGATGGCTGGGGAGATAAAACTGGAAGCGGCAAAGATGGCTGGGGCAAAAATGATATTATGACAAGATCTGCAAGCCCGGGAGGTAAGTACACAGAAGGATTAAACAAGGTAAGTTGGGAGCCACTCAAAGGAACCAAAAAATATACTTTTGTGATAGAAGATATGAACCACAAACTTGTCTTTTCCACAGAGGTAAAAGGAACAGAATATAGTTTTGACTCCAACGCTTGTAAGCTTACAATAGGTACTCAATATGCATGGTATGTGCACCACCCTACAAAAAAGCAAGTGAGTACACCAGTATTTTTTACAATCATAGACAAAGAAGCAGAAGGCAAAGCGGTAGCAAAAATAAAATCAAGTGAGATTTATCAAAAATCTAATGCTAGTGTGAAACTTTTGATGGAAGCACATCAGGCCGAAGAAGAAGGATTCTTATTATCAGCACAAACAAAATACCAAATGGCAATACAAATAGAACCCAATAATAGTTTGGCAAAGATGATGTATTCATTATTTTGCAAAAATATGAATGAAATAAAAAGTGCTGTTGAAGCTCTGAAATAGAGGACCCTAATTAGTTAATTTCGTTAGTTATTTGGTCTTAAAACAACGAAATAAAATAGAAATGGAGGGATATTTTACATTTTTGATGCTAAATATCCTTCCATTTTTTCTTGAATATCCATCCAGTCGTCATTTAACCCACATT
>Ga0075154_10002485_pt1 | contig 12051 bp, 13 predicted proteins | sample JI71714BDNA_FD_70965 | JGI IMG/M metagenome (GOLD analysis project Ga0075154, IMG submission 70965) | Wastewater effluent complex algal communities from Wisconsin, to seasonally profile nutrient transformation and Carbon sequestration -... | ecosystem: Engineered > WWTP > Effluent > Algae... | reverse complement strand
ATTATGAACAGGGTTTGAAGTCTTCAGTTCAGAAGTCTTAACTAGTTCAGAAGACTGCTGTGATTCCGGCAGCACTGTTGACTTCAGCGGCGCGATAAACTGTAAACTGAGTTGATCACCGCGCTGTGGCTGATATCCGATAGCCGCTTGTATTGCAGTCAATAGCTGCTTTTGCTCGATTTCTGCAACCTCAGCTTTGACTAACACTGCGACCGATAACCGTAATACTTCTCCCGACTTCTCGGTAATTTCTTCGGTTTTGGTACCATGAGCAAACTTTATTTCCGTTTGCTCCTGATTTGCTAGCGAAGCACTACCATTGACTTCAGAAGGTTTTGATTTTTGTGTATTTTGCTTTTTATGTACCACAAATCCCTGACCGTTCTTGTCCGTCAGATAATGTTGACTAACAGCTTTTCGTGCCACTCCGTTCGTGTGAACACTGACCGAAATTGCATAGTCTGCCGGAGCAAACAGCAACCCAACCAATGCAGTTAATTTCGACTGATAGTCTTTTTCAAGCTGCTGTTGTTGTTGGAAATCGGCAAGGCTGTCGGCTTCTGAATTATGTTTGGACAGCACCCTGCCATCAGCAGACAACACTGTTACTGCCGTTTTTTGCATACCTTCAACAGACGAAGCAACCAATGTCTGGATACCTTCAACCTGAGCTGTGTTCAAGGACTTCTCCGCAAAAACAGTCACTGCAGCTTTTGCCGGAGATGTATTTTTATCAAAGAGTTTTTTTTCCTGAAACGTCAGATGCACCCGGGCGTAACTAACAAAATCCAGAGCAGCGAGTGTCCGCTCCAGTTCACCCTGAAGCGCTCTCATCAAAGTTACCTGTTGCGTGTGTTCAGTCATGCTGTAATCGGCTTTATCGTACAACTCCAGACCCTGCATCGTAAAACCACCATGCACATCACTCTGCTGCAGAATTTTGCCTTTACCTAGTTGATCAGCCACGACCAGCATTTGGCCATCAGGCTCAATACGATAATCCAGTCCCTGCGATTCCAATTGCTGAATTAACGCAGCATCACGTGGACTGGCCGCAGTTGTCAGCGGCACGTAAGTCGGTAACATAATCCAGACCGATGCCGCTATAGTGCCAATAACCAAGAGTCCAATCAGTAAGTAAAACGACTTTGGTTTTGTACTAAAACTTTCGAATTGCATAGAAATAAAACCTCAATTTACATTTGTAACCGCATCATTTCCTGATAGGCATCAACGATTTTATTTCTGATCTCGATCGTCAACTGCAGTTGCTGTTTCGCCAGTTCAAAATTCAACATTAACTCGTGATTAGGGACGCTTTTTCCCAAAGCGACATCACGCAACATAGAACTGCTTTGCTGCAAATTGTTGTTTAAAGAATCCAGAAAACCCGTTGGTTCGACAGCAGACGGAATGATGTCAGCCATACCAATTTTTATGTCCTGTGCAGGAATAGCGCTAATCGCTTCAATCATCTTGTGCCTCTGCTTTTGTTATCGTTCATCATGCTACTTGCCAATTTCCATCGCTTTTGCATTCATTTCTTTACTGGCATTAAAGGCACGAACGTTTGCTTCGTAGGCCCTGGTTGCCATATTGAGCTGCAGCATTTCACTGACCATATTGACATCAGGCTGATAAACCATGCCTTGAATATCAGCGAGAGGGTGATCAGGTTGATATAGCTGCTTCACTTTATTTTGCTCAATAATTTCAAATGCTTGTTGATTTAAAACATTTGCAAACCCTTGTTGGCTAATCACGGTTTTTACTTGGTAAACCGCTCCAGGAGTTGAAGATACGCTATTCGCATTTGCGATGTTTGACGTAGCAGCATCCATTCGGGCCCGCTCAGTGGCTAAACCATTTAAACTGATTTGGTAAATCTCACTGGCCATTATCGCTTGCCTCCCTGAATAGCAAGGCTCATCAACCCAAGTTGCCGATTCAGCCCTTCGGTCAGTTTTCGATATTGACCCGACACTAACTCTGACTGAGCGACCAGCTCATCAAGGCTAGTTTGCACATAAGTACTGCTTTGATAATTTTCTGCCACTTGAGGCCAATCATTCATTATTTCTGCAGCAAGACGCTCCTGTTCAGTGGTGGACATCGGGGCTAATTGCTGTAATAACTGGTCAAAATTAACTTGCGTTACAATATTCCCACCAGTCTGATAGCGGGCAATTTGTTCTGCGAGTGCCTTTTGTGCACTCAGCTCCATACTCATGGCTAACCGGGTAATTTGAATGTTTTCTTGCATCTGCTCTGTCCTATTGACTACTGCACAACAAGTTCCGCATGCAACGAACCACTTTGTTTCAGTGCCTGCAAAATCGAAATAATGTCACGGGTATTTAGATTTAATTTTTTTAACGCTGTGACCAGTTCTGCGATAGATGTGCCACCTTGGCTGGTATAGAGGGCTTCGCCATCAGCTTCAACCTTCACAGTAGTGTCCGGGGTCACAGCAGTGCGGACATTCGGGTTAAATTGGCCACTAAATGCATTTGGCTGAGAAACCTGATAATTGGTTTGGATTTCAAGCCGAATACCACCATGTGAAATCACCACATCGCCAATACTGACATCTGCACCAGAAACGATAGTGCCGGTTTTTTCATTGACGACAATCCGGGCAACCGACGCCGTAGCGACCGGCAACTGTTGAACCTGCGCAATAAAAGACATCACATCTGCAGGAGCCACCGGTTTAATACTGATTTTCCCGGCATGTTGCGCTTGAACATGTAGATGGGGAAAGTTCATTCGTATCGTTTCGACCATAGAATTGGCAGTCACAAAATCGGGCTGATTGAGCACCAGCTTGACTTCGTTGTTTTCAGCAAAGGTTTGCGACACTTCTTTTTCAACAATTGCACCACGGGGAATAAAACCAACTGTCGGATGATTTTTCTGGCTAATTGTTTGGTTTTGTTCGAATTTATAGCCTCCTGTCGTTAAGTTGCCTTGTGCCAGTGCATAGATTTTTTCATCAACACCTTTTAGTGGCGTTAAATACAAAGTCCCGCCGGTCAAACTTCTGGCATCACCTAACGACGATACATGAACATCAAGACGGTCTCCAGATTGCGCAAATGCAGCGAGTTCTGCGGTGACGATTACTGCAGCGGCGTTATTACTTTTCACATCATCATTGTTAAGGGCGATACCAAAATTCTCCAGCGTGTTACGAACAGACTGTAAAGTTGCGCGATTTTTAGCGCTATCACCTGTCCCAGCTAAACCGACTACAATACCGTAGCCAATCAGGGAGTTCTCTCTGATACCGTCAACTCGGCTAATGTCGCGGATCCTCGCCTGGCCTGAAGCAATTGTCGGAAGTGTGATTAATAACAGTAATACAGCGATGATTTTGTTCATTACAACCCCAGCCAACTCATCACGCGGCTGAACACGCCAGCACGTTGATTCTCACTTACTTGACCTTCCCCGGTAAAACGGATTCGGGCATTAAATAACCGGAATGAAGGCACAACGTTATTTGCAGAAATGTCAGCCGGCCTAATCCAGCCACGTATTTGAATACTTTGTACTTCACCATCTATTGTAATTTCTTGCTCGCCGCTGATCTCAAGGTTGCCATTCTCGTCGCGACGTTCTACCACTGCTGTTATTTGTGCTTTGACATAACCGTTCCGATTGACCGCAGCATCACCACTTGCGGCTGTACCGACTTCGATACCATAAGGCCAGCTTTTATTCGGGTTTTTCGCTTGCAATTGCAAAGAACTTTCACGCTCGGTAGAACTACCGGCACTGCTTTTGGCCTGAGCATTCTCCATCACCAGAATCGTGACCGTATCGCCAGGCTGCCCAGCGCGTTTGTCGGCTGTTAATGATTTGAAATTCGCTTCATTAAACAACGAACTCGCATTTAACTGACAAATCAGCAAGAAACCGAGCAGGCTAAATCCATGTTTAATCAATGTACACATCCCCATCTTTGCCAAGCCTCGCCGTAATTGACTGGCGTTGCCCATCTAAAATCACCACTAATTTGTCACCAACATTTGCAGCCTTCATTACAGTTGCAGGAGCTTGAACGTTAATTGCACCATGTCGATAGTGAATTGTTACTTTTTGACCAGCCTTTACAGCCATGGCTGGTTGCCAATCGGCCAACTCCAGAACACTACTTGCAGGAATCCTTTTGCTCGCAGTTTTATGAAAAAAATCAGCGGCATTGGTGCTTTGTAATGTCAGTTTTTTTACTTGTATCCAATCCGAACGTAAACAGTCCTCAGTTAATGCTTGTCCTACTTCGATGTCGCACTCGGTGATCCACATTTTTTTTTGCATCTTTAACTTAAATATCAGTGCAAAAGAGCGGTCTTCGACCTCGAACATTACCCGCATGGTTTCAAACCATAATGCAGCTTGTTTGGGGGCGACTACGACAGCGTCGGGTAACACGCCTTTTAGCTGAGCTGTGCAACCTGAAACCAGTTGCACCACATCGATCTTGATTTCGCTCTGAACAACATTTGCCTGCAGCCAGTTTTTTAACTTCGACCCGAATTGCAGCTGTTGCGAAGGCGAGCATTCTTGCGCCTTCACCGGAAGTGAAACCGCCGCAAACCAGATGGAGATTAAAACCAAAATCCTTTTCATTACCGTCTGATATTGTTAATAGTTTCAAGGACTTGATCTGCCACCTGTACCAACCTGGCATTCAATTGGTAACCTCTTTGCGCCAACATCAAACTGACCATTTCTTCATTCATTGAAACATTCGACATCTCGGTATAGCCCTGGACTAAATTGCCGGCGCCTGCCTGGCCTGGTTCACTAAAACTGGCATTTCCTGCGGCTGCGGTTGCAAGGTAGACATTAGATTCTTTTGCTTTTAAACCAGACGGATGGCTGAACCGAACCAGTTCAATCCTTCCAAGTTCAATCAATTCAGGGCTGCCCTGAACTCTGGCAAGCACAGAACCGGATTGAGTAATTGTTAAATCGGTAGATTCAGGCGGGATCTGAATTGACGCAGCTAAACGCTGACCTTGCGCAGTGGTCAGATAGCCTTCTGCATCAACGCTCATCCTTCCGGCTCGACTATAGGCGTCTGTACCATCAGCTAACTGCACTGGTATAAATCCTTCACCGTTGATCGCAACATCAAGCGGATGACCCGTTTGCTTCATTTCGCCGTTGCGAAAATCAAGCAACACCTGAGAAACCTGTACGCCGCGCCCCGAATCTGTCTGTGGTTGATCTATAAATTCTGAAGACGGGACTGCCAGCATTTCAACAAAACCCACATTGGCTTTTTTGAAGCCTTGCGTCGAAATATTGGCAATGTTGTTAGAGATCACATCAATCATCTTTTGTTGTGAATTCAAGCCACTTTCCGCGATGTACAATGTTTCAATCATTTACTTTTACCTATTTCATTGATTCCGGTTTGCATCATCTGATCATATGCTGCAGCTGCTTTTTGCAGGCTTTGCATATGCCTGCTTAATTCCATCATTTTGATCGTTTCATGGCTGGCATCGACATTGGCGCCATTCAACGCAAAAGGTTTTAACTGGTAGTCACTCACGAGTTGCATGTTGGAAGACAGCAACAGACCTTGCCCAGCCACAGCCGGACTGCTGGACTGCGCTATCAATAGCTTATCCACCACGGCATTTGCGGAAACAACCTCGCCTTTTCCCTGCACTGAAATATCTGTTCCGGAAATTTTGATTGGCCCCCGACTCCCTAACGCCAAAGCTCCGGTTTGATGCGTCAGATAACCTTCTGGATTGAGGTGAAAACGGCCGTCACGGGTTAAAAATTGCTGACCATGTTTTTCAACTACAAAATAGCCAGCTCCCAGAACAGCCAGATCAAGTGCCCTGGTACTGTCACGTACGCCTCCGTCCCGATCCGATGCCTTCTCTTCAAACACCGTTTGGCCATTTGCCAACACCTGATCAAAACTTTGTTTCGCCAGATAGCCAGGTGTATTCAAATTTGCGATGTTATGACTGACATTGTTTAGATGTTTCAAATCCCTGGTCATCGCCGCTTCAATCACTTCAATACTGTTCATCTCAGGCTGCCTGTTTGGAATGTAAAATAAGGCCGGCATTTTTTACCGAGACTGTCGTCGGTATTTCATTGAGTGCCAGAACATGCATATGCGGCAGAACCCTGTCCAACAGTTGTTTCAATGGTTGTCTAAGTTGCGGGTAACACAGCAACACTACAGGTAAACGAGCTGCGATTAATCGTTCTGAGTGTGTGGTCAATTGCTGGATCAACTGCTCAGCCAGATGAGGGTCCACAGCAAAATACTGTCGTGCGCCATCTTGTTGCAACCCTTGTACAAGGCTTTGTTCCAACCCACCTTCTAACGTTAATATTTGTAGCTTGCCCTCTTTATCCAGCAATGCCTCCACCAGATGTAACTTCATTTTTTGTCTTACAAACTCTACAAGTTGCAACGGTTCTTTATGTTTTCTGGCGTTCTCCAACAATGCTTCGAGGATCAGAGGCAAAGGTTTGATCGTGACTTTTTCTGCCAAAAGTTGTTGCAGTACTTTTTGGATATCTGAAAGTGTTAATAATGCAGGTACCAATTCATCAACCATGCTCTGATTCGCTTTATCGAGTCTGTTGAGTAACCTTTCGGTTTCCTGACGCGATAACAGATCGGAGGCATGTGTACGCATGAGTTCAGTTAAATGAGTTAATAACACAGTACCTGGATCAACCACGGTATAGCTGGCAGCTCTGGCTTGTTTTTCCTGTGTCGGATCAATCCACATCGCGGCCAAGCCAAAAGTAGGTTCTTTGGTACTTTCCCCCTGTACTGCCAGAAATTCAGCCTTATGGTCGATAACCAACAATTGTTCAGGGAAAATTGTACCTGTCGCTAAAAGTGACCCATGAATTTTGATTTGATAGCCGTGCGATGCCAGGTCAACACTGCTTTGAATACGTAGTTCCGGCAATACCATGCCCATGTTTCGGGCAAATTGCTGACGGAAAGTTTCGAAACGTTGTTTCAGCGGATCGGTGTTCTGAATAAACTCGAGTAAATCAGCATTGACCAATAATTCAAGTGGATAAAAAGTTAACATCTGTTCCGGAGTTGTGCCTACATTGGTATTTTGTGAAGCTACTGGCAATGTTTCGTTTGGATCAACAACTACTTGTTGCTGTTGCCTTACAGCCGTTCGCCAAACTAAATATCCACAGACAGCAAAAGTTACAAACGCAATAAATACAGGCACTTTAGGCAGACCGGGTAGTAACATGGCAAAACCCAGCATCGCCGCGACGATCATCAACGACTTTGGTGATGATCCCATTTGTTGGCCAATTTCCTGGCTTAAACGAGCATCAGTGGCAGCCCTAGTGATCAGTAAACCGGTTGCGGTTGAAATAATCAAAGAGGGAATTTGCGTCACAATCCCATCGCCTACAGTCAATAACGTATATGTATGGACGGCGTCCGACCAGTCCATACCTAGTTGAGCAACACCTACCGCCAGACCGCCGATAATGTTGATAAAAATGAGAATAATGCCGGCGACTGCATCACCTTTAACAAATTTACTGGCACCGTCCATTGAACCATAGAAATTAGCTTCTTTTTCCAGAGCCAACCGACGCTCCCGGGCTGCTTCCTCGCCAATGAGCCCCATATTCAAGTCAGCATCGATACTCATCTGTTTGCCTGGCAACGAATCTAGAGTAAATCTCGCCGCAACTTCAGCAACCCTTTGAGCACCGTTCGTTACAACGACATATTGCACCATGACTAGAATAAAAAAGACAACCAGACCAATTACATAATTACCAGCAACCACATAAATGCCAATGCTTTCGATGACTTTTCCTGCTTCACCATCATTGAGAATTAAGCGAGTTGACGCAATGTTTAACGCAAGCCGGAATAGCGTGACTATAAGCAGTAGTGACGGAAAAGTTGAGAAACTCGTTGGTTTATCACTGTAAAAAGTAAGTAGCAAAATCAGCAAGGCGATACTGAAATTAAAGATAAGTAAAATATCTAACAATACCGGAGGGACTGGTACAAACAACATACAAAGAATGCAGATGACGGCACCGACCAACAATAAATCACGGTTTTGCTTAAGCCATATGTTTAAAAAATTCATGATGTAGTTACAACTTGATCCATGCCGAGTACCCAACGAAATACTGGTGCTAACATGCCAAAGCAGCTGCCTGGAACATAACCACCAATCTGACATTCCTTATATAACTTTCTGGCCAGTAACTTATGCTGGATTACTGGTACACCATACTGACGAGCTTGCTGACGGATAAGTGCAGCGAATTCACCTTTTCCTGATGACAACACTTTAGGTGATGGCATAGAGTCTTTATCGAACTTCAACGCTATTGCGATGTGCGTCGGGTTCACAATAATGACGTCCGAATCTTTCACATCAGCCAAAGAAGAAGTCCGTTTCAGTAGTTCTTTTTGCAACTGCTTAAGTTTTGACTTAACCAGTGGATCGCCTTCGCGATTCTTATATTCATCCTTGACTTCCTTCTTACTCATGCGCATTTGCCGCATAAAATTCCAATGCGTAAATGCCCAGTCAGCAAGCGTGAAAGGCAGCATAAGCAGGATTAACAATCCTCCGACCAACATAAATAGCTCCATCCATACGGTCCCAATTTGTTGCGGACCACCGTTTAAAAACTGGCTATTTATCTCTAGTAACAAAGGCAACGCAAAATAAAACCCAACACAAATCACAGTTAGTTTCACGGTGTTTTTCACCAAATCGAACCACATTTTTCTGGAAACTAACTTTTTTAGCCCTTTCACTGGATTTAGTCTGGAAAAATCTGCCTTTAAAGGTTCACTTGACCAAACAAAGCCAGTTTGGGCAATTTGTGATACAACAGAAAAAAGCAAAATCAACATCATCACTGGTAATATCGTTTGTGCCGCAAAGGAAAACACCACAAATGAAAACTGGTAAACACTATGAATACTCAGGACAAAGTCATGAATTTGGAACATGCGTTGCCAAATCTGGCTAAAATCAGTTGATATTTTTTGCGCCAAAATAGCGGCTAGTGCTAGGAAGACAATTGAAGTGATCATGACGGTCAAATCAACACTTTTGCTGACCTGCCCTTTTTCCTTTGCCTTATCCAGTTTGTATTGACTGGGCTGTTCTGATTTATCCTGATCTTCACTCATTCCACTTCACCTGACACTACTGGCTAAAAATGTTATTCACCAGTTGCAGTGCAGTCAGGTGTAATTTCATCACAAAGTTGTCCAGAACACCGACAACCAAACTTAATAAAAAGAGTCCAAACCCAATCTTGAGTGGCATGGCAACAAAATACATATTCATCTGCGGCATCGTCCTTGATATCAAGGCACACCAAACATCAAACATCCAAAGTCCAGCAATAACTGGCATGAATAAGAGCATCCCAACAGTAAACATTAGGCTTAATCCGGAACCAGCTAACCAGAACCATTGCCAATTAAACTCTGCACTTATTGGCAACCATTGATAACTGCCAAAAACGACATACAACCATTGATGGTGCAGGTTAAGACTAAAAAAAATTACAAACCCGACCAACATAAAAACTGAACCTAACAACGGTTCCTGCTCTTTACTTGCCGGATTCAAAATGCCGGATGCAGTAAAACCAATTTGCTGATCGAGCAAACGCCCCCAAAAGGACAAGCTGACAAAGATCAATTGCAAATTAAATAGCAATAGGATCCCGACCATAAATTCCTGCAACATCGCCAAAACAACTGGCAATAAATCATCAGGAACAACCACTTTTGAGTAGTCCAGAGTAAGCATGGTCAATGTCGACATACTCATCATCACAACCAATCGAACGGTCGCAGGTAACCATTGCATTGGCGTTATGCCGACACTTAAAAATAGTGGCGCCCATCGACACAACACCATCAGCCAAATAGTTACCGATTCAGAAAGCACTTCAGAAATCTTTTATTTGACTGATCGTTGCACGGCTGAAGTCAACTACTTGCTGCAACATCCAAGGCCCGGCAAAAGCCAGTGTCACCACCATCAGCACTAATTTTGGTACAAATGTTAAAGTCATTTCCTGAATTTGCGTGACCACTTGCACTACACTTATCAAAACACCCACGACCAGAGTAACGATCAGTAAGGGCATGGCCACTTTCAAGGCCATTTGAAACATGCTCCCAAGTAAACCGATGAAAAAATCAGTTTCCATTACTCACCTTGTCGTTCAGATAAGACTCGTTGGACGACTTCCAAGTTACTGTATTGACCGGAATAATGTGACGCCTGCATGATTTCAGTTATTTGTTGAGTTGCTTCACCATGTTGCCCGGACTGTTCCAGCAGAAGCGCTTGTGCATATTTTGCCGCTATTGATTCAGGATTTAACTTAAGTGCCCGAGTCACACTATATTTTGCTTCACTGACAGCACCTGTTTTCAACTGAGCTACAGCCAAACCGGCATGGGATTCAGCGAAGTTGCGATCCATGTCGACAGCGTGCTGGAACGCATTAACTGCATGCGAAAACTTATCCTGCAACCATAAACTCCATCCCAAAAGAAGCTGTGTCCCGACATGTGATGGCATCAGTTGTATTGCGGTTGCTAACGCAGTTTCAGCCTGACTAAGTTGGCCATCCTGCAACAAATATTGACCATGCAGAGACCATATCCTGCCCTGACCAGGCATTACAGCTAAAGCTTTGTCCGTAAATCTAGCTGTAAGTTGAAACTGCTGTAATTGAATCGTTATAGTCGCTATAGCAATAAGTGCATCAACCTGCTCTGCGTCTATCGCTAAAGCTGCTTCTGCATATGGTAAGGCATCTTGCATCTTTTCTTCATCAACGAGGATAAGCGCATACATGCCTAAGGTTTCCGCATCAGCGTTGTCATTTATAAGCTGAGACAACAGAGCTAACGCTTCAGGTCTTCGCGAATTTAGGTAATGGATTCTTGCTTGCAACTTAATGTTAGAAGTACTCTTCACTGCTGCATCAGACAACAATTTCAACGCATTTGTATGGTCATTTTGTAAAAAAGAAGATAATGCCAATAAATAGACACATTCACTTAATACAGCATCTGTTTGTGGTTTTAACTGCTGAAGTAACTGTTGAGCAACAGTAAAGTCACCCTGTTTCAGCAACAATTGTGCATGCTGTAAAACGACAACGTCCAATTGGCGCTGTTCAGTTGAAAGTTTGCTAATAAATTCGATAGCATCACCGCCACGGCCTTCAAGTGCGAGCTGTGTAATAATTTCAACGATTAATGATGAGTTACCAGTATCCGCTAACCAATAAGTCATTAAATTGTTTATATTTTTCGACATTTACTATCCAATTTGCGACAAACTACTGTTTATGTCTCTAATATGAAGAAAAATCACACTAGCACATTTTTTAAATTTATCAACTTTTTACATATATGAAATGTATGTTTCAAATATACTGTATCTATTAAATTATTGAGTCTACAGCGAATTAATTTTTGGATTTTTGGATAGCTAACAGAAATAAGTAAATCGGTATTTCTAATGCTGTGTCAGGGCAAGATCACAAAGGTTTCCTGACCAAACCAAACTGGTAGTTGACCCAAACGACAGCTTATGAACAGATATTTCCTTTTAAAAAGGGCTATTCCGTGAACCTGAACATATTCTCTGAACTCTTTTCCAGCATCGAAGATTCTCGCGAGTCCCTTAGAGTCACTTATCCATTATTTGATGTGTTTTTTCTAACGGCTGGTGCTGTAATTGCTGCAGTCAGGGTTGAGAAGATATTAAAAACTTTGGTAAAGGCCGGCTGCCATGGCTGCTAAAGTTTGCATTTTTCACTTTAGGTATAACGATGTTCGACAGGATTGTGTTTAATGTTTAGTGCATTGAGCTGATGTAATTACAATAAAGTTTTGCCAATTTGATGCAGTCCGTTGCTGTGCAGACGGATGGCTGGAGAGCTGCACGCAAATAGGTCAGAAAATATATACATGAAGACTATCTTGAGTTAGTTCTATCT
>Ga0075154_10002483_pt1 | contig 12052 bp, 7 predicted proteins | sample JI71714BDNA_FD_70965 | JGI IMG/M metagenome (GOLD analysis project Ga0075154, IMG submission 70965) | Wastewater effluent complex algal communities from Wisconsin, to seasonally profile nutrient transformation and Carbon sequestration -... | ecosystem: Engineered > WWTP > Effluent > Algae... | reverse complement strand
GGGCAAAGGTGACAATTTATTTTTTGCTGACCTAAACAACCACGTTTGGTATAAGTCAGCGATAAACAGAACTAAATATGAAGATTTTGCAGTCACAGGAAAAGACGAAGTTTTGGTACAAAGGCCCTCGCCTGCAATCTATAAGCTTTACGGCCAAAAAGTTAGAAATTCTGCTTTTAGTATGGACATAGCATCCTTGGAAAGTGTCGGTAATGTGCTTTTTGCGCGTCATAACGATGGGAAATTATATACCCTACATAATGGCATTTTACCTTGGATAGAAGTTTCTATCAATAGAGTTTGGAATAAACCTGTGTTTGCGTATTCTCAAAAAAAATATATCATACACGAGTCAAACCAAAGTATTGTAGTATCTGATGATGGATATCAATGGAGCGTATTACCGGGCAAAATACCGGAACCCTTTATAAGTATTAGGGTACTCAAAAATGGTTCCTTTATTGCCATATCGGCTAAAAATATATATTTATATTCTGCTGAGAATGAAAAATGGGATAAATTCACAACTGCTAATTTGCCATTTCAAAGCAACATTTTTGTAGGTTTGGAAACTTATGACAACACTGTAATCACGGCAGTGATCTATAAAGGAGTGTATGTCACAAATATAGAAGATGTCCGATGGACTAAATGGGATGAAGGACTCACAGATTTTAAATTCATTAAATCTTTGGGTGGTGATAATCATATGGTGCTGCTTATCGGTAATCAAGTGCATATGAGACCTTATATTGAATTACCAGCTACTACAAGTGTTCACCATTTGGAATTCGCAAAAAATGCCATTGCATTGCATCCCAATCCAGCTGCTCATCTTTTGAATATACATTGCGATAGTGTAGAAACGGTTTGTAGATTTACCATATCAGACATGTGTGGAAATAATATGCTAGAATCAAACCAACATCAATATCAGGTGGATATTAGTCAGTTTCCAAACGGTATGTACGTAGTGCAGCTTCATACCCTCAAAAATACTTATCAAAGGACATTCATAGTAGCAAAATAAAAAAGCCTGCCAATGGTATCATTAGACAGGCTTGTTTTATTGTCAAAAAACAGATTGCTCTGTTAGTTCTTCAATAATTATTGTGCTGCTGCAGTTGTATCAACTGGCATAGCAGTAGTGTCAGCTGCAGGAGCTGCTTCAACTGGAGCTGCTTCAACTGGTGCTTCTTCTACAGGAGCCTCAGCTGCTTTTTCTTTACAAGATACTAATGCCAACATTGCAAATGCGCCTAAAATAAGGAACTTCTTCATTTTTATAAATTTAAGATAAGGTTAAAGAAAAATTTCACCACAATGTTAAGGACTATTTTTGGAACTAAAAACATCATTATCTAATTGTTAACAATTATTTGGTGGTGATTAGCTAAAAAGGACAAAATTTTAGTCAAATCGGAGGATTTCTAGTTTAATGCTACGATAGATTCCATATTTTTGGTGATAGATTGGTCTAGTTTGTAAGCTACCCAAATACTGATCAGTATAATAGTGATGCTGATATATCCGATGATATTGTAATGGTGAATCACAAAATTTTGGTCGCTGTAAGTAATCCATCCACTCATTAGTGTTGCCAAACCCGAGCCTAAAGATTGCACACAGGAATTGAGGCTCATAAAACTACCTCTGGTTTGGCTATTGACTGCTTGGGTAGTCATAGCTTGTCCTGGAACAGTCCTACCTGTGGCCGTACTAAACCATAGTGAAAATATAATGAGTATCCAAGCCAAAGGCAGTACGGTCATATTGGTGATTGCAAATACAAAAAAGGTAGAAATTATGGCTGAAACTACAAATACCTGCCTTTTGCCAAATCTGTCTGCGAGTTTTCCGGCAAATTGAGCGGCAATCATAGAACAAATACCTCCACACAAATATATCAAGGGCGTGTTTTCCTGTGCTACACCGGCATTAAATACCATATAAGGATTGATGAGTGGTATGATGATGAAATGCCCACTAATCATTAAAAAACTAAAAATCAGGGCTGTAACTTGGGTTTTGTTGTTGAAAATCTGAAAAAACTGGTTGATTCTTTCCTTTAGAGGTACTAAGTGAGCCAAGTGCGCATCTACTTTTGGTATAAATTTTAATAATAAAGGATATAAAAGTGCCCCAACGCTGACCACTACATAAAATGGCATATACCAGTCATAGGTATTGGCTAAGTACAGACTGAATGGAACACCAATCACCGATGCCAAGGCAAATCCGCCCATCAATAAACCCATGGCTTGACCGCGTCTTTCATAAGGCACCACATCACCTATAATACTGAGTACCTGCGCTCCGATCAAACCACCAAATATACCTGTCAAAACTCTCGCTAAAGACATCATAAAAAATCCATTGGCAAAAGCACAGCCTAAGGTACCTAAAAGAAAGCCTGCATAGGCTGTGAGCAAGAGCTTTTTTCTGTCAAATTTATCTGCAAAGAATATCGCAAAAAAGCTACTCGCAAATGCAGCAAGTGAATACGATGATACGATGATAGAAAATTGTGAAGTAGTTAGATTCCATTTGGGCATTAAGATGTTTCCCAAAGGCATCATGATCATGAAATCCAGGATATGGGTAAAGTTGAGTAAAGCCAAAAGACTCACCAAGATGATTTCGTTTCGTTTCAAAATCTTATTTTGTTTAATTAATCCAAACAGTGAAAAATTCTATATTGTTGTTGGCCTTAATGTATAAAGTGAGATTTATTTTGAATTACAATCTTTGCCTACAAGCGTTGTACTTATATTTTATCTTAAAACTTATACTCAGTCGTCATAAATTTTATTACTGGCAGTGGTTTTCCGGTAAAGTCGTAATAAGTATTGTTTTCCCAGCTAGAACCTGTGCCCCATTGGTCCTTGAGATTGCTACTGATCCAACAAGGTTCCCAATACATGATACCTTTGCCACCACCGTCTATGATCGCTTGGGTTAAGTCCTGCATGTATTTTAGCTGATCTTCCTTGCTTGCTTTGTAGCCGGAGGGTATGTTGGTTGCTGAAAGTATGTTGGCGTATTGGTCCGCATTGTTTGTTGTCCAAGGGAAAGCGGTTTCTACGATCATGATTTCTTTTCCAAATTTTGCTTTCAAATTTTTGATTTGGCTCGTTATCGCTTCAAAGGTTTTGACTTCAGACCATTGATAGTAATGAGAAATACCTAAAATATCAAAGTCTTTCACTCCAGCTTGATTGACTACACCATTGGCCCAATAGTCTGCATTTTGTAGTTGGGCTACGTGCAATATGATTTTGGGTTTGATATCCGACGAAGCAGAAAAATCTCTTACCGCCTTGATACCTGATGTAAGGAGTTGACCAAAATTGCTGAAATTGTTATTATTGATTTTGCCCAGCGGGAAACACATACCACCATTGTTTTCATTACCTATTTGGATGAATTCAGGAGTGAGATTTTGGGATTTTAAATGTTGAAGGACTTTAAGTGTATATTGATAAATGGAGTCTTTCAGAACATTCAAGTTGGCGTTTTGCCACGCTTTTGGGGTAGCTTGTTTAGCAGGATCAGCCCAGTCATCGCTATAATGAATATCTAAGTTGACCTGCATACCTGCTTGTTTAGCTCTTTGGATCGTTTTGGTTACATCACTGAGCTGATGATATTTTACACTACCATACAAAGATTTTTGCCATTCTGGGTTATGCCATAGACGGACGCGTACCACATTGGCACCATTTTGACTTAAATGAACAAAAGGGTCAGTGACCTTGCCACCATCATCCATATATTTGCCGCCATAGTCCTGCACAGCGTTGACATAGGATAAATCAGCACCCATTACAAACTCATCAGTTTTATATTTTTTGAGCTGTATGACTTCGATTTCTTTGTTTTCACTGGAATTGCAGCTTATCAATAGAAATACAAATATACTTAGCGCCATGATGCATAAACGATACATATGCCTTTATTTTGAAGGGTTAAATAATTTATGGTCTGCCCAAAATGTCCCAAAAGGAACTAAAGATGCCACGAAAGCCAGGAAAGACTTTTGCCAAGACCATTGATATTTAAAGTGGACAATAACTAGCAGGATCACATAGGCCATAAATAAAAAGCCATGCGCCATACCTACTATGTAATTGGGCAATGGCATTTCGTATTTATATTTTAGTATCATGGTAAATCCCAACAACAGATAAGAAACGCCTTCTATCCAGGCTGTAGTTCTAAACCATTGTAGGAAGTTATATTGGATGATTTTGGACACAGAATGATGTTTAAATAAGTGATATATTCAAAGAGTGATGCACCATAAACAAAAAAAGCAACATCAGGTTTTGTGCTGATGTTGCTTTTGTATTTTTAATGCAAATAATATAAAAAAATTATTTGCAGTCCATATCAATTTTTGAAGTGGGATCGTTGTTTGGAAAACACATACCTGAAAGTACTCTAGTAGGTACATATCTTTTTAAGTCAGGGTCCCTCAATCCATTAGTTAGAAATTCTGTCAAATCTTTGATTTCCTGTTCTGATAGCCCTAAAGGTTTGATAAACGTAGACAATTGGCTATCGGGTACTCTTTGGTTTTCTTTGACGCCATTATTAAAGTATCTAACTACATCTTCTAAGGTTTGTTTGCTTCCACCATGGAAATAAGGTCCGCCGCCATCACCGAGATTGTATAATTGAGGTGTACGGAATTTGAACATATCTTCAGCTTTTCCAGTGAAACCACCACGGCCCATGTTACGTCTATCTTGAGGACCTGTTTTCAAGCCACCATGTTCGTAAAGATCGTCTACACCCAAGGCTTCAAATCTCATAGAACCCAGATTTTTTTCAAAATGGCAACCTACACATCCTGCTTTTCCAAAGAAAAGCACGGCACCTTTTTTCTGTTGCTCTGTCATGGCAGATTCTTCACCTTTTAGCCAAAGCTGGAATGGCGCTTTATTGGTAATATTTTGTCTAAGGTAAGCTGATATTGCAAAACTGGCACCTTTTCGAGAATACCTTTCAGACTCGGGCATATCCGGAAAAGCTTTGTCAAACATATCCTTGTATCCACCTTTTTCGATGATATCTTTGGTATACTGCATTCTGTGTACAATAAGACCTTCTATGTTTTGGCCTTCTAGCGCACCGAGTCTTTCGTGATTTCTGGCTGTACCTGGGTCAAATACGCCCCACATTTGCTCTGTACCTATATTCTGAAAGTCTGAACCAAAGGATCCATTCCACATGGTATTTTCCACATAAGCTACATTAAGCGTCACCAAAGGTCTCGCCCCTTGAGCATCTATATCCTTGTCACCGTAAAATGGACTTTTCAATCTTGACTCTCCTATGTGGCCGAAACCATATCCGCCATCAGCAACCCCTTGCATTCTTCCTGGACGAAATCCCGAATCTGGAACATGACAGCTTGAACAAGTGTAGGTAAATTTGTGCTCCGGTCTGAATGGTTCGTTGGCAAAATACGGCTCAAAAAACAACATCTTTCCCAGCGCAATTTTCTCTTTGGTCAGTGGGTTGACTGGAGACTGTGGTATGGCATCATAGTCGGTTTCATCAGGTAACATAAACTTGGACTTGTCACCAATCACCTGATGAAGCAGCTTGTCCGTTTCAGACAAAGTTTCATGAGCGCAACTTAAGATAAATACTGCCAGTATTATGGCAATAAATGACATATAAATTTTCATAAAAAATATCGAAATGTTTGAAAATCAAAAACAAAGTGCAAAATTACAAAAAGAATTTAACGAATACTTATTTTGCTATCAATTTTACTTATAACGAATATATTTTTTATTTTTTAATGTGAAATATATATTTAAATATTATTTAATATGTTAAAATTGATATAAATTTGCACTAAAATTGAGTTTACCTCTTGATTTCTATTTTTTAATACCTTATCTTTATGGAAATTTATTTTTGGTTGTCAGAAGTTGCGACCAAAAAAGGCGAAAGCCCATAGACTTGTAAATTTTAATCCATGATCATATTCACTATTGCCTTGATGATACTCATCATGTTTGGGGACAGAATTCTCAAAGAGGCGTAAAAAACGGTAAAGGCAGATTTCTTCCCCCTGAGAGATCTGCCTTTTTTAATTAACAAAATACTATTTATTTGAATATCCGAAAGATTTTGATAAAAAACTGACCATTTTACGAGGCTTAATTTCGTTTTTGGTCCTTTCGGCATACTTTTAGCTGTTTGTATTATTGTGTAAACCATTTATTATCATAAATTCAGGCACCATGCTAAAATATATTTACTTGTCATGTCTATTTTTCACAGCTTTTGCTTTGCAAGCTCAAGAACTTAAGTGGATTTATAAAATCGGGGGTACCACCGCAGAGTACGGTACGGGCGTAGTTGTAGACCGAGATCAGAATATATATGATATTACCAATTTTATGGGAACGGTCTCTGTGGCACCTATGGTCACATACACTTCTAAAGGTGAAGAAGATGTGCTTATCAGAAAAAGTACGTCCTTAGGTATTTTGCAGTGGTTCAGACAGTTGAATAGTAAATTTCAAGTCCTTGCCAATGATATTGCCGTGGATAATCAAAATAACATATACGTTACAGGAACATTTCAGGACTCTTTGTACTTGGGTAATGATTTTTTGATGGATGCCCCAAAACTTCAAACTTTTTCTTTTTTGATCAAACTGAATCCCTCTGGAAATCTCTTGTGGGCCAGAAAATATTCATCTACCATCTCCGTTACTGCTAGGTCATTGACCGTGGATGTACCTGAAGACTTGATACTGTCCGGTACCTTTGAGGGAAATGCATTTTTCGGTTCTGGATTTCCTGGATTTAGCAGTGGTGCCAATGATATTTTTGTGATGAAAATCAACGGACAAACCGGAAATCCTACATTTATTAGAAGGATTGGAGGCGCAGATCACGATTATGTCCTGAGCCATGCTGTAGATGCGCAAGGCAATATTTATCTCACAGGTGATTTCAGGGCAGAAATGGACGTAGACCCAAGCGCAACGGTAGTTAATGTAGCACCCATAGGTCTTACAGATATTTTTTTAATCAAGTTATCACCTTCAGGCAACTATGTTTGGAATAAGACTTATGGAAGCGTTGGTGTTGATTATGGGCAGGCAGTTACAGTGGACTTGGACAATAACGTAATATTGACAGGTAGATTTTCAGAAAATATAAGTTTTGGGTCTGTGGCCCAAGCTCGTACATCTCGGGGTGGTACAGATATATTTTTGATGAAACTCAATCCTTCGGGCAACACGCTTTGGGTCAATGCTTTTGGTGATACCCAAAATGACTTTGGGATGCATCTGACAACCAATAAAAATGGCATCATCTATTTTGGAGGAACTTTCCGAGGGCGAGTTGACTTCGATCCTTCCAATTTTAGTACCAATACGGATGCCAACGGTGGTGCAGATATTATTTTGGCTTTATATAATCAGGATGGTACTTACAATGATCACTTTACCTTGGGTGGTATAGCCAACGAACAAATTGGCGGCATAGCATTAAAAAGTAATGGAGAATTGATCTCTACTGGTGGCTTTGGTGCTATTGCCGATTTTGATCCTAGCAGCAATGAAGTCAATATTTTTAGTAATGGCGGATTAGACGCTTTTTTGTGGAATACATTTGTTTGTGTCAATCCTTATCTTAAAACGCTCAGAGTAGAAAAGTCCATATTGTGTCCTGGTGATAAAGTACTCATACAGGTAGAAGAAGGTTACCTCAATGATGCCACTCAATGGTCATGGCAACGAAACTCTTGCAATAATATCACTTTTGCTAGTGGTGATTTTCTCAATGTTGATGTCAAAGTCAACACTACTTTTTTCGCAAAGGGATTTGGCGGTTGTGTGATCAATGACCAATGCAAAAGTGTAGATATCAAGGTATTTAAAGATAGTCTGATTTATCAGGATATTGATCTTTGTCAGGGAGATACACTTCGCGTAGGCAATAGCCGATATACTTCCAACGGTGCTTATGTAGATACTTTAGCATCTGTATCTGGATGTGATAGTGTAGTATTTACAGAAATCAGGGTATTGCCTAGTTACCGAATCACTCAGAATGTAAGTATTTGCAATGGCGATACTGTCAAAGTGGGTAACTTTAGGTACACGTTAGCAGGAACGTATGTAGCTCCTTTAGTAACCAAACAGGGTTGCGATAGTATTGTGACTACTATATTAACGGTATTGCCATCTTTGATTGAGAATGCAGAAGGTATCATTTGCAAAGGTGATTCCATTATTTTCAATAATATTAAGTATAAAGATCCTGGAGTATATATTCAGTCATCAACAGGTGCAAATGGCTGTACGGATTTATTAATTATTACGATCAAAGTATTGGAAACAGCATTTGATACGCAAGTCCAAATTTGTGCAGGAGATAGCCTAAGGGTAGGCAATAGTATTTACAAAACAGCAGGAACTTATACAGATAGGTTGATCTCTACCAAAGGATGCGATAGCATCATCACCACATTTTTGTCTGTGTTGAATCCAAGTTCATTTGTACAAGAGCTCAACCTTTGTAAGGGTGATAGTATTAAGATAGGTAAAAATGTATACAAAAACCCGGGTTTCTACACAGATACCTTGGTCAATAAAGTAGGCTGCGACAGTGTACTGTTGACTAGAATAAGATTGTTGGATGTCCCGGCACCAAAAATTCAGAATGTTGCCATCTGTGAAGGAGATAGCCTAAAGGTTGGCCCTAAATTTTATAAATTGGCTGGAACATATATAGATACTATACAAAGTACTAATGGGTGTGACAGCATGATAACTACGTTGCTACAGGTGTATCCCAAAGTTTACTCCATAGATCGGACAATTTGTGAGGGCGAACAAGTAAAAATAGGCAATCAGACTTTTACCAAGACGGGAATATTTTCGGTCTTGCTCAAAAACACTATTGGATGCGACAGTATTGTGCAACTGATCTTGAATGTCAACCCTAGTAAAACAATCAATCAACAGTTTAAAATTTGCAATGGCGAATCTATTAAAGTAGGTAATAATTTTTATGGTAAAACGGGTACATACAGGGATACATTATTGACCAAGCTCGGTTGTGATAGTATCATCACTACCATCATAGAGATCAATAACGTGATTAAAAATTTAAAGTATGATCTGTGCCAAGGTGAATCTGTAACTATCAATAATAAAAAATATTCTCTAACAGGTATATTTCGGGATACGATTAGAAAGCCAGATGGCTGTGATAGTGTCTTAAATATCAGTCTGACTGTCAACGCAAAATATACCATTGATACTATATTTGGCATATGTAAGGGTGGAAGTATCAAAGTAGGAAATAGTACGTATTTTAATGCAGGAAAATACACGGAATACCTAATCAGTTCCAAAGGTTGTGATAGCCTGATCAATTTTGAGGTTCAGATTATCAATTTTGTCCCCATTTTTTCTGTTTCAAGAGATACGTTGAAGACTTTTAAAGTTGATGGAGCTCAATATCAATGGTTTATTTGTCAAGGTACGGAAAGGATCCCCATCTTTGGTGCAGTAAAGTCAGAATTTGCTCCCATGTCATCCGGAAGATATAGCCTGAGTATCACCTTCAAAGGGTGTACCTACTTTAGTGATTGTATGTCTGTCACTTTATCCTCTACCTATGACGAGCTTGAAGGAGCCATTCAAATATTTCCTAATCCTGTGGTTGATGTGTTACACATTACGACTACAGATATCGGCCAAATTAAGATTTATAGTACCTCAGGCGTCTTTTTGATGGCCAAAGATGTAGTTTCAGGTGACCAGAATATTGACATTTCGTCGTTAGTTTCCGGCACCTATTTTATTATTTTACAAACTAAGCAACATATTTTCAGGAATACGTTTGTTAAAATATAGGATTAAAACTTAGATGCCGGAGTTGGGAAGCGTATGAGCGAAGTATTTAGGTTTAAAAAATTTGAGATACATCAGGATCTGTGTAGCATGAAGGTCAATACTGACGGCATACTTTTGGGTGCTTGGTCGGATTTAGATGACAAACGTGATGCATTGGATATAGGGACTGGCACAGGGCTAATCGCAATGATGCTGGCACAAAGGTCTGAAGATCTTCGGGTAACGGGTATTGAAATAGACCAAAACTCTTTTCATCAAGCGTCTGAAAATGCCAAACAGAGTGTTTTTTCTTCCCGTATGTACATTATTCATGATAGCGTACAGCAATACGCGCAAACCGCTACAATCAAATATGATCTCATAGTCAGCAATCCACCATTTTTTAGTGGTGGTACTTTCTCTGCCAATGAAAATAAAGCGAATGTAAGGCATACTATAAAACTCTCTCATGCAGATTTGCTTATATCTGTTCAAAAGCTGATTGCACTCAATGGACACTTTGATTTGATTTTGCCTTATATGGAAGGTCTTCGATTTATAGAGTTAGCCGCAAAATATGATTTTTATCCAACTCATGTGACAGAGGTAAGGTCAAAAGTAGACAAGCCCGTGGAGCGACTGTTAATTCGGCTAGCATATAAGGTTCAGAATCCATTGACTCAGAATCAATTAGTGATTCATCAGAGCAATGAAGCCAATGACTACTCTGTAGATTTTATAAATCTTACTAAAGCGTTTTATTTGTTTATGTAAAAAGCGATTCCTTTGCTTTCTACAGTATTTCAGGCCTTTTTTTCTATATAAATATACCTTTTTGGGCATTTTCTGGTCTAGGTCTGATATTTTCTACTTGGGCTTGTTGCACTTTTACATCACTTACTTTTGTTTATTCTAACCTGAAAATTGCTTATATTTCATTAAATATCCTCCCTTAACTTTCAAAGTTATATCATAGCATGGAGAAAATCAAATTCTTACAGCTTATGAAATAAATTGTATCTAAAAACTTATCAGAAAAGATATTTTATGTGATATTTACACTTTTTATCATTTTAAAGGAAAGTACAAGAATAATTAATGATAGAGGACCATATTTCAATTGAAGCCTTAGAGCAAAAGATAGTTCAACTTTTTGAATATAGATTATTCCCTGAACTAATCAAAATGGGCGATCCTTCTGGAAATGAATATCATAAGATTTGGCAGGATTTATTAGCATTACAAACATCGATCTATTTTTTGGATGCGCACTTAGAAGCCAACTGGAATACGGATGCTGAAGTGCTGGAGTGGCATTGGAACAATATTAACCAGCATTTAGCTGTATTTGGGATCCATGGTCATGAAAGTAAAAAATATCTCAACCACATAAAAAAATACGAAAAGCACGAACTTGAGCTTCGTAAAGGCAAAATGCCCATGAGGCTAGATATGGAGTATTTTTATTTTTACAAATCGTGTGATGTAAAATTACTCCGCAGACTCATTTATGAGCGGTATCATCTTTCGGTATTATGCGGTTCTTTGGCAGAATGGCGGTATTATGACCTAATCACTGAGGTCAATGATGACGTGGATGACTTGATAGAAGATCTGGATTTTTATAATGGAAATCGGTTTTTATTGACCATTATGGCCCATGGAAAAAAAGTTGCTAGGAATGAGTTTGTAGAATTCATTGGCCTTATAAAATCTAAGGCTGAATTCAAAGTAAAAGCAGCACAAGGTAAATACAGAGATTATATCTTTGATAAAACGATGCAACGAATAGATGAAACCATTTTGCTTATGGATGAAAGATTGCAACAGATGGATGAGTGTGCAATAAGAGAAAGCAAAATGGGGAAGGTATCATTGGTACATTAATGTGACCGTAAAATCAAGTATTATGTAAGGTTAAAACTTTTGATTTTTAAAATTGTTTTTTCACTTGGAAATACTTTTGCATCAGCGATGTGAAGTGGTGATAAGTCTGCAAGACCGATCCGGAATCGGAGAGCCACGAAACGTAGCGACCCGCAGGGTGATGCCCAAAAAATAAATTTACTTACAACTGATTTATGAATCATCAGGATATAGAAGCACTAAAAGAAGCTATAGCAAGCTCACCAGATAATTTGCCTTTAAGGCTTATACTTGCAGGCAAA
>Ga0075154_10002478_pt1 | contig 12059 bp, 8 predicted proteins | sample JI71714BDNA_FD_70965 | JGI IMG/M metagenome (GOLD analysis project Ga0075154, IMG submission 70965) | Wastewater effluent complex algal communities from Wisconsin, to seasonally profile nutrient transformation and Carbon sequestration -... | ecosystem: Engineered > WWTP > Effluent > Algae... | reverse complement strand
TGTTAGCGCGGGAAATTGGCGATCGCCGGGGCGAGGCAAATGCTTTGGGAAATTTGGGCAATGCTTGCTGTGCTCTTGAGGATTTTTCTGGTGCTATTGATTACCAGCAGCAGCGTTTGGCGATCGCGCGGGATACTGGCGACGGGCGCTCTGAATTGGAAACTTTGGGCAATTTGGCGCTAGCTTACGATGCTAAGGGAGATTTGCTTGGTGCGATCGAATGCTATCACCAGCAGTTGTCGATCGCGCGCACCAGCAAGGACGATCGCATTGAGCGCAATGCTCTCAAGTATTTGAAGCTCGGCTACAAGTATTTAGCAGATTATGACAAGGCTAACCAGTACCGACAGGAGCAATTGGCGATCGTCCGCGAACTGTTTTTAACTGATAAAAATAAGAGTTTTGTACAACTTGCAGAAACAGTTGGTTTGAATCCGATTGAGGATTTTGCTGGGGCTAATTTAAGCGGTTTTGACTTGCACTACGCTGATTTTAACGGTGCAGATTTGCGCGAAACCAACCTCCGAGGCGCAGACTTGACTTTGGCCGATCTCAGCGGTGCTTTGCTGAGCGCTGCTATTTTAATTGATGCTAATTTGTGCAATGCTAATTTGCGGGATGCTGAACTCAGCAGCGCCAATTTGAGCGGTGCTGATTTGCGGACAAAGCTGCCCAGGGCGAATTTGAGCGGTGCAAATTTAACCAACGCCAATTTGAGCAGTGCTTATTTACCGAATGCGATTTTAGTAAATGCAAATTTGACAAATACTGATTTCAAGAATGCTGATTTAAGTGGTGTTAATTTGAGTGGAGCGAATTTAAAAGGTGCTGATTTGAGCCGCGCTGATTTGAAAAATACTGTAGTTAAAAATGCGAAGTTTTTGGGTTGTGTCGGAATTGCGGAAGCCCTGAAGGTTGAATTGATGGCACGGGGCGGGATTTTTGAGTAGAATGGGAAATGTTGGTAATTGTAGAGGGTAAGAAAAGCTATGACTGCCGTAACTGCAAAACGATTCTCGATCGCCGAATATCACCGTTTGGGAGAACTGGGATTTTTCGCCCCCGATGACCGAGTTGAATTGATTCGCGGAGAAATTATCATCAAGGCGACTAAAAGTACGTTTCACTCTGTTTGTAATTCGCTGCTGTTAGGAGAGTTGTACCCGCTGCTGCGAAAAAGAGCGATCGTGCGCGGTCAAGAGCCGATTATTTTGTCGGCTGATAGCGAACCAGAGCCTGATGTTGTTATTGCTCGCAATCGTTCTGATAATTATTTATCTTCTCACCCGGAGCCTGCTGATATTTTGCTGGTAATTGAGGTTTCCGATTCTACTTTGAAATACGACAGGAGAACCAAGTTATCTCTCTATGCTGAATCGGAAATTTCTGATTATTGGATATTTAATTTGGTAGATATTCAACTGGAAATGCACAGCGAACCTTATCAAAAACAAAGAGGTGGTTTCGATTATCGAGTCAAACGAGTGGTTTTGCCGAATGAGGTTGTGGTAATTCCAGGTTTCCCAGATTTGTCTCTCGATTTATCTGCGGTATTTCCCGCGCAGAGTGGTGACTAAATATTCTGGCTCGATAGCACATATTTTAACTCAGTAATTAAAGAGCGATCGAGCTTTTTTCGATGATATAATCTAAAAGTGCAAATGAATGATATTATGTCCGGTCGATTACCCCTAATAGGGTAGGGGCGGGTTCACGAAAAATATCTGCCAATAATTGACAATCTCAAAAACCCGCCCTTTTAATCGCTATCATCCAAAACAATTTGGTTTCTGACCCCCGATTTATTCGCGGGAGAAATCTAAAATCTAAAATCTAAAATCTAAAATCAGATGACAGCTAAAACTCTTGCTCCACCCGAACAAATTGTCGAGCTATCGGGTATCAGTTGGCAAACCTACGAAACTTTGCTTGCCGAAATTGGCGATCGGCAAATTCGACTGACATATAGTCGTGGCAATTTGAAAATTATGGTACCCTCCCCAGAACACGAACGCTTCAAAACAATAATGGGTCGATTTGTTGAAACCTTAGCGGAAGAATTAGAGGTGAGAATTGAACCCCTTGGTTCCACAACTTTCAAGCGTCCTGAACTTAGCGGTGCAGAACCGGATGAATGTTTTTACATCCAGAATATTAGTGCAGTTAAAGGCAAAAAAAGAATTGACCTGAGTCAAGATCCGCCGCCGGATTTAGTGGTGGAAATTGATATTACCAGCCGTTCGGAAAATACCTTGCAGGTTTATAGGGATCTGGGAGTGCCGGAAGTTTGGATTTATAATGGATCTCGACTCAGAATCAACAGATTAGAAAATGGAGAATACGTTGAGGGCGAACTCAGTTTAGCATTTCCCAGCGTGGCTGTTTTAGAGATTGTCAGATTTTTGGAACAAGCAGAAACAATGGACTATTTGGAATTAGTAAAAGCATTTCGGAATTGGGTAAAAAGTCAAATTCAGCAAAACCAATGAAGGGCGGAGGAAATTAAACAAAATTTACAATTTTATCCACGAAAAAAAGCTGTGTTGTGATAAAATAGAGATGATAAACTAATTTAAATATCAATTACAGGCTGGTAGTGCCAGCAATTCTACCCGATATGCGATCGCTAGAGTCTCACAACAAATACCCAGATTGCTTGTGGATGCAATTTGAAGCAATTCCAGTTCCATCGGTTGCACCCCAAACCCAGCAGCTCGACATTCACTTGAGCCTGAATTTTAACGAGCATTGGGAACCCCTGCTAGGTGGTCGCGTCAAATTTGGTCTGCAAGGCGGGACGCTCAAACTCTATCTAGAAAACTGCGAAATACCCGTAGCCTCACGTCAGTTAGTCGGTTCTTTCAAGCTTTTGCCAATAGAAGAAACCCTGCCAATTCCAAGCAGTACAGAAAATTTAGTAACCGAAAGTCAGCGGGAAGTTCAGGGCGGCGAGGATTTGGAAAAAATTAAGGAGACAGAGAGCATATTTTGTCACGTTTCCACAATCAGCGATGATACAACCCCAGCTTGGATTTTTGCAGTGGAACAGGGCAAATCAGTATTAAAAGGTTTGCTAAAAAGCGCTAAGCTGGGAGAAATTACTGCCAAAGAATTTCGGATGGCAGCGGCTTTTGAAGTTGCTAAAGAAGATATTAATCTCACAGATGCGGAGGGTTTGTGGCCGCACGAGATCACGCCAAATCAACATTCGGTTTTAGAAAGAATCCTGACTATATACCTGCAAGCAAATAAACTCCAACCTGCCCTCAGTTGGGCGCTATTGTCCTACAATTTGCCTCCGGTTGAACCGCGCGAAGGGGAAATTGTGCCGGAAGCTGAATCCCAATTGCAGGAAATGGTCGATCGCATTATTTCCGCTGAAACCGACAACTTTGTAGAGTTGGCAAAAATCGCCAATCTCAATCCAGCACTAGATTTCGCGGGTAGCAGCTTGCGCGGAACGAATTTAAGTGCAGTGGATTTTAGCAGCGCAAATCTCGATCGGGCAAATTTCCGGGGTGCAACCTTAAACGATGCCGATTTCAGCGACGCCAACCTGCAAAATGCCAAATTCGGCGGTGCAGATTTGAGTGGGGCTTTCTTAGGAAATGCTGATTTAAGCGGTGCAGATTTGCACAAAGCAAGTCTCGCTTTAGCTAACCTCAGCGGTGCTAATTTGAGCGGCGCAAATCTGCTGGAAGTGAACTTAACAAATACTAATTTCAGTGGTGCGAATGTCGAGTCAGCCAGATTCGGGAACAATTCAGGAATCGATGAGGAGATACAGGTGAATCTACAGCAGCGAGGCGCGATTTTTGAAGAGGTTTAGCCCGCAAGTGCGAGAGCTCTTTTATTATATTCATCCGCCTCCATCGTGGCACGGGCGTCACGCCTGTGCGATGGAATTTCACCTTTAAACTATCGATTGAAGCAGCAACTCTATGAATTTAGAGTTAAAGTCTTAAAAATCCTGCGTCTGCCATACCGGGGAGTGTCCATCATTCCATCCCAAAATCTCTGCCACTTTTCCCGGCAGGGTGGTGACTTCAAATGGTTTGCGAATTACCCCAGCAACGTCCATTTTGGCAAATTCAGCCATATCGCTTGACATAACTCTTGCTGTCAGCAGAATCACTGGAATCGATCGAGTAATCGGATCGGATTGGAGGATCTCGTACACAGCAAACCCATCCATTCCGGGCATTGATATATCCAGCAAAATAGCATTAGGTCGTTCTGTTTGTAGGATTTGTAAACATTCTTGTCCTGATTCGGCCACCAGCGTGTTCCATCCCGCGAGGTCTTCCAGGCACAACTGTATCAGTTCGCGGAGGTGTTCTTGGTCGTCAACGATGAGAATTTGCTTCCCTTTCATCTTGTTTTCGGGCAGGAGACTGCCATCATAATTAGCTAATTGCAAAGTGTTCATTTTATTTGGGTTGATTAAAAATCAATCTTTCGGTTGCCAATTGGGTGTCAAATACCCATCTTTAAGCAATCGCTCAAAGATGTGTATTTGAGAGTTGAATCCGAACTTCGGATTGCTCAACTCTCAACTCTTTAGCAATCTGAAGTATTAAACCATCCTGGTCTATTTCAGCCGCATAGATTTCAGGATGTAGGCGGTGGGGCAACGGAATGAGACTTTGAAATCCACTAGGAAGGAAATAACCTTCTACTACAGCCGATTCGGTAGGTTGACCTTGGATTAAAACAGTTTCTGGAGTGATTTGGAGATTCAATTTGACAAGATGAATGTCAGAGATGTGAACTTTAACGATAAGTGTCGCATCCTTTTCTTGAACTTTAATGCCTGCGATCGGTGTTTCCTCTGTATGAGCAATCCCAAGCGTGGATTGCTGACAAGCAGTGGGCAAACCGGAAAATGAATCTGCGAGATCCTGATTTATATCATTCAAAACCTGAAAAGCATTCATCGAGTCTCCTCCTAATGCAAAGAACTGTTAGCTGAATAACAGGAGACTAAATAGCAACGGTAAGGAATTGGTAAAGATTCCGTTCTTGTTACAAAAATTTACAAAACTGGTAAAATTTATTCATTCCATCCCAAAATCTCTGCTACTTCTTCCGTCAAAGTGATGGGTTGGATGGGTTTGGCAATTACCCCAGCTACCGCCATTTGGGCAAATTTAGCCCGATCGCTGGGCAAAACTTTCGCTGTCAGCAGAATCACTGGAATCGATCGAGTAATCGGATCGGATTGGAGGATCTCGTACACAGCAAACCCATCCATTCCCGGCATAGATACATCCAGCAAAATAGCATTGGGTTGTTCTGTTTGCAGTATTTGTAAACATTCCTCTCCCGATCGTGCCCCCACTGTTTTCCATCCGCCTAAATCTTCTAAGCAGGCTTGCACAAGTTCCCGAAGGTGTTCTTCATCGTCAACAACTAGAATTTGTCTGTGTGTCATCGGATTTGGGATTGCAGATTTTGGATTTGGGATTGACGGTACAGATGAATCTAAGCGTTATTCAACTGTGGCTAAGGGTAGGGTGAAGCAAAATGTGCTGCCTTCACCTAAGATACTTTCGGCCCAGATTTTGCCACCATGCCGCTCCACTATACTGCGACAGATTGCTAAACCTAAACCTGTGCCTCCTTTTTCACGGGAGTCGGAGGCATCGACTTGCTGAAATCGCCCAAAAATGAGTTCTAGTTTATCTGCAGGAATGCCTCGCCCGCGATCGCTAACTTGGAAAAGCACAAAGTCTGTCTGGTTTTCGGCACTCAGATGAATTGTGGAATCGGCAGGTGAGAATTTAATCGCATTACTGAGCAAATTTGTTAAGGTTTGGACGATCGCATCTCCTGTTGCCCAGACTTCTGCATCCGTGGGGGTAACGATTAATGATATCTGCTGTTGAGTAGCGATCGCCTGAGTGCTATCTACCGCTTGCTGCATCAAATCGGCAGCTTTGCAAACGGTTTTTTCCACAATTGCCCGCCCGGAGTCTAGGCGCTCCAAATCTAAAATATCATTAACCAGGTTCACTAAACGATTGGTATCGAGGAGGGCGATTTCAATCATGCGTCTAGATTTTTCCGGCTTTTTATCATAAACCCCACTTTTTATTAGTCCCAAGGACATTTGAATTCCTGTCAAAGGAGTGCGAAGTTCATGGCTGACAATGCCAATGAACTCATTTTTAATGTGTTCGAGCTTTTGTCGTTCGGTAATATCTTCCCCAATGCTGATAGTTCCAATGATGTTTCCCTCTGAATCTTGCAGCATGGTATTGTTCCAAGCAATGAACCGTTCTTCACCAGATTTTGTCAAGATAAAATTTTGATAATAAGGATGAAATTTATGGCCTAAAACTTCCGAAAAAACAATTTTAACTGATTCTTGAAGAGAACCGGGTAAGAAGTTTTCAAACCAATTTTTTCCGATAACTTCTAGGTTAGTATATCCCGTAATTTTTAAGAAGAAAGGATTGACATAATTGACATTTGCCTCTATATCAAGTCCGACAACAATCAACTGCACGTTATCCAAGAGCGATCGCCAGCGTCGTTCGGCTTCTCGGATCGTGGCTTCGGCTTGCTGACGTTCTTGCAGTTCGACCTGAAGTTGTCGGTAGAGTTTGGATTGCTGAATGGCGATCGACAATTGGCTGGCAATCTGTTCAAGTAATTCTATTTCCCACGATTGCCATTGACGAGGTGCCGTATTTTGGTAAATAGCTAACAAACCCCAGAGATTTTCTCTCAAAAATATCGGAAAAACTGCATAACTTTTTGCTTGCAATTGTTCCACTAGCTCGATATGACATGGTTGAATTTCAGCGCAGTAAATATTATTAACCACAAAACTTTCATTATTTCGGAATCGACCGCCGTGAGTTTCTTGCAGATAGGTATCTGCACAATTTTTTTGAAGATCGCTTCCTATCAGTTGTACCCAATCCTCACCAACTGACTCCACAACAAAATCACCACTCCAATCAGGATTGAAGCGGTAAATGGCAGTGCGATCGGTTTGTAATGTCTGCCTGATTTCAGTAACAGCAGTATTTAGAACCGCATTCAGATCCAAAGATTGGCGAATCCCTTGAGTAATCCTCCAGAGCAAATTTTCCTTTCGGGATTTCTGTAGTAAGGCTGCTTCCGCCTCTTGTCGAACTTCTTCCAGGTGCTTCGCTACTGTGATATCTTGATGAACGGCCACCAGAACATCGCCATAGTCGGAATGATTGAATGCAGAGCAAGTTGCACTACACCAAAATGGAGTCCCATCTTTCTTGACATTCTGGACTTCATAACTAAATTCACCCCTTTGTAAAACAGCAGATCGAATGGCTTGATTTACCTCTTCAGGGCTGACCGATTCGGTGGCATAGTTGAGAATCGAAACGTGGTGACCGTTGAGTTCGCCAGAGTCATAGCCAAACATCTGCTCAAATTTAGGATTGGCATAGACAATAACTGCATTATCTGCTCTTACTAAACAAATGCCTTCCGCCATGTTGCGGGTAATGACAGCCTGAAGCTCCAGCATTTGTTCGGCTTGTTTAAGTTTAGTCAGATCGCGCAGAATAACGATTATCCCGACAATATTTTCGCCTGTATCACGTAAAGGTGTATAAGTAACGCTCAAAAATTGCCTGACTAAATTGGGAGAAGTAAACCAGTTTTCATACTGAATTGTTTCGCCATCCAAACATCTGTCTAACCGAGGTTTTATCATATTATCGAACACATCTGCATCCAGGATATTCCTAACATAATTTCCGATAACTTCGCTTTCAGATTTGTTGCACCAAGTCAAATAAGCTTGATTGACTATTTGATAAATATAGTTGCGATCCATCAACACAATCCCATCTGTTGTATTGAAGACGATGCGTTCATATTGGCGGAATGCTTCTTCAGTCCGTTTGCGATCGGTGATATCAAATACGCTAGAACGACTCATCATGAAGTTACCTGCTTCATCATAAATTGCTGTAGCATTTAAGTTGAACCACATGGGTGTTCCGTTTTTCTTCAACATCTGAAACTCTACATTCTCGATCCAGCCTTGTTTTTTAAATAAGGGAAAGTTTTGATGAAAAATATTTTTACTTTCAAGTGTCATTAAATCAACATATTTAGTTTTGTATACAATTTCATCGCTGGTATAGCCTAACCACTTCAGTTCCGTATCATTAATCATAATTATTGTTCCTGCAGCATCTAGGGAATGATAGCCACAGGGAGCATTATTATAGAGGTCTTCAACTTGATTGATATATTGTTGGCAGCTATGGTTGACTTCAGTGAGTTCTGCCGTCCGTTCTATGACTCGTTGTTCGAGTTCAGTATGGAGTTGTTGTAGAGCAATTTCTGCTTGTTGGCGCTCTCTCACTTCCATTTGTACTTGCTCAAATAAATCAGCTTGCTGAATGGCAATTCCAGCTTGAGTTGCTAGCTGTCCCATGAGTTCAATTTCTGATGCTTGCCATTCGCGAGGTGCTGCACAGTGATGGGCAATCAATAATCCCCAAAGTTCTTCTCCCTTAAGGATAGGAATAACCAGGTTAGCTCTAACTTGAAAATTGGCCAGGAAGTCCGGGTGACAAGTATCAATTCCGGCAGTATAAATATCTGATTTAGATGTGAATAAGCCTTGTTTGAAGGATTCGATATAGCTTTCAACCAAGCAAGGCTCCTGTATCTGAGTGGATAAGATTGGTGTCCATTCTGAACCAACTGACTCTACGACCACTTTTGGGCTCCAGTCGGGAGCAAATTGGAAGATAATTACGCGATCGCATTGCAGAATGTTTCTGAGATCCGTTACCGTAGTGTTGAGAATATCTTCTAGTTTGAGGGATTCGGAGGGAGAAAGTGCTGTTTTAGCCAGGATTTGCTGTGGCTGTTCTTGCCCTTTCCCATAATTTTCATCAGTAGGTTCTATCATCGATCTACTTAATTAATTAAATTTTTTAGATTGAGGCAGAAACTGGGTTTTTAGCCTTCGTGGATAAGTTATATTTAAGTATTTGAGGACTTACGCAATCATCCCAGGTATGGGGGCAACCACGGGGGGTTTGCCCCTACAAAAGACTATATATTCAGGCTATGCGTAAGTCCTATATTTCTCGGTTTAAGTAAAGGACGACTGCGCCTGATTCGGCTGAGTACCCGCGTGACTAATTCAGGCCCTAGTACCGGCTTGGTAATAAAATCATCGGCTCCCGCTGCAAAGGCTTGTTGCAGAGATTCTGGCTCGGTATGGGCTGTCACCACCAAAATCGGTAAATTTTCCCATTGGATATCTTGTCGAACGACTTGACACAATTCTAAGCCGCTGACGATCGGCATTTCTAGATCCAGCACTATTAAATCGGGCTCTGTGCTAATTAACACATCCCAAAATTGCTGTGGTTCTTTGAGGGTTGTCACCTCAATTCCCCAAGGAGTCAGTAACGCTGATAATGTAACCAGGATCACAGGGTCATCATCTACGATTAAGACTTTGGCTTCAGAAGTTTTGGGAGTGGGTAAAACACGGGAAATCGCTCGAAAAATTTGCTCGGTGGTTGCAGGTTTGTGGAGAAATTGCTTAGCACCTAAGCGCGATACAGCTAAGCGATCGGGAAGACTATCTCGTCCGGTAAAGACAATTATAGGCAGGTTAGGCGATCGCTCGGTCAGTTCTCGCAGTAGCGTCAATCCATCTTCCTCTGTCTCTGCAAAACTTAAATCTAGTAACATCACATCGGGCATTGACAGAGCAAGATGCGATCGGGCTGCAGTAATATTCGGCGCAATTTTGATCCGAAATCCCCAAGTTTCGGATTCTACTTTCAATCGCTCCGTTAATGCAGCATCATCATCAACTACCAAAACCCGATAGTTAAAAATTGAAATAGTAGAAACTGGTGCAGCCGTTGATCTAATAGGTGTTTTGGCTAATTCCTGCTGTAATCCTGTCACCAATTCCGAGAATCGAGTAATTTCCTCAGCAGTCAAAGAGCGATCGTTTATGAGCAAATTCTCTGCATAGCGTGCAAATTTCGATCCTTCGGGATAACCAAAAGACCCCAGAGAACCGACCAATTTATGAGCTTCATGTTTAGCCACTTGCTGTAATTCAGTCTCTAACTTTCCGGCTAATAAATCCGTTTTTGCCTGCTCCAATACAGCAACTTGTTGGTTGAAGCTTCCCCGAAACCGCTCTAAAACTTTGTCGCTCTCAGACTTATCTACCCCGCGAAATTGATGTTTGTGAGTGCGATCGCTCCCAGGATTATTTGAACAAGACGACGCAGATTGGGGGTAAGGTTTCAGTCGATAGCCCATGCCATAAACTGTTTCGATGATTTCTTCAGTTAAACCGCCTGCCTTCAGTTTCTTTCTGACATCCTTAATATGAGTGATAATGGCGCGATCTGTTGGTGCGTCGTCAAATCCCCACAGACGATCCAAAATAGCATGGCGGCTAAAAATGCGATCGGGATTCCGCAGTAATAATTCCAGCAGATTATATTCTGTCGGTGTCAGTGAAATTATTTCTTCGCAAAACGTCACTCTACCAGACTCTAAATCTAAACAAAGCTCTCCCCAAGTCAATGTATTAGCCGCTGAATTCGGAGTAAAACCTCCTGGGGAAAGTGCTTTACTGCGTCGCAACAAAGTTCGGATTCTTGCCAGTAATACTTCCGTAGCAAAAGGCTTGCTGATGTAATCATCGGCTCCCGCATCTAAAAGAGCCACCACCTCAGCATCTGAATCCTTTGCCGTCATTAACAGGATCGGTTTGCAGTAGCCTTGCGATCGCAATTGCCGACATAGACTAATTCCATCGAGTTTGGGAACCTGCACGTCTAACACAATTAGATCGTACTCAATTGCTGCTGCCAACTCTAGGCCCACTTGTCCGTCATTTGCCCGATCGAAGCCGTAATGATTTGCTTCCAACACATTTGCCAGTGTTGCACTCAGCCCTCCATCGTCCTCTACGAGCAGAATTTTTATCGGAGACTTCTTCATTTTGGCTGTGCGGTTAAATTGCCATGCGATCGACGCGCTTTAATGTCAGGCCGAAGCGTGGCTTTTCACTAAATAACTGCTACTTATTACTACTCCTTTTATCTTACCATTTTTGCAGTCCCATCGCCTCAAAATTGCTGTCACTTCTGCAGTTTATACCAATTTAATGTGAAGTTGCACATATCTCGATCCCCCTCGCATACCCCCTACTCCCCCTGATTGTTGGGGAGTAGGGGTTGACTTTGAGAAGAATCTTGTCCCACCCTATGTAGGGGCGGGCACGGGGAGTAGGGGTCGCACCGCCCCTACAAAGGGGGGATCGAGATATGTGCAGCCTCATACAAAATTGGTATTAGATAAAAGCGATCGCCCCTTCCTTCATCTGCGTCCATCCGCGTTTATCCGCCTGCATCTGCAGTTCAAAAAAAGCGTGAAGCGAAGCTATCCCGAAGGGAATCGCCCCAAAAAGAGCGATCGCCCTCCCAAACAAATTATCCTTCATCCTCCGACTTTACAGCAGCAGGAGGACGCCCAGAAATCACAATAAACCCAACAGACTCAAGAGTCATGTGCGGGCGGCGAATACCAGCTAAAACCGCTTCACTCAACAAACTTTCCGTTTTGATTTCATCAGCTAAAACCGATGCTAAAAGTTGTTCGGATTTAGAAAGTCGATTCAAGCGCAACTGCAATTGATTCACCCGGTTTTCGAGTTGGATAGCAGCAGTAACAGCGAAACTATTGCACATTTCCACAAAAGCCGATCGCCCGCGCAGCAACTCCTCAGATACCACCCGTCCCTTTTGACAAAAATCATCCCATTCTAGCGGATCGACAAAACTGTCAATCAGCGACGTGCGATTTTTCGACAAATTGTAATCCCGATTCGGCCCGCCTTTTCCCTTATAATCCCGCTGCAAAATCGCTAGATTTTCCGCATCTTCCACCAGAGACATCTGCTCGCTGCGAGCATCTACAAACACAGTTTCAAAAATTGGGATAAACAAAGCATCAGCGCGGCGCTGCAAAGCTTTCAAATTGTAATTTTCGATATTTTG
>Ga0075154_10002477_pt1 | contig 12059 bp, 13 predicted proteins | sample JI71714BDNA_FD_70965 | JGI IMG/M metagenome (GOLD analysis project Ga0075154, IMG submission 70965) | Wastewater effluent complex algal communities from Wisconsin, to seasonally profile nutrient transformation and Carbon sequestration -... | ecosystem: Engineered > WWTP > Effluent > Algae... | reverse complement strand
AGCAGGCGCTTGTCGAGGCTGGTCTTGCCAACGCTGGCCAGCCACCATTCGGTGGTGCGGCGATCGGTTTGGATATCAAACTGCATGCGGGTGAACAGCACATGATTGCCATCGGGCGCAGTGGCCACGGCATCGGTCATGCTGATGCGGTAGAGATCGGCCGGCTCCACCGGGGTGGCGGCGTGAAGGGCGGTGCTGGCCAGCAACAGGCTGGCGGCGATGAGGCGGTGCATGGATGATCCCCCGTTTGATGGGCCAATCTTGATCGGGCCGGGGCGCAACTGCAAGGCCTGCACCCGCAAATTGCAACAGGCTGGTCGCGGCCGGGCCGGCGCGGCATAAGGCCGGGGGGAGAATTGGCGATGCAGCCTCATGAGCATGTGCCTTTCCGGGATTTCGTGGCCTTGCCCGAAGCCGAGATGCTGGCGCGGGCGCGGGATTTTCATGCGCTGCTGGCGCGACGTCACAGTTGCCGTGATTTTGCCGATACGCCGGTGCCGCGCGCTATCATCGCCGATTGCATCCGGGCGGCGGGCACCGCGCCCAGTGGCGCCAATCACCAGCCATGGTTTTTCGCGGCCATCGGATCGCCCGCGTTGAAGGCGCAGGTGCGCGCGGCAGCCGAGGCGGAGGAGCGCGGCTTTTATGAGGAGGGCAAGGCGCCAGAGGATTGGCGGGCGGCGCTGGCCCCATTGGGCACCGATGCCAGCAAACCATATCTGGAAACTGCGCCGTGGCTGATTGCGATCTTTGCCCAACGCCGGGGCGGGCCGCGGGCGGGCGACAAGGCCAAGAATTATTACATCAATGAATCGGTTGGCATTGCGACGGGGATGCTGATCACCGCGCTGCACCAGGCCGGGTTGGCGACGTTGACGCATACGCCCAACCCGATGCAGTTCCTGAACCGCATCTGCGGCCGGCCGGATGATGAGAAACCCTGGCTGCTGCTGGTCACCGGTTATCCGGCGGCCACGGCCACCATCCCCGTCCACGCGCTGATCAAGAAGCCGCTGGACGATATTGCGGCATTTTTGTGAGGGCACGGCGATGAGCATCAGTTTTGACGCATGGCGGGCGCGGTCGCCCTTTTATGACGAAACTCATGAGGCGGTGGCGCAATCGGTGCGCAAGTTCATGGCGGCGGAGGTGCTGCCCAATATCGACCAGTGGGAAGCCGATGGCGAGCTGCCGCGCGAATTGCACAAGAAGGCGGCAGCAGCGGGCATATTGGGCCTGAATTATCCGGAGGAATATGGAGGGCACAGCGAGGGCTTTGATGTCTTCCACGGCCTGACCCAATCGGAGGAGCTGGCCGCGGCCGGGGCCGGCGGGCTGGGTGCCAGCCTGATGACGCATGGTATCGGCCTGCCGCCGATCCTGGCGCTGGGGTCTGACGAGATGAAGCGGCGGATCGCGCCGGCCGTGCTGGCCGGGGAGAAATTGATCAGCCTGGCCATCACCGAGCCTTCGGGCGGATCGGACGTGGCGCAATTGAAGACCCGCGCCGAGAAAGTGGGCAACAAATATGTGGTGAACGGGCAGAAGATGTTCATCACCACCGGCATGCGCGCCGATTACATGACGGTGGCGGTGCGCACCGGCGGGCCGGGGATGAAGGGCATTTCGCTGATGCTGATCGAAACCGATCGGCCCGGCGTGAGCCGCACAAGGCTGGACAAGATGGGCTGGCGCTGTTCGGACACGGCGGCGGTGTATTTCGACAATGTCGAGGTGCCGCCGGAAAACATGATCGGGCCGGAGAACGGCGGCTTCATCGGCATCATGCGCAATTTCAACAGCGAGCGGCTGGGCATGGCGCATGGCTGCTGCGCGATGGCGCGCGTTGCCCTGCAGGAGGCCATGGACTGGGCGCAGAACCGCGAGACCTTTGGCAAGAAGCTGGGCGCGCATCAATCGATCCGCATCAAGCTGGCCGATTGCGCGCGGCAGATTCAGGCGACGCAGGCCTGGGTTGATCTGTGCGCCCACCAGCACCGGCAGGGCACCGGCGTGCCGGCGGATTATGCCATGCTGAAGGTGCAGGCGACGCGCATGCTGGAACATGTGGTGCGCGAGGCAGCGCAGGTGCTGGGCGGGGCCAGTTACATCACCGGATCGAAGATCGAGCGTATTTACCGCGAGGTGCGGGTGAATGCGATTGGCGGCGGATCAGAAGAGATCATGTTGGATCTGGCCGGCCGGCAGATGGGCTTGGGTTAAGGCGCTGACCGGCAGATTGGTGGTCTAGCGCGGGCGCAAATCGCCATCGCCGGTTTGCAAATGCGCCTTGGCGATCACCTCATCAACCGCGATCTGGTCACCAATGCTGATCCCGGGAATCGTGAGCGTCACGTCGATTTCCCAGCCCGCCGGCTTGCTGAAGCCATGGTCGCGGATCATTGGTCCGCCAAGCGTGTCCGAGCCAAAGCGCAAGTCCTGGCGTGTGACATCCGAATCCAGACGCAGCCGGCAGGTGGCACCCCACGCATAGCGGCGCAGGCATGCGATGACGGTGAACGTCGGCTGTTCTGGCATGTGATTGCTATGCCACAGGGCATGATCGGCGGCAATTTGGGGGCGCGCTGGCGCGCTAGGGATTGCACCAGTCGCAACTGGCCGGGCTGGCGGCGGTGACGCCATCGGGGCGAGGGCGGGTTTGCTGGTGGCCGCAGGCGGTGCAGCCGTCGATGATGGCCATGATGCCTTGGGTGGGCTGGCCGCAGGTGGAGCAGGGCAGACCGCGCAGCACGTCCGCCTCGCCAAAGCCGGGGCAGCCACAGGCCGGGCACAGGGCCGCCAGCCGTGCCGCCAGCCGGCCGGCGAGTGCCCGGATCGCGGCCAGCCTGGTGGGGTTCATGTGGGCGCGCATGTCGGTTTCCAGCCGGTTGCCGGGCCAGGCCCATCTGGCCAGTGTGTCCATATCCTGCACGCCGGTGGCCAGCACGGCGCCATCGGGGCCCTTCACCACCAGCGCGTGGGCTGGAAAGCCGATGCGGGTGAGGAAGGGTGCGATGTCGGTGCCGGAGATCACGTCTTGATGGGCGAAATTGGTGCGGCGCGACACGGAGGACAAGGTGAGTTCGAGGCCGCGATCCGCATCGATGAAGGCCAGGGTTTCAACGCCGCCGGCACCGAATGGCAGCCACGGGTGCGGGCCAAAACTGCCCTCGCTGGCCAGGCCCAGCTTCAGGCCCGTTGCCGCCATGCCGGCCCGCGCCTTGGCCAGCGCGGCCTGGGCCGGGGTGCCGGTGCGGGCGATGCTGCCGGTGAATGTGCCGAATTGATCCGTGTCGATGGCGGTGGTTTCGATGATCAGGCCCAGCCGCCGAGCCAGTGGCGGGTTGAGCGCGCGCGCCTTGCCGTGCTGTGTGGCCAGCGCGGCGGTTTGGCCCTGGTAGGGGCGATCAGCCAACGAAGCGCCAGCCAAGCGTCTCACCGGCATGGAAGGGCACGATTTCGGTGCCGGCGGCCGGGATGCGGGCCGGGACAGGGGTGGGCACCCGTTCCAGGGTGACGAAATCGGGGTTCAGCGGCAGGCCATAGAAACGTGGGCCAAATTCGCTGGCAAAGCCTTCCAGACGGTCCAAAGCGCCTTCTTCCTCGAACACCTTGGCATAGGCTTCGATGGCGAAGGGGGCGCAGTAAATGCCGGCGCAGCCGCAATCGCTTTCCTTGTCGCCAACCGGGTGCGGGGCACTGTCGGTGCCGAGGAAGAATCTGGGATTGCCACTGGTGGCCGCCGCCCGCAGCGCCTGGCGGTGCAGTTCGCGCTTGGCCACCGGCAGGCAATAGAAATGCGGGCGGATGCCGCCTTCGAACATGGCGTTGCGGTTGATGGCCAGGTGATGCGGCGTGATGGTGGCGGCGATGTTGGGGCCGGAATCGCGGACGAAATCCACCGCATCCTTGGTGGTGATATGTTCAAAGACGATCTTGAGCGCCGGAAAATCGGCCACCACGCCCTTCAGGATGGTTTCGATGAACACGGCCTCGCGGTCGAAAATGTCCACCGTGTGATCGGTCACCTCACCGTGGATCAGCAGTGGCATGCCGATGCGTTGCATCGCCTCAAGCGCGGGATAGATGTGGCGCACGTTGGTGACGCCATGGGCGCTGTTGGTGGTGGCGTGCGCCGGATAGAGTTTGGCGGCGGTGAAGATCCCTTCCGCATGGCCGCGCACCAGCTCATCGGGATCGATGTGATCGACCAGATAGCAGGTCATCAGCGGTTCAAAGGTGATGCCCGGCGAGACTGCAGCGCGGATGCGGTCGCGATAGGCGGCGGCCGCGGCGGCGGTGGTGACCGGCGGTTTCAGATTGGGCATCACGATGGCGCGGGCAAATTGCCGGGCGGTGGCATCGGCCACGGCCGCCAGCATCGGGCCATCGCGCAAATGGACATGCCAATCATCGGGGCGGCGGATGGTGAGCTTTGCAGTCATGGCTGCCCGATACGCCTTTGCCGGCGCGGCGAAAAGCCCCCGCCAGGGGCCGGTTCCGTATTCTTGCGTAAAGATTTGGACCGCCCGGATAAGCGATACGCAAAGGGCTGACGAGGCCTGCCATCCATGAAAAATCTTCTGCTCCACATTCATGACGATGATGACCTGCCGAACCGGCTGGCCCTGGCCGTGGATCTGGCGCGCCAGATGGGCAGCCATGTCAGCTGTGTGCAGGTGACGCCGGTGGAAGCCTATGCCACCGATCCCTATGGCGGCATGCTGGGCATGGCGCAGGTGATCGACAATATCCATGATCAGGACAAGGCGCTGCGCCTGATCACCGAAGCCCAGTTGCAGAGCGCTGGCGTGGCATGGGATTGGCACAATTTCGATGGCAATGTGGTGGAGCGTCTGATCGAACGGTCGCTGCTGGCCGACATGATGATCGTCTCGCAGCCAACCAACATGGTGCGCCGCAGCCGGCGCCAGCCGATGGCGATCGTGGGCGATCTGGTGATCCATGCGCCGTGCCCGGTGCTGATGGTGCCGCATGGCTGTGTGGGCATGAACCTGGCCGGGCCGGTGATGGTTGCCTGGAACGGTTCGGCCGAAGCGGCGCATGCGATGCGATTGGGCCTGCCGTTGCTGCGCCGCGCCAGTGCCGTGCATCTGGTCGAGGTGGGCGATGATGAGCAGGGGCTTTCGGTGCAGGATGCCCGCAACTGGCTTGGCCGCCACGATATCGCGGCGGATGTGCACGAATGGCCGGCCAAGGGCCGCCGCATTTCGGTGGCGCTGCAGCATGCGGCCTCGGAACTGTCGGCGAATTATCTGCTGATGGGCGCCTATGGCCACAGCCGGCTGCGCGAGACGATTTTGGGCGGGGTGACAAAGGAACTGATCGCGGCGGCTGCTTTGCCCATGTTGATGGTGCATTGACCAAATTCAGACATTGAATTTGCGATGTTTTGCTGCACTATCGCTGGTGTGTGCCCCTTTGCCGACAGCCAGCGCAAACCGCCGATCAGCCTGCCGGGCGAAAGCGATGCGTTGCAGTTGCAGCGCACCATTTTTTCAACCATTCCCGATGCCCTGATCGTGATCGACGAGGACGGCAGCATCCTGCTGTTTTCCGAGACCGCCGCGCGCATGTTTGGCTATGCCGAGGATGAGGTGGTTGGGCAGAATGTGAAGATGTTGATGCCCGGCCCGGATCGCGACCGGCATGATGAATATATGCGCCATTATATGGACACCGGCGAGGCGCATATCATCGGCATCGGCCGGGTGACCAACGCCCGCCGGCAGGACGGCAGCACCTTTCCCATCGAACTTTCTATCGGGGAGGCGATCACCGAGCATGGCCGGCTGTTCACCGGCTTCATCCGCGATCTGACCGAAATGCAGCGCGCCGAACGCCGGTTGAACGATCTGCAGACCGAATTGTCCCACATCAGCCGGGTTTCGGCGATGGGCAGCCTGGCCAGTGCGCTGGCGCATGAGTTGAACCAGCCGCTGACCGCCATCACCAGCTATGCCGAAGGGGCGCGCAGCCTGCTGGGCGATGCGGGCATTCCGGCCGCCGACAATATCGACATGGTGCGCGAGGCGCTGGCCGAAGCCAGCCAACAGGCGCTGCGTGCCGGCCAGATCGTGCGCCGGCTGCGCGAATTCATCAGCCGGGGTGACAGCGAGAAGCGGGTGGAGCGGCTGCGCCGACTGGTGACCGAGGCATCGGCGCTGGCGCTGACCGGCACTGGCAACAGCGGTCTGGATTTCAATCTGCGGCTCGACACCGAGGCTGACAAGGTGCTGGTGGACCGTATCCAGATCCAGCAGGTGCTGCTCAATCTGATCCGCAATGCGGTGGAGGCGATGCAGCGCAGCCCCCGGCACATTTTGGACATCCGCAGCCGCGGCATCGGCCGCGGCATGGTGGAGGTGAGCGTTGCCGACAGCGGGCCCGGCCTTGACGCCGAGATTGCCGCCGTCTTGTTCCAGCCGTTCAACACGTCGAAAGACAAGGGCATGGGCCTGGGCCTGTCGATCAGCCGGACGATCATCGAAGCGCATGGCGGCCGCATCTGGGCCGAACCATCGGAATTTGGCGGCACCGCCTTTCATTTCACATTGCCATTGGCCGAGGAACCAGGGGATGTCTGACAAGCGCGTTTATCTGGTGGATGACGAGGCGCCGGTGCGGCGCTCACTGGGATTCATGCTGAAAACATCGGGTTATGATGTGGAGCAGTTTGAAACCGGCGAGGCCTTTCTGAGGGAGGCCGGGCATCTGGCCCCGGGCTGTGTGCTGCTGGATGTGCGGCTAGGCGGCTTGGACGGGTTGTCGGTGCAGCAGATGCTGAAGGATCGCGGCATCATGCTGCCGGTGATCATCATCACCGGCCACGGCGATGTGGGCCTGGCGGTGCGGGCCATGAAGGCCGGGGCGGTGGATTTTCTGGAAAAGCCCTTTGAAAAATCTGCGGTTGTTGCCGCCATTGATCAGGCGTTGACGCGCAATCAGGGCCGGGCGGCGCTGGATCGGCTGGCCGATCAGGCCCGCGCCCAGTTGAATTGCCTGACCCCGCGCGAGCGTGATGTGCTGAACGGGCTGGTGGAAGGCCAGTCCAACAAGGTGATCGCCTATGATCTGGGCATCAGCCCGCGCACGGTGGAGATCCACCGGGCCAATCTGATGTCGAAACTGGGGGTGAACAGTCTTTCGGATGCGCTGAAGATTGCCTTTACCGCGCGCATGGCCGATCTGGCTGGACCGCAATCAGCGGAACCGGCCTGAATCACTGGATTTTTTCTGGCGCGAACAGCCGATGTGGCAGGCGCTGTCACAGTCGCGGTTGCCAGGATTGGCGGGCAGAGGTGCACCGCTGCAGGCAACAAGCAGCATGGTTTGCGACCGGGCTGGCAGGTTGAACGCGGCCAAAATCAAGGCGATAAGGGCCGGCAGATAGGACAGGGGCTCACGGGCCATCGCGGGGCTCCTCGTCATTGATGAGGATGCGCAGGGCGGCACCGTCGAGATCATCGAACTGGCCGCGCCCCACTGCCCAGAAAAAGGCGAACAGGCCAAGCAGGCCAAGGCCCAGGGCGATGGGAATCAGGAACAATATGCCGTTCATTTCGCAGCTCTTTTCAGGCGGAGGGCGTTGGCGATGACGATGATGGACGATCCCGACATGGCCAGCGCGGCGATCAGCGGCGTGACAAGGCCGGCGATGGCCAGCGGCACGGCGATGACATTATAGGCGATGGCGAGGGTGAAATTCTGGCGCACGATGGCCTGCGTCGCGCGCGCCACGGCCACGGCGGTGGCAACGGGCGCGAGGCTGGTGCCCAAAAACACCGCATCGGCGGCATTCTGGCTGGCATCGGCGGCCGAAGCCGGCGCCATGGAAACATGGCCGGCGGCCAGCGCCGGGCCGTCATTCAGCCCGTCACCCACCATCAGCACGCGGCGGCCCTGATGGCTGAGCGCCCAGATCCGCGCCAGCTTGCCAGAGGGGTCCAGCCCGCCTTCGGCCGGGATGCCCAGCGCGGTGCCGACGGCGGCCACCGGGGCGGCGCGATCGCCGGACAGGATGCGGGCGGCCAGGCCCATGCCGGCCAGCCGGCCCAGCGTGGCGGCCACATCCGGGCGCAGCGGATCGGCAAAGCGGATCAGCTGTTCGCGGTCGTCGCCGATCTGCAGCGCGGCGGCGATATCGGTGGTGGCAGTGGTTTTCGGCCGGCCAAGGCGGACGATCTTGCCCTGAAACTGCCCGGTGAGGCCTTCGCCCGGGGTCTCGCTGATCAGGCTGACGCGGGCGGGCATGGTGCCGGCGGCGGTGAGGGCGCGGCGCAGCGCTTCGGACAGGGGGTGGCGGCTGCACTGGGCCAGCGCCAGCGCGATACCGGCGGCGTGGGGTGACAAGAGGTGCAGATCAAGCGGTTCCGGGCTGCCCAGCGTGAGGGTGCCGGTCTTGTCGAACACGGCGCAATCGGCTTCGGCCAGGCGTTCGAGCGCGCTGCCATCCTTGACCAGCACGCCCACCCGCATCAGCGCGCCCGAGGCCACGATCTGCGCGGCGGGCACGGCGAGGCCCAGCGCGCAGGGGCAGGTGATGATCAGCACGGCCACCGCAATGAGCAGGGCCTCGTGCCAGCCAGCGCCGGCCAGCATCCAGCCGATGAAGCTGGCCAGGGCAAGGGCGTGGACGGCGGGCGCATAGAGGCGGGCGGCGCGATCGGCGATGCGGACATAGCGGGAGCGGCCCTGGCCGGCATCCTGCATCAGCCGGGCGATATCGGCGATGCTGGTATCGGCGCCGGCGGCGGTGATGGCCACGGTCACGGCGTCGCCGCTGTTCAGCGTGCCGGCCAGCACCTGACCACCGGGGCCAATGGCCACCGGCATGGCTTCGCCGGTGATCAGCGACTGATCGAAATGGCTGTAGCCTTCGACTATCAGGCCGTCGGCGGCCAGACGTTCACCGGCCGCGACCAGCATGGTCATCCCCGGCTGCAGATCGGCAGCCTTGAGCCAGTGCGAACTGCCGTCATCATCGATCACCAGCGCACCGGCAGCCATATGCTTGAGCAGCGCCGAGACGCCATCGCGGGCGCGATCGCGCATCACGGCATCCAGCCAGCGCCCGGCCAGCAGGAAGAACAGCAGCATCACTGCGCTGTCGAAATAGGCGTGGTCGCCGTGGGTGATGGTTTCAAACAGCGACAGGGCGGTGGCCAGCGTCACGCCGATGGAAATCGGCACATCCATGTTGGTGTGGCCGGCCTTCAGCGCGCGTGCAGCGGAGCGGAAGAAGGGCTGGCCGGCATAGGCCACGGTGGGCAGGGCGATCATTGCCGACAGCCAGTGGAACAGATCGCGGGTGAGGCCGCCGGCCCCCGACCAGACCGAGACCGAAAGCAGCATGACATTCATGGCGGCAAAGCCGGCGACGGCCAGCGCCTTGACGAGGGCGCGGGCTTCGCCGTCGGCACCGGTCAGGGCGTCGGCGATCGGGCTGGCATCAAAGCCGATATCGGCAAAGGCCTTGACCAGTGCCGGCACCGAAATGCCGGGTTCGTGGGAGATGCTGACCTGTTTCGCGGTGAAATTCACCCGCGCTGCCGCCACGCCGGGCACGGCGGCGAGGCCGGTTTCCAGCTTTGAAATGCAGCCGGCGCAGCGCATGCCGGGCACGGCAAAGCGGCTGCTGGCAAGCGCGTCGCCGGCAAGGGCTGCGGGTAGCGGCCGGTTCATGCCAGCACCTCGGCGAGGCGCTTGGTTTCAGCGCCGCGCCTGATGGTCAGCCGCACCTGCCAGCGCCCGGCCGGCAGCGGCGTGGTGGCGACCAGGCGCCCACTGGCATCGGCCTTGAATTGCAACGCCACATCGGGCGCGCGGCCCAGCGGGTGATGCGCGCTCCCGGTGACGGCAAAGCCGGGGCCGGGCACGGTCACGCTGACATGGCGGGCGGCATCCAGCGCCACCGGCGTGGCCCAGCCCAGCTGATCCTGGGCGCGGGCCTGGGCCAGCCAGCCGTTGAATTTCTGGCTGGCAACATAGCTGTTGTCCACCACCGTGCCGCCAAAGGTGCCGCTGGCCAGCCGCGCCATGGTGATGTTGACGGCGATCACGACGCCGAAAAAGCCAACCATCATCGCCAGAACCTTGCGGCCGGTCAGGGTGCCAGCGGGGGGACGGGCGGCAAGCGGTGCGGTTTCCATCATGTGCGCTTATCCCTGCTTTCGAACAAATTTCACGTCGCGCACCGCTTCGCGGCCATCGTTGGTGCCGGGGGTGGCGTCCAGCGGCCGGGCGATCAGCGTGAAGGGGGTTTCGCTGGCCGCGCCGGCGGGGGCGGCGATGTAGAGATGCAATTTGGTGGTGGCATCGGGTGCCAGCGCCAGCCGGACACTGCGCGCGGCGCTGCGCCGGTCCATGGCATCGGTCCACATCTTGCCATCGGGCAGCCCGGCCATGGTGAGTTCAATGGTGCGCGGGCGGCTTTCCATGTTGCGGAATTTGACGGTCCAGCCGTTGCGCACCTGCCCGTCTGACATGGTGACGACCATGGGATTGCGATCCTGGGCGCTGTCGATGGTCAGCCGGGCGCGTTCGCCCAGCGTGAACAGCATGACGAGGCCGATGCTGGCCCAGATGGCAAAATAGATCAGGGTGCGCGGGCGCAGCAGGGTCTTGAGCGCCGGGGTGGCGGTGCCGCCGGCCAGTTCGCGTTTCTGATCATCCAGGCCCAGATAATCGATCAGGCCGCGCGGGCGGTTCAGCTTGCCCATCACGTCATCGCAGGCATCGATGCACAGCGCGCAGTTGATGCAACCCAGTTGCGGGCCCTGGCGGATATCGACACCGGTGGGGCACACCGAGACACAGGCGTTGCAATCGATGCAATCGCCGAGTTTTTCGCCCGTGGCGGCAGCCTTTTTCACCCCTTGCGTCCGGGGTTCGCCGCGCCAGTCGCGATAGGTGACGATCAGCGATTTTTCATCGAGCATCGCGGTCTGGATGCGCGGCCAGGGGCACATGTAGATGCACACCTGCTCACGCATGAAGCCGCCCAGCGTGAAGGTGGTGAAGCTGAGCACCGCCACGGTGGCATAGGCCACGAACGGCGCGGTGCCGGTGACGAACTGGCTGGCCAGCGTGGGGGCATCAGCGAAATAAAAGATCCAGGCGCCGCCGGTGGCGACTGCAATGGCGAGCCAGATGCTCCATTTGCCGAGGCGCCGGCTCAATTTGGCCGCTGTCCATGGCGCCGCGTTGAGCTTCAATTGGGCGTTGCGGTCACCATCGATCCAGCGTTCGACATGCTGGAACAGATCGGTCCACACGGTTTGTGGGCAGGCAAAGCCGCACCAGGCCCGGCCAACGGCCGAGGTGACGAGGAACAGCCCGATGCCGGCCATGATCAGCAGGCCGGCGATATAATAGAATTCCTGCGGCCAGATTTCGATATCGAACATGAAGAAGCGGCGATTGGCCAGATCGACCAGCACGGCCTGATCAGGCGCATAGGGGCCGCGATCCCAGCGCAGCCAGGGCGTGATATAATAGACGGCCAGGCAGAAGATCATCACCGCCCATTTCAATTGGCGGAAGCGGCCTTTCACGACACGCGGAAAAATTGGCTCCCGCTTGCGATACAGACCGCTGGTCGGGTTGATGAGATCAAAGGCCGACATTGTCTCCGCCTTCCGCCGCAGCCGTTTCAGGGGCTGTGGCTGGTGCTGCGGCCGGGCTGGCTTCACCGCCGCCGAGCGAATGGACATAGGCCGCCAGCATCTTGATGGTGACGGCATCGAGCCGGCCCGACCAGTGCGGCATCACGCCATAACGCGCCTTGCTAATCGTCTGGGTGAGGCTGGCGCGATCACCGCCATAGAGCCAGATGGCGTCGGTGAGATTGGGCGCACCCTGTTCGCGCATGCCCTTGCCGGCCTCGCCATGGCAACTGGCGCAGTTTTCGGCAAACAGGGCAGCGCCGGCGGGGGATGGCTTGCCCTGGCCCGAAATGGCCTGAACATGGGAGACGAGCTGGGCAATTTGGGCCTTGGACAAGATGTCGGCAAAGGCCGGCATCTGGCTGAAGCGGG